>Ga0209692_10001029_pt1 | contig 43887 bp, 39 predicted proteins | sample tdDd472_FD_187129 | JGI IMG/M metagenome (GOLD analysis project Ga0209692, IMG submission 187129) | Marine sediment microbial communities from the Atlantic coast under amendment with organic carbon and nitrate - tdDd47.2 (SPAdes)... | ecosystem: Environmental > Aquatic > Marine > Coastal >...
CTCAAAGGCGAGAAATTTCAGGGTATCCAACTGAACATCCCGATGAAAACGAATCCCTCCCTTATAAGGGCCGATAGCATTACTTTGCTGAACCCGATATCCTCGGTTGGCCCGCATATGACCTTGATCATCCTCCCAGTTAACCCGGAAAATGAGGATCCTGTCCGGCTCAGTCAGACGTTCTAAAATCCGGTTGTCATCATAAATTGGGTTTTCACGAATAAAAGGTATAATATCGAGGGCAACTTCATAGACAGCCTGGGCGAACTCGGGTTCACCGGGGTTGCGACGCTTGAGCCCTATCATGAAACAATCCAGACGTTCCTGATCTGTTGCGTTCATAACGAACCTCCTATCGTTGATAAAGCTACTGTGTTAGAGAAGTTTGATTCCCCAAAGAGGGAGTGCGGCGTGAAATATTGACCAGAAAACCACTTAGTGAAGATACTTACGATTGTTTCGGTCAGTAACACAGTCGGTTTCCAAACACATTGTATAAAATAAGCGCGAATCGCTATAAATCTATCCCGTTAAAAACGGCCAATTGATTCCATTGGCAACAAATCTGTTACCAAATATTTCAATCTAAAAAAAGATAGCGGGGGGGGACATGAAAGATCAGGACGCTTCAAGACAGGCCGGAACATAGGTTTTTTCCCTTAGCTCTCATGCATGAACACCGGCCATGAACAGTAAGATAAAATGTCATGTCCGACAATTCATTTAGAACGATCTTTAATAACCCAGTCGATCACTGCACTCGGATCGATATTGCCCGAGGCGCCATTTAACACTTCTTCTACTTTTTGTGGCTTAGCTAATTCGACTGGTTCATCGGCCACATCATTACTTCTGTTTTGCGTCATTGATTCTTCAATTGCCGAATAGACAGCGGGATCAACTGTAGTGTTTTCATACTCTTCAGACCTATTCTCGTTTTCAGCATCAGAACTATCAACAGCGAGCACTGTGCCTTCTGGCAGTGCAATTTTTGGTGGTTTTTCAGTTTCGTCATGGACTGTTCCTGTAACTGAGCTACCCACTGCAGCAGTTTCTGAAGAAATTGGTCGTTCTTCTGTAACAATACCGGCTATTAGAGCTTGTTGTCCTGAGGGAAAGGACAGATCCAGCACTTTGTCTGCAAAATTTACATCACCAGCAATATCCACTTTAGGGGACTGAACGGACTGAAAGTTGTCAGAATAAGTCAACACCGCTGATACTTCTACTTCCCCAGGGCCACCCGTGCTTTTATCTGTAAAAAATGCACGGACATGCTCATCATTTTCAACAGACAGCTCCATTGAGTTCTCACCCAAACTTAACATTTCGGATTGTGTTTCATGTTCATTGACCAAGGTCGTTGTCGTATCCGCTTCGAAAGAGTTAATGGAATCTGAAACACTTGGCTCCAGCAGAAGACTGGGTAGATGCTGTCCATTATTTTTGAAGCGATACAACAAATCTCGATACTCACCTGGAGAATTAAAATAGGCAATGGAAAACGCTACTATCGCACTTAGGAAAACAATGCCAACAGTTCGCGATACATGGGTAAAACCGGCACGACGAGAACTAATCTCCTGAGCGAATTTAGGTGGAATAGCTTCTGGATGTCTCGAACTGAGCCCCCTCACAGCTTTAATAAACTCAGGATTAGGTTTTCCAGAAAATCCGGGCAGACGGAGATCGTTGACACATTTCCTGACAACTGCACCGGTAATCGTCCTTACCCCCTGATAAAACCCAGATACCAATGCATAATCACCTATGATGTTTATCCTTCGAGGAAATCCGCCAGAGAATTCTTGAATTTCAAGGATTGCATCAGGATCAAAAATATTCTCATCTGTACCAGCGATTTTAAGGCGGTGACTTATAAATTCGGCTGTTTCATGCACATCCAAAGGATTAATTACATAGTTTATGCTAATGCTCTCACAGAGAGCCCTGTTTTTTTCCCCCTGCAAAACATCACTCAACTCGTTCTGGCCGATTAAAATAATATTGAGCAACCTCATTCCCCGGTTCTCAATATTCGAGAGTTGTCTTACTTCTTCGAGCAAGTCAGGACTTAAACGCTGGGCCTCATCAATGATCAGCAGAACTTTTTTACCAGCGGAGTAAGCACTGTTCAAAAAATAATCGAAATGAATCAAGAAAGCGTCTTTACTGACAAACTTTTTTTGCATGTGAAACGCATTGGAGAGATAATTCATGAAGTCGATCGCGTCCATTCCGGGATCCGGAACTTTACCAACAATGAACTCCTCATCCAAGCTGTTTGCCAAGGTATTGATCAGTGTGGTTTTACCAGTACCCACATCACCAGTAAGCAAAAGAATACCCTGGCTCTCAAGAATCCCATATGTAAAGAGAGCAAGGACTTCTTTATGCGTATCCCCAAGCCAAACAAAACTGGGATTGGTACTCATCTGAAATGGCTTTCTTTTGAGCCCATAAAAGGAACGATACATTTAGGTCAACCTTAATAAAGATTTTTTGACAATAAATGCACCAGACGCACGAAAGGGTACAACGAATCACCACCTCTATAAAGATCTACAATATCTCCTTGATAGCTTCTAAAATAGGATTCACTTCATGCGGTTTGTTTTGTTTAATTCGTTTCTTGGTTTTTCCGGGATAATTTTTCACACAGTCGTATTGCTCCCAGCCTTTCAAAGGATATTCAAGATCGACAGACTTCCATTTTTCATGCCCGTTATCTCTCAACCAATCGATATTACTTGCCAGGGTATTAGCAAACTTACCAACATTCTGACAATTGGCCATCCTGAAATCATAGGAAACAAGAACAGATTTAACGGCTACAGACTGAACCGTTTCTATCTGCCATCCATATGTACCCCCAGGTATTTCCGTCTTCGGATAAAATTCGACAATGCTTTTATTTTGGATCGAGATGAGAGCGAAGCCATCCTCTTCATTCACCTGCTCAACAAACAATTTGACAGGGTACCCCGCCACATAAAACATGGCATCTATCTCACCATTTTTCAGCTGCGAGAGAGCTTCGCTGCCTCCGGTCGTGATCATTGCCGCAGGTTGAATTTCGGAAACTTCAAACAAAAGCTTGGCAGTCAGATAAGTACCACTGCCCTCCTGCCCAATAGCCACCCTTTTTCCTTCCAGATCGTCAAAACCATTAATATCACTGCGGCCCACAAGATGTATTTCTTCATTGTAAAGAGGATAGATCATCTTGATTTTTTTGGAGATCTTCTTTAAAACTGGGTCGGTTTGTACCTTAACGACAAAGGCGAGAACATCAGATTGAACAATTCCCATCTGTGTATTAGGTCTTTTATAAACCGCAAAGACATTTTCAACCGACCCATTCGAATTGGCGACATTCAACTTAATACCGTATTGTTTCACGAGCTTTTCAAGATCCAATCCAAACTGATAATAAGTACCTTTTGCTCCACCGGTTACCATTCCCATCGGCACCACTCCACCGTTTTCGGCAAGAGACATCCCGGCGCATGTAAATACACAAAAGAATAACAAAGAAAATTTAATGATTCTTTTTTTCATCGCATACTCCCCTTCAACAGTTGATCATGAATAAAGCTCAATAGAGTTGAGTTAAAAAATGATTTTCACAAGAACGATCAGAAGAAACAAATTTACCTGAATATCTTATATATTTCAAATATCCTATCTTTATTTGAAATATTTTTTCACTTTACTCTAACAATTTAAATACATAAACACATAAAATTTTTTCTAGGAAAATATGGGTGTTCAATAACTCATAACAATCAAGGTTACGATGAACAACAAGATGAGCTGCAACCTTTCTCCAGTCCTAAAAAAAGTGCCTGATAAAAAACAAAGAGATATTCTTTGTTTCTCTTTTATTCAACGGAATATTTTTCTACAAACAATACATTAATCAAGAAACATTTTAACCACTTAAGTATCGGAATAAATGATGTAATGCAATTGATGGATCCTGATTACAATACAAGCTAATGCTTTCGATTAGATACATGACACATTCAAAATAATCACCATTAACTGCATCTATATACTTGAGACTTCGTGCGCATGATTCAACATTATTTAACAACTAAAAAGTGCAGCAATAGCTCGTTTAAGCCCCTTGCAATTCGGCAACACAGTAGTCCCTTTAGGGAATTCCACATCGCCTTGAATACCGATGAAATGCAAGCCGGTTTCTCTCGCTGCATAATAATCCGTTAAAGCATCGCCAACAAAGATACAGTGTTCAGGAATAAGTCGATACTCAAAGAGAAGGTTGCAAATATGAACCGGTTTTTTTATCGGTGACCCGAGGATTGCTTCAAAATGTTTCGACATTTTCCGTCGTTCGATTATTTCTTTTAGTTCATCTTCCGGGGTTCCAGAGATAACAAAAACCGGCAAAGCCCCCTGTATCCCCTCCAGAAACTCTTTTGCCCCAACTATCCAATCAGTATTAATGACCTTTTCTAGAACACGGCCCGAATATTCCGCTGCTAAAGAAGCCAATTTTTCATCAGTCAACGGTTGCTTGATAATGTGTTGATATGCGTACCGTATCTTTTCCACCCGACTGATACCACCATGTCGCTGATGATATGCTACTATCTTTTGTATAATCTCTTCATCGTAATCTCTAAACAGAATTCTAAATGCTTCATTTTTAGTGGCGTTCGAATCTACCAGAACCCCATCAAAGTCAAAAAATATGGCTTGCAATGAATGTTTTAATGTCATTTTTATGCTTTCCAAAAATAAAAAAGAAGCGTGGTTATGGATACAGTTTACTATATCCTCTCATAAGGCTTGGCATTCGCTCTAGCAATATGCAAACGATTACACAGGAACAAAATAGTGGAAAACAGCAAGAATAACACTGAAAAATCTCGATGGCGTACATCCCCTATCCGCTCGCTCATTACCACACCAGTAATGAACCTCCTCACGAGTAGGGTGCATTGTGCTCGAACGGGAATCGAAAAAGACTTTTTCAAATTGGATTTCCCGAGTTGGGTAAACATCGTAGCCTGTACAAAAGAAAAAAAGGTCATCCTCATACGTCAATATCGTTTCGGAACTGATCGTATCGAACTGGAAATTCCAGGCGGAGCAGTAAACGACGGCGAACCACCACTTGAAGCCGGATTACGTGAGTTACTGGAAGAAACCGGATACGCTGGTGAGAATGGTAGAATCATAGGCAAGGTCTGTCCTAATCCGGCGATTCAAGACAACTTCTGCTATACTGTTTTGGTGGAAAATGTAAAAAAGATAGCCGAACCAACACTTGATGAGATGGAAGATATTGACATACTGACTTTGTCGGAAGATGATGCTTTAGCCTGTATTAAAGATGGTACCATTAATCATGGGCTGGTCCTCAATGCTTTGATGTTTTATGCAATGGTCAGTGGAAAAAGGGTATTTTAATTATAAATGGATATTTTTTTTATAGCATTAGCTCCAATCCCACACGTTCCTGAAAAGAATTGACAGAACGACCATTTCTCGGTAATTCCTATACAGTTGTTTCAATCGACGAATTAGCGGCAGATATCTGCCGCTTTTTTTATAGCCATTCCCCATATTTTTATGAGTGTTTACCATGAGTGAAGAAAATCAAACCCTCACACAGCGTAGAGAAAAAGCAGAATCCCTAGCAGAACTTGGGGTAAATTTGTACAGCAATAGTTTCAAACCAGCCAACGCAGTCCAGGAACTTCTGCCCAAAGGCGACGGCCTGGCACCACAGGAAGCCGAACCAAGTGGCACCAGCTATTCTATCGCCGGGCGGGTTATGGCCATGCGTAAATTTGGCAAGGCTGCTTTTTGCACTCTTAGCGATAAAACCGGTCAGATCCAACTCTATATTAAAAAGGATATTCTGGGTGAAGATGTTTTCGAAACATTTAAAAAATGGGATATTGGTGACATAATAGGTGTTGAAGGCACCTTATTTAAGACCAAGGTCGGTGAACTTTCTGTTCAGGCCCGACAGATAACCATGATTTCCAAATCACTGCGGCCTCTGCCAGATAAATGGCATGGCCTGACAGATGTGGAAACCCGCTATCGTCAACGTTATGTCGATCTTATCGTCACTCCGGAATCTCGAGAAACATTCAAAAAGCGCGTGGAAATCATCCGACTGGTCAGGGATTACCTGAACAGCAACGACTTCATGGAAGTCGAGACACCAATGATGCAGCCCATTCCAGGCGGTGCCACAGCCAAGCCATTCCAAACCTACCATAATGCCTTGGACATGGACCTCTATCTTCGTATTGCACCGGAACTCTATCTCAAACGCCTGCTGGTTGGTGGCTTTGAGCGGGTTTTCGAAATAAACCGAAATTTTCGCAACGAAGGTCTCTCCACCCGCCATAACCCCGAATTCACCATGCTTGAGTTCTATCAGGCTTACGCAACCTATGAAGACTTGATAAGTCTTACCGAAGATATGGTTTCCTCAATCTGCCAAAAGGTGAACGGCACCATGAAAATCAGCTATCAGGGAACTGAGGTTGATCTCGCTCCCCCCTGGAAAACGCTCAGTATGGATGAAGCGTTGATGGAGATTGCCGGAATCGACAAAGAAACCCTGGCAGATGACTCTAAGGTTCTTGCGCTTGCAAAACAAAAAGGCATACAGCTCGAAGATCAGGCAGGACCGGGCAAGGCCAAAACAGAACTCTTTGAGCTACTGGTTGAAGAAAAGCTCATTAATCCGACGTTCATAACCTCCTACCCAACTGAGGTTTCTCCGCTTGCCAGAAGAAATGAAGAGGATCCGACCGTTACAGATCGATTTGAGCTTTTCATCACCGGCCGTGAGCTGGCCAACGGCTTTAGCGAATTAAACGATCCTATTGATCAACTCCAACGTTTCGAAAAGCAAATCGCAGATCGCGGTGATGACGATGAGATCTACCCAGAACTTGACGCTGACTACGTTCGCGCTCTGGAATACGGTATGCCGTCGGCGGCTGGTGAAGGAATCGGCATCGATCGCTTGGTGATGCTCCTGACCGACGCACCGTCCATTCGCGATGTTATCCTCTTTCCCCACCTTAAACCCGAGACAAAGTTACAGCAGGAAAAAGAGGATTAACTCTCAGCAAATTAAACATCAGCAATCCTATAAATATGTTTGAATGGTTCGTCGGCCTGAGATACCTCAGAGCCAAACATAAGCATGGCTTTATCTCGCTCATCTCACTGATATCTGTTGCGGGGATCACAGTGGGGGTTATCGCCCTCATTGTGGTACTTGCTGTCTACTCTGGTTTTACCGACGGACTACGCGATCAGATCCTGGGGGTCAATTCCCATATCATTGTCCAACAGCTCGGTGGGCCAATCAGCAACCATCAATTGACTAGAGATCGAATCCTGACCGTAAGAGAGGTCACCGGTGCCACCCCGTACCTCTATGCCCAAACCTTGCTGAGTGGTTCCGGCGGCGGCAATGGTGTTGTCCTCAGGGGCATGGATCCGGAGACCGCTGAAAATGTTGTTGGCCTCTCAAAACAGATGATTCAGGGATCCATTCATGATCTTGATCAAGACAAGGCTGTAAGAGTACCTAATATCATCCTCGGGAAAAATCTTGCTTCGGATTTACGGGTTGGTGTCGATGATCGGGTGCGACTTATTTCGCCTTCGGGTCCTCTTACTCCCATGGGCATCATCCCCAAGGTCAAAACTTGCCGAGTATCTGGAATTTTCGAGACCGGCATGTTTGAGTATGATTCAACGCTGGCATACATGTCTCTTGGCAATGTCCAATCTTTTCTTGGCCTGGAAGACGTTGCCCACGGAATAGAGGTGGCAGTGCCCAAAAACGCACTTGGAAGAGCCGATAAGATTGCCAAACAGATCAAAGAAAAACTTGGTCCCGGTTTTATTGCTAAAGACTGGATGATGATGAACAGCAATTTATTCGCCGCCTTCAAACTGGAAAAAATTGGCATGTTCATTGCCATGGCTCTTATTATTTTGGTGGCGGCACTCAATATCATCAGTGCGTTGGTTATGGTCGTCATGGAAAAAAGCAAGGATATTGCTATTTTGAAATCAATGGGGGCGACCTCCGGTTCCATCATGAAGATTTTTTTCCTGCAGGGGACAGTGATCGCCATTGCCGGCACGACCATTGGTGTTGCAGGTGGACTAGGCTTATGCGAGTTACTCTCACGATATCAATTTATTGAACTTCCTTCCAACGTCTACCCGATGACGACCCTTCCCATTAAAGTGCTGCCAATGGATGTGACGATAATCGCCGTTAGTTCCATAGTCATAACCCTGCTGGCTACCCTTTATCCTTCATGGAAGGCTTCTACTGTCCATCCAGCCGAGGTACTTTCTTAATGGCTCTGTTCAGTGCTGCAAATATCACAAAAATCTATGGAAGTGGAACGACTGCACTGACCGTTCTTCGAGATATAAAAATCTCGGTCGAACCTGGAGAAATGACCGCCATCATCGGGGCGTCTGGCTCAGGGAAAACGACTTTATTACAAATCCTCGGAACCCTTGACCAGCCATCGGGCGGAGAAATTTTCTTTCGGGAGAAACCTCTACTGGAAAAAAGTGCTAAAGAGCTGGCCGGATTCAGAAATGCATCGGTTGGTTTTATTTTCCAGTTCCATCACCTGCTCCCTGACTTCACTGCCCTTGAAAATGTCATGATGCCTGCACTGATTAGCGGCAGGAAGCGAAAGGATATGGCGGAGCCAGCCAAGAAACTCCTCAACAGAGTTGAACTTGGCCATCGTCTGCACCACAAAGTTGGCATGCTCTCAGGCGGCGAACAGCAGAGAGCAGCTCTTGCCAGAGCTCTTATAATGGATCCTGAACTACTGCTGGCCGATGAACCTACAGGAAATCTTGACTCGAGATCTGGAGATATTGTATTTGAACTATTGCACCAATTATGTCGTGATCGCCAACTCTCAACAATAATGGTCACCCACAATATCAAGCTTGCCAAAAGGATGGATCACTGCCTAACTCTGAAAGACGGGATTCTCAGTCGAACCAAATAATCCTAAATATTTTTTTTATACTTTGAGCACTCTCCTGATAGACATCTTGTATTGAACCAGTTCTGCCTAAAATACCCATCAGCGCATAGAATCCTTTTCTTGTAGTGGACTGCGCTGTATCCTCCCGGTGCCCAAAGGAAATTGTTTTTTCTCTCGATCTTTAGATATGAGCTCAGGTTCCAATCCGAAACGACTAGCGACAACAGCCGCATCGATCAGGGTTGTACCAACCAAATCTTTTACATCTTCATCTTCTGGTGATGGAAGTTTTTCATCCACCAGGACCTGCATATCTGACTCATCAGACAAATTTAATTCATCCAGCGCTAAATATTTTGCTTCTATATCTATCTTCGGCCTCGCAAAGGTCCCGGATAATGCAAAAGGTACCTTGCCCTCTGAAAGATTTTGCTCATTTCCCTGTTCTTCCTCCATAGCCACAGGAACCTTTGGATCAACTGCCAATTCGAGCTTTTCGCTGACCAAATCGACGGTACCAGATATTAAAACACCACCATTTGACGAATCCAAAGTCGTTTCGCTGCTGGCAACCAAACCATTTCTGATGGTAAACTCGCTCGTCATTTCTGAGAAATCAGTACGGATTTTATTGTATGAGCTATCCGAATCCGAAGGGAGAGCTGCAATATTTCTGATCGCATTCACCATATCAATCCCCTCCAGAGCACCATCCTTAACAACCAGAGTGCCATCAGCATAAAGGTTTTTCTTTATAGCCTCAGTGCTGTTTCCGGAAAAGAGCAGACGAACATCCGCGCCTACTGTGCCGCTCATAAACTTTGTATCCAAGAAATCATCCAGTAACGGCATGACCTGAACACCCCCCGCATTTAGATCAATACTCGTCTGGGGAATCGCACTTTGAAAATCGACGGTGAAGGTCGATTCTGCACGCCCCTGGTAAAGAACAAAAGAAGAAGACTCTGCAGCAAAGATTCCATCTGCTCCATGTAGATTAACATTGATATCATTGACCACTCCACCGCCCACTCTCAACTCTTGAACCTTTATGTCGCCTGCAATGTTAATTTTTCGCCAGATACTAGGACTTTTCACCCCATTTTTACTAACGAGCACGCCATCCGGCCTACTGCCATTTTCTGCTCCAGGTGGTAGATAACGATCAAGATCAAAACGGTCAATATCCATGGAAAATTTAAGATCAGGTTGACCAATGTTGTTTGCCCCAAAAAAGAAATCAACAAGAGTGTCATCAATTTTAATTCTACCATTTTCAACGGATACTTTTTCTTTGTCTCCTTTTGCACTCAGATCAACTTCAACTATACTGAACGCTCCTGGGTCAGCTGTTACAAGAGGAAAGGCCATATCAACTGAGGCAAAAAGCTCTCTCGCACCAAAGGATGGTATATGTAGATTAATGTCATAGCTAATATCTCCAAGAAGATTGATGACTTTACCCTTTACTTCCGCCGATAATATTTTGTTTAAAGTAACTGCTAGATCGACAGGCAGCACTCCCTGCCCAGGATTTTTCCCAAGCGGTCCTAACATCCCTTCGGCAACCAGGGATATCCCTTCCATGGATCCTTTAGCCTCGGCAGCAATCGGATTATTCAAGGAAACATTGTTGAGAACGAGCATCAGATCATCAATCCTGTGACGAGAGTCCTGGGTCCTGTCTAACCAATTCACCGTACCATCAGTAACAGCAAAAAGTGCAATAAAAAGACCATCTGGAAAAAGCGTTTCTGCCGCACCTGAAGGGGAATCACTCTTCTCACGCTTAAAATCCCAATTGACCTCCCCATTACCTTTCTTTTCCAGATTTACTTCCAACCCCCCAATAATAAATCGGCTAAGTTCGACTTCTTTTTTCAGCAGGGGCAGTAATTTTACCCTGGCCTCGAAAGATTCAACCTTGATAAATCCATCAGAGAGATAGCCCTTGGGATTACCAATCTTTAAATCAGATACAGAAATGCTCAACCAAGGAAAAAACGATAATCCCAGATTCGATCCGATGGAAAAAGGTCTTCCTGTAACACCACTTAATTTTTCTTCAATTTCGGGAATATATTTCTGAACATTAATGACTATCGGTAAAACAATAATGGTCGCAATCAGAAGAAACAAAAAGGTAATTATTGGAACGACACCATATTTGATAAATCTTTTCATTCAAAAAACTCCGTACACATGAATATTACTTGGTTTAAATCTCACTTTCGAATTAGCAGTATAAAAAAAGACTTATCTAATAGCTAACACCAAAACACATGTCAAGTCTAGGAACAATTAGCATAGGATGGCATAAGTCTCAAGATATTGACCACTTCGGAAATACAGATCAGCTGGTTTGCAAGATCTACTTGTGTATGGTGTGTGCCATTTGGAAAGATAAAAATGGCCCTTGCAAGGACCCAACAATGGAGTTACTTCCGTTTAATTTTGACAGATTCATTCTAAGTTTTTACCTTTTACCGGTATCCATCTGAACGGATTAGCGCATAGCTTCAATATTTTCAATATTGCCCAACACAGATCCATTGGATCCACTGTCTTAAAACATTTCTTGAGGTCCTATTATGCAGACACATGCTCGTTCCATGGTACTCGCGTCTTTTACAGCTGATTCTCTCGCTCTTGGTGCACACTGGATATATGATACAAAAATAATTGATCAGCAATTTGGCAGGATAGCTTCCCTACTTCCACCTCATAAGGGAACCTATCACCCGACAAAAAAGGCAGGGGACTTTACCCATTACGGTGACCAGAGTTTTCATCTGCTTGAGTATCTTGCTAGCAGCGAAGGAGACCTTCGAAAATATTGATACCGGCAAGGGACCAGCCACATGTGGTTCCCATTCCTCCGACCTCGGCGGTCCAGCCAGAATCGCCCCCATAATCTACTGTTACAGAGAGAACCTTGACGAAATGCTTGTTGCTGTCAAAGCAGGAACCTACATGACTCATCGTGGATCAGGGGTCCTTGACGGGGCCTTGTTTCTTGCCCGTAGCTGCTTCTTTATTCTTCATGGCGCCACACCGCGAGAGGCCTTTGAGCAAGCATTAGGACAAAAAATAGACAGCCCGGAATTAGAACTTCGACTTCGCAAATGCTTGGAATCAAAAGACTCCAACACCCGCCAGGGTGTAAAGGAATTTGGTCAAATGTGCTCAATCAATGCCGCCCTTCCAGGAGCTGTATACACAGTTTTAAAAAATCAGGATTCCCTTGAAAAAGCACTTATTGAAACGGTTATGGCGGGTGGTGATTCCTCGGCTCGAGGAATGGCTGTAGACATGCTTATGGGCGCTTACCACGGCAGTGACAAAATCCCTGCTCACTGGCTCAGAAAGCTCAAAAAATACGAAATAATATTAGCCGATTTAGAAAAACTGCCATAAAAGAATGGCCATACTAACGGTAACTAGGTGATATTTTTTCGAGTCAGCCTCCTGAATTACAACAAATGTCCTCAGTTACACTTTGGAAATACAAGTTTGAATTACGTAATAGAAAAGTTTCTTAATTATCCACACTGGCAACTAAAAAAAATAACTACATGAAATAATAAGAAAATAAAGCGGACAAAAGCTGATCACATTTTGGCACGATGTTTGCTTTGGTAACAGTGTTCCATACGGAACTTAAATAACCCCCCCCAATCGGGTAGAATCTACGTAATTTGTATTTTCTGCCCGATTTTTTTTCATAAGATTTTCACCTTCTATTTATTATCAACTAAAGTTCTTCGATAATCGTAATAGGCTTGCCGGGCAGCGATGTATGGATCCAGGGAAAAACGTCTCAAATCTTCATAAACATCGGGGTTTAGAGATAATTTGTTCAATCTGGTGGTTATGTAGTATGACACTAAGAAAGCACGGTCATCATTGATGTAACGCATCGGATGAGCATAAGCATCTGCGACCAAGCCAACAGAATCTCTAGCATTTGAAGGCCCTATTACCGGCCAACAGAAATAGATTCCCTCACCCAAGCCCCATTTGCCGAGAGTCTGGCCGAAATCCGCTCGCTTCGGTTTGATATCAAATTCTTCATCAGCTACATCAACCAACCCCCAAACGCCAAGGGTGCTATTTATAAGAAATCGTTCCATTACGACTCCAGTCTTCTCTAAATCTCCTTGAAGAATGGAGTTTATCAGCCTAATGGGCATAGCCAAATTTTCGAAAAAACTTCCGAATCCCTTTCGTAATTCATAGGGAAAGATCCATGAGTAACCATCAGTGGTCGGCTTAACAACCCAGTCATACAGAGTATCATTAAACTTGAAAAACAACCGATTCATTGGCTCTAAAGGATCGTAAATAGCATCTTCCAGTGAGTCGTCAAGATAGTCTGTCTCAACAGGATCATCTCCTAAAAAATCTGGAAAACTTTCCTGATTGCCGTATCCAGTACCCGCAATTACACAAGACAAGAGCATAAATATGGAAAAAACGCCAAGGTATCGGTTTATTTTCATGTACATAGTTTTAACATTCTTTTAATTTTACCTACCTACTCATACACATCAGCTGCTTTTAAAAATGCAGTTTCATATGTACTCGACTTCCCAGACATATTTCTCACCTGATTTTCTTTCATTTCTAAATATAGATTTTCGCAATTCACTGGCTGATAGTCAAATTGATATTGATTTTTTTTCATTTCGTATCCTATCATCAAAAGAAAACAGGATTGCAGGGCGAGATGCTATAGAAGACTAAATCCAGAACTAAAATACCTCATTTGCTCTCATATTATGAACGTAAAAAGTCCGGCCAAGATACCTAGCAAGCAAAAAGGAATAACAAGTTTTTTTGAAGTGACAGTATCTCCAGCCAACACCCTATCAATCACCCGATAGGTGGCATAAAGAGATGCCAACAAACCCCCAAGAACTGTTATTAATTGCAGGACAAAGGTGGAGTCTGCACTGATCAATCGAATGGTATCATAGGAATATTGCCAGCCAAACATTTCCTGCACATTTGGCACGATACGGCCTGCTCCTCTGACAAAAAAGTCGAGATGAACCGCCATAAAACCACCAAGAATCAGTGGAATACACCCGTACCCAAAAAGCGGTAAAAGAAGCTGTTTATCCATCTTTGCGTAATAAGATTGCAACATGACCATAAAATAATAGCCTAACTGGAAGACAAAAAGCCATAGAAAGAAGAGAAGGCTACCTACAACAGACTCCGGCAGTACAATACCCGCCTCCGCTATAACAGACACCAACCAGCCTATTATCCTGAAAAACTCATCGCGCAGGGCAAATGGAAAAAAAATTGCCCCCATCGACACGATCAGAAAGCTGTCTGCCCGCCTCGGTGTTTCAAGGGCCCAAAGTTCCTCGGGTGCCAAACGAAGATTAAGCTGAATAGAACTATTATCACAGTTCTTAATGCACTTTGCACACATGATGCAATCCCTGTTGTTATCAACCAGGTATGGATGTCTAAACATCGGACAACCAGAGACATCTGCATCTCCAGTAAAACAGGCGTGACTTTGGCACCGGTTCAAACAGACATGCCTGTTCGATCGCAACTCAACTACTGATGGCATGGCAAAAATCGCGTTTACAGCACCTAAAGGGCAGAGATACCTGCACCAGCTTCGACGAGAAAATAAGACACTAAATAGAATTGAGCTGAGGGTAATAGCCAGGATGATGCCACCGGTCAGATAAGGATTATTGTAAGCGTCCCAAATTATCTCAACCCAGAACACCAAAATACATAGTACTGCCATGATCCAACCGGAATATTTTTTGATAAAAACTGGCGTTTTTCGGGTCGGCTTGACAATATTTTGCAACAGAGTTCCCGGGACGGCAAAAGAGCAGACACTGCACCACGTTCTGGCCAGGAAAAAGAAAGAGAAAAAGAGCAGCGGCCAACCAATATACCAGCCAAGAGTAAGACCGATATTTGATTCGGGATTTTCAGGCCCGAAATAGAGAAACAGGAGAGTGAGCAAAAACATACAACCGATGACAACCTGTGGAACGCGGGGAAAAATCCAACTCGCCAGAAATTTTCGCATCCAGTCGATTCGCAGTATATTGTATTCCCATTTCCCTTCCGTCTTTGGCAAACCAAGCAAAATCTGATCGGGTATTATTTCATCTTTTTTTGCCAACATGACAGCCCGACGAATAACACTCGACAATTCCGTCAGATTACCCGGCCAATCATAGTTCATGAATATGCCAAGCGTTTCCGAGCTCACCTTATTGATGTTTTTGCCATATTCCTTACTATGAAGGCCTAGATAGTGGGAAACGAGTCTTGGCAGATCCTCTTTGTGGTTGCGAAGCGGTGGGACATTAAAATGTTGTTTTTCTAACAAGAAAAGCAGTTCGGGTAACAACTTTCCAGTGCTCTCAAGATAATCAATTGAAAAAGTGCTGACAAAGGCGATTCGCGACTGCATAGCCAGTTGGCGTGTACTATCAATATGACTATAGGTATTACTTTTAATAATTTTTATGAGCTTTTCCTGCAGCTCCTTTTTCATCAGATGTATATGAGTGAACACTATCGTTCCACGGGAAGTCTGCTCAAAAAAACCAGCCTGACGAGCCTGGGCAAAGGGATACCCACTCTTTTCTGTACCGAATAACTTTCGTTCAAGCCCCATCGACTCGAATTCCCGCAGATCAATCTCCTTATATTGCCCCTCGGCACTATGGCTTTGCAGGTGTATCTGCCGTGCAATAATCGATTTTCCTGTCCCCGCCTCCCCCACAAGAAGGAAAGGGTTGCTGTTGGTGGCAAAACGATCGATTACAGCCTGAGTTCTTTTGGCTGTTTTTGACTCACGAATGTCATCATCTCTTTGCCTGGCAAGTCGTCTCAACTGAATGGCGGACAGGCTTTTATCCTTGAATAAAATTACATCCTCGGCTGCAGATATCTCATTCTGCCGACCCTCGTCACCTTTATTGTCGAGCTGATCAACAAAAGCAACCCTCAACCTTTCAGCCAGTGCCGCATCGAGCTGTTTGTGGATTCTAGTGTTAGAAAGAAACGCGATCCTGAAATATCTTTTATCAAAGCAGATGACCACAAGATCACAGAGAGCCCGTACTGAAAGAGAACGGGATTTACCGGTGAGAATACCAGTTTCGCCAAAATGGCCGCCTGGACCGATTCTGCCAACAACTTTTGAACCCCCGTCATTATGACCAAGAACCAGTTCCACTTCTCCCATGGCAATGACGAAGAAGACCTCGCTGACATCCCCCAATCGATACACATATTGACCCTCTGGGATAATCTGTACTCTTGCCACCTCAGCAAAAGAAGCGATCTCAGCTGCGGTTGCATCCTTAAAAAGGAGTGAGTTCTGAAGATTCTGCGCTATGACCTCACGTTTCATGCCAATACACCAGAGTTCTTCTTCAAATAAACCATAAGTCAGATTTGCAAATGTTGTTCTATAACTTCAGCTAACAGAGGTGCCACGGAATAAACATCCAGCAAATCATCATTACTTCTTTCGGGGTAGGTATCAGACCCCATTACCTTAGAGATAGGTCCCTCTCTGAATTTGCTCATTGAATCACCGGCCATGACCAGATGTGTAGCATGGGCAACCACCTCTTTGGCCCCCGCTTCCAGGCATCTGTTGGCGGTTTGCAGAATAGAACCACCTGTACGTATCATATCATCACAGATTATTGCTGTTTTGCCCTTCACCACACTGGAGACCTGACTCACAATGGTTTTATCTGTATCGTACCTGTCTTTATCCGCTGCAGTATGTGGACAATTCAACAAACTTGCCAACCTTGCAACTCTCTTCGAGAACCCATAATCCGGTGAAACTAATACATAATCGGTAAGTCCACTCTTTTTAATTTTATCGACAACAAGGTCATCGGACCAGACATGTTGTGTGTGGACTTCCCCTGCATGAGCATGCAAAACAGCTTCTGAATGCAGATCAACAAAAGCGACAAAATTAGGTCTTGCTCTGAATATCTGCCTTGTACGGGTAATTCCTTTTGGGATCTCGAGTGTATTGGGCGTAGCCCTCTCCATGGTGGAATAGCCAAGAAATGGAATGATGACATTAATAGAGGCGGCATTCCAATACCTTCCCCCCGAAATCAAGTCAAGCAGCTCCTGCTGAGAACTGTCATTATGGGTTACTGCAAGGATAACCAAATGCTTGCCTTCTATAGATTGCGGAAAAGCGTGCAAGCATTCCCCGTCGGCAAAACACTTCCGCTCCATTTCGGTGAATGGCATCCAGAGACGTTCTGCCAACTTATTGCCAAGTTCAGTTGACGCTCGATTGGCAACCAGAACAACATCTTCCTTTGAATTCATGTGTATTCCCCAAACACCGGAACAAGAGGCATCAGTTCGCATTCCGGTATTATCAGTCTACCTTTATGATTGCAGTGCCTCAACAATAGCATCACCCATTGCCGCGGTACCGACTACCGCAGATTTATCAGAGCTGAGATCGGCAGTGAGAATCCCCTTTTCAAGGGTTGCAGCAACGGCATTATCAATAGCCATTGCAGCATCATCAAGGCCAAAGCTGTAGCGCAACATCATCGCAGCAGAAAGAATTTCTGCGATAGGATTGGCGATCCCTTTACCGGCAATATCCGGCGCTGAACCACCTGCTGGCTCATAAAGACCGAACTTATCACTATTTAACGACGCTGAAGCCAAAAGCCCCATAGAACCAGTGAGCATTGCTGCTTCATCAGAGATGATATCGCCAAACATATTTCCGCACAGCATGACGTCAAACTGATGTGGGTCACGAACCAGTTGCATGGTGGCATTATCCACGTAGATATGATTGAGTTCAACATCCGGATATTCTGCAGCGATTTCTATCACCACTTCGCGCCAAAGGACCATAGTGGTCAAAACATTGGCCTTATCCACCGATGTGACCCTACCTTTTCTGAGTCGAGCTGCATCAAAGGCCATTCTGGCAATTCGCTGAATTTCAGATCGTTTATAACCCATGGTATCAAAGGCCCGCTCGTCCGCCCCACTCCCTTCTCTCCCCTTTGGGGTACCGAAATAAATACCGGAGGTCAGTTCACGAACACAGAGAATATCAAAGCCCTCGCCAATGATATCGGCTCGCAAGGGACAGGCTGAAGTCAAAGATTTAAAAACTTTGGCTGGTCGAAAATTACAGAACAGATCAAAATGTTTTCTAAGAGGCAATAATGCCGCACGCTCCGGTTGTTTTTCCGGAGGGAGACTTTCCCATTTAGGTCCACCGACAGAGCCAAACAGGATGGCATCACTTGCCTCACACAGGGCAAGTGTTGATGCCGGTAAAGCCTCGCCGTGGTTGTCAATTGCAATCCCGCCAACATCCGCATATTCGTAAGCGAGTTCAAAGGAAAATTTTTTCTGCGCGACATCAAGGACCTTAATTGCCTCTTTCATTACTTCAGGGCCAATACCATCGCCGGCCAGAACTGCAATTTTTTTCATTTTTTCACCTTATTTTTTCCTGTTTAGTTCATTTACATCAAAAATTAGAATATTTCTTTTTGCTTTTGAAAAAGGCAGGTCACGCTCTACGACCCGGTTCAGCACGTACGAAGATTGAGACAAAACCTCTGAGGCCACGGCAAGTTCCTCCTGCCATTTCGGCCCCTTCATGCAGATAAGCTGTGGACCCATTGGAGAAAACCTTTCCACCATTTGTAGAAAAGAACTGATCTCAGTTACTGCCCTTGCAGTTATGTGGGTAAATTTTCCAGCTGCAGGAAGCTGTTCCTCCTCTTCCACCCGGCATGAAAGTATTTTGACCTCTCCCAAACCAAGTGTCCTGACTATATGCCCAAGAAAGCTTACCCTCTTTAAACGGGGCTCCACCAGAGTTACAGTTAATTCGGGACGTGCAGCCTTGCAGACCAGAGCCGGAAAACCTGCTCCAGTTCCAATGTCCAGAAGATGTGTATTAGTACCATCCAAAAGCGGCAAAATGGTGAGTGAATCGAGAAAATGATTTTCAACGATCTGCTCATCACTCGTGGACTTAGCGATCAAATTGACCTTCCTGCCCCATTTTTTCAACTCTCTGAAATACACTGACAGCCGGTCGACAGCTTCAGGAGAAATTTCAATCCCGAGAGTTTCCAGACCTTTCTCTAGTCGTTGACTAAATTCAAACATTATTTCCCGAGCCGGACCGCAACAGAATTGGCATGAGCTGTCAATCCTTCAAGCTTTGCAAGCCGCATGATATGCTCACCATCTGCTGCTAGCGCTCCTGCGGAATAACTAATTATGGAACTCTTCTTTAAAAAAGTTTCAACTCCCAAGGCTGAAGCAAACCTCGCCGTCCCCATGGTCGGCAAAACATGATTTGGTCCGGCAAAATAATCTCCTGCTGCTTCCGGAGTATTATTGCCAAGAAAGATTGCCCCGGCATGACGAATATGGGGGAGCTGAGCCCAGGGATCTTCAATTTTCAGTTCAAGATGTTCTATGGCTATTCCATTTGCCACTTCGATGGCCTCTTCAATATCGGCTGCAATGAGAATAACTCCCCGATCTACAAGCGATGTTCTAGCAATTTCCTGCCGGGAAAGGAGTGGCAATTGTCGTTCAAGTTCGGCCAGCACTTCTCCTGCAAGAGATTCATGAATGGTGACAAGGATTGCCAAAGCAAGAGGATCATGCTCCGCCTGGGCCAGCATATCGGCTGCCACACTGGCAGCACCAGCTGTCTTATCGGCCACAATCAGCACCTCGGACGGTCCGGCAATCATATCGATGCGTACCATCCCGGAAACCTGCCTTTTAGCCTCAGTAACATACTGGTTCCCCGGCCCGACAATTACATCTACCCTAGGGATAGTCTCGGTGCCAAAAGCCAGAGCAGCAATAGCCCATGCAGATCCTGCTTTATAAATCTCTGTGATCCCAATTTCCTGAGCCGCAACAAGCAGATGAGGACTGACAGAGCCATCCTCTCCGGGAGGGGTAACCATCACCCGCTGGTTAACACCTGCGATTCCTGCTGGAATACCGTTCATCAGAACTGAGGAAACCAGCGGTGTAGACCCTCCCTTACCCCCCGGAACATAGAGCCCTGCTGAATCCACAGGTCGTACCAGTCTGCCAACAATTGTCCCATCCTCCCTGGTCTGTAGCCAGGAATCTTCCATTTCCCTTTCATGAAATGTCTGGATGCGCTCAATAGCCTTGCCGAGAGTATCCAAAAAATCATTGTCTACCAGTTCATAGGCTTGTTGCAGTTCCTCACTGCTTACCTGCAATTGCTCTGCGCTAAGATTCGGCGCATCAAACTTACGACCATAGGATAGAACAGCCTCATCTTTGTTGTTCTTAACTGCCTCTAAAATTTCCGTAACCATCTGTTGACAAGTACTATCGGCAGCCTGGAAACGATCGATTAGCCCATTGAGAACATTTTCGCCTTCCGGGCTAGAAAGAACAACCGGTGAAATCAACATAATATTCCTTTTGCTATGAATCTACTGGTAGATTTAAATGAAAGAAAGGGTGATGGTCCAGCAGAACTACACCGACTATTCTGAACAATTTCGCACAATATAACAGCCCTAAGCCCTCAAGGAGCTGAGCTGGGACCCCACTATAAGCTATTTATTGTTAATTATAAAGTTCAACAGTACAGGAATTTGTCAATATCCAGATGATTCCATTTTAAACATTTTGTGCCGCATACCACTGTTGTAGAAATCTTTCCGACCATTTCAATCAAATTATTCCCAATTTATTCAACAATACAGCCTCTTTATTTTCCCTGGAAAATACTTACAATTTAAAATCTTGGTAGTTTTCATGTTTTACACATAGAAACCAATTCAACCTCAAAGCATTATAATTATTTTATATTTTTCTTTTTTTTATCATTTTTCAGGTCGTTGCGCCACAAAGCGACACCTTCTGGAGTAAAGTAATGGATTTTGAACCGAAATGGATAGCCTGGGAAATCACCCGACGCTGCAACCTTAAATGTGTACACTGTCGCTCCTCCTCGGAGCTTGACATTGAAGGCCATCCAGATTTTTCTTTCGATGAAGCAAAAGCAATCATGGATGACATCGGTACCTACGCCAGCCCGGTGCTCGTCCTATCTGGTGGCGAACCGCTTCTGAGAAAAGATGTTTTTGATATTGCCAAGTACGGTACTAACAAAGGTTTTAGGATGTGTCTTGCCACAAATGGCACCCTGGTGACAGATGACATTTGCCAACAAATCAAAGCTGCCCAGATCAAAATGGTGTCCCTCAGCCTGGACGGGGCGAAAGCCGAAACCCACGATAATTTCCGCAACCAGCTAGGGGCCTTTGATGGCACCATGAATGCCATTAAACTCTTTAAAAAATACGACATTCCTTTTCTGATCAACTCGTCCTTTACTGTACGAAATCGAGAAGAAATACCCGACATCTACAGGCTCGTTAAAGGTCTTGGCGCAACAGCCTGGTACATGTTTATGATCGTTCCCACCGGCCGTGGTGAAGGTATCATGGAAGAACTGATCCCAGAAGATGTTTACGATGAGATACTAGAATGGCACTATGAGGTAGAAAAACAGGAAAATGAACTATTGATGCGACCGACCTGTGCTCCTCACTACTACCGTATTGTACGCCAAAAGGATAAAGAGGCCGGAGAAAAGAACAAACGCAGGAGCCTGCAGTTTTCCACCGGGGGCTCCAAAGGTTGCCTGGCCGGTCAACTTATATGTCTTATCGATGTCGACGGAGAAGTCCAGCCCTGCAGCTATTTTGCCAAATCAGCCGGAAACGTCAAAAAAACTCCTTTCAAACAAATCTGGGAAGAATCAAAACTTTTCCTTCAACTTCGTGATTTTAAAGGGTATAAGGACAATTGTGGAAAATGTGAATACGTCGGAGTATGCGGCGGATGTCGCGCCAGAGCCTACTCCATGACAGGAGACTACCTCGCCCAAGAACCTTTTTGCAGTTATGTTCCCAGGCAAATAATCCCTACAGAATCAACCGACTAATTCTTTGCCGTAATCAAGTCATGAAAAGCTCATGATTTTAAATGGATAAGCACAAACTATCATTCAACCAAGATGACCTTATGAACGATACCTTTCTCAAAGCATGCCGTGGTGAAAAAACTGACTATACCCCCATCTGGATGATGCGCCAGGCGGGACGCTATCTCCCCGAGTACCAGAAGGTTAGAAAAGGTGTTACTTTTCTGGAACTCTGTAAATCTCCAGATCTCTGTGTTGAGGTCACTTTACAGCCAATTGATATTCTCAACATGGATGCGGCAATTCTCTTCTCGGATATTCTGATTCTCATGGAAGCTATGGGAGCAACACTTGAATTTCATGAAGGTCGTGGGCCGATATTCCCTGAGACCATTCGAGACCAGGCAGCTCTTGATATGTTGAGAATTCCTGACGCTGACGAAGCTACTGGTTTTGTCATGGAAACCATCAGGCTATTGCGAAAAGAATTGAAAGTTCCGCTCATTGGTTTTGCCGGCGCTCCTTTTACCTGTGCCACCTATCTGATTGAAGGCGGCTCATCGAAGGTATTCTGGGAAACAAAGAAAATGATGTTCACAGATCCTACACTGTTCCATAATCTGATGGACAAAATTACAGAAAGCACCATCCTCTACCTGCAAGCCCAGGCAAGGGCCGGAGCCCAGGCCTTGCAACTTTTTGATAGCTGGGCAGGGATACTTGCACCATGCGATTTTAGTGAATTTGCCCTACCCTATGTGCAGAAAATTCTTGCTGCCCTGCAGGACTACGATATTCCCCTGATCTATTTTGCCAATAACGGTGCCACCTTGCTCGATCTTTCAGTCAGCTCCGGCGCCGATGTAATTGGACTTGATTGGCGTATCAATATTGGTGACGCAATCAAGAAAGTTGGTAAAAAAGCTGTGCAGGGCAACATTGACCCCTTTGCCCTCCTGTTACCAAAAGAACAACTGAGACAGCGGATTGGTCGATTACTCGATGATGCTAAAGATGCTCATGGCCACATTTTCAATCTCGGTCATGGAATTCACCAGTTCACCCCACCCGATCAGGCAAAAATTGCAGTTGATGCTGTCCACGATCTGAGCAGCAGATAACTCCCGTTGTTTGAGGGAGAGGTGAGCGAAACCTATAGCAGCTCAACATTACGTAATTAATTGTAATTTATGCCAAAACGCATACCTTCCATAGACCAGTGTCTTGAGTTTCACGACCAATTTGAGATGCTGGATAATATAAGAGCACACTCTTTTGTTGTCGCCCGGGTTGCAGAGTCGCTGGTCGAAGGTCTGTACAGAGCAGACAAAAATGAGGGTCCCCTGCCAGACAAGGAGGAGGTTATTGCTGGGGCATTGCTCCATGACATTGCCAAAACGCTCTGTATAAAAACCGATTGTCGTCATGCCGAAATTGGTAGACAAATTTGTTTTGAACTCGGATATCCAGAAATTAGCGAAATCGTCGCTGAACATGTAGTGCTGAAAGAATTTACTGCAGATCTTTATACTCAAGGTATTTTTGGAGCAAAAGAGATGGTTTTCTATGCCGACAAACGAGTCCGCCATGACCAGGTGGTCTCCCTTGCTGACAGACTCGAATATATCCTCGAACGATACGGTGACAATAATCCGAATAAGGAACACCTTATCCGCCAAAACTTCACTCAAACCCTTGATTTTGAGAGATACCTGTTCAATTTTCTTGATTTTCTGCCTGAAGAAATCACAAACTATATATCTCCCAGGCAGTTTTCCACAGCGCAGTAACTTGATTTTGCATACGACGGTAATTTGTATCCTCCTTACATCAGTAGTTTGGCTACATAAAATTCCGTCTACCAACCCCAAACACCTTGACACGAATACTGTTTATCGAATAACTATACAGTGTTTCCAATCTCATCAATGTAATATGCCTGCTTATTTCATTTTTTATGGAGTTCAGGCGGCAATACAGATTAATTATGACTGTTCTAAACAGTCTTGAAGCAGTAATAACCTATTTTCATTTCACCAGGAGGCATTTTCCATGAGAGAATTGAAGCGAGTTGTTCCAACAATGGTTGCGGCATTTTGTCTGAGTGCAGGTGTTGCCATGGCGGGCACCCTTGATGACGTTAAAGCTAAAGGATTTATCCAGGCAGGTGTAAACGGCGATCTTTTCGGTTTTGCAAAACCGGATGCCAAAGGCGTGTGGAAAGGACTTGATGTCGATACGGCCCGAGCCATTGCTGTTGCAGTATTCGGTGATGCCAGCAAGGTTAAATACACCCCACTCACCGCCAAAACCCGTTTCACTGCCCTGCAATCCGGTGAGATTGATGTACTCACCCGTAACGCCACCCAGACTCTCAGTCGCGATACCGATCTTGGTCTTGATTTTGTACAGGTCAATTATTACGATGGCCAGGGTTTTCTTATTCCCAAAAAACTCGGGGTTAAAAGTGCCAAAGAGCTCGATGGTGCCTCCGTATGTGTTCTACCCGGCACCACCACCGAACAGAATGTCGCTGATTTTTTTCGCTTCAATAAAATGAAGATGAACCCCGTTGTCATTGAAAACACTGCAGAACTATCCAAAGCCTTCTTTGCCGGTCGCTGTGACTGCCTGACCTCGGATGCCTCTCAGCTTGCAGGTATCCGTGCTGTAGCACCCACTCCAAGCGATTACATGATCCTTCCCGAAATCATCTCCAAAGAACCACTGGCTCCTGCCGTTCGTCATGGTGATAACCAGTGGAAAGACATCGTCAATTACTCTGTACTAGCTATGATTGCAGCAGAAGAGCTTGGAATCACTTCTGAAAACCTCGATGAAATGATGAAGAGCACCGACCCTAAAGTTCAGCGTTTTCTTGGCGTTACTCCCGGCAACGGCAAAGCGCTCGGACTCGATGAAAAATGGGCCTATAATATCATCAAGCAGGTCGGCAACTACGGTGAAGTTTTTGAGAGAAATGTAGGTGTCAACACTCCTCTCATGATTGAACGTGGTCTCAATGCTCAATGGAACAACGGCGGTTTGATGTATTCACCTCCTTTCAAGTAATAAGTAATCCATGCAAGATGCCCGGAGTTCGCTCCGGGCATGAGTTTTTCTGAAAGGTGAATATGAACACATCAGCACCAGAGAAAATTCCGTTTCTGCGCGATCCTGCCAAGCTCTCGATTTTGTACCAGATTTTCACCTTACTGGGGGTTGGTCTACTCAGCTATTATCTGGTAAACAACACGCTTGCCAACCTGGAAAGACAATCAATCTCCACCGGATTTGGTTTTCTTGATAAAGAATCCTCCTTTGAAATCGGGGAAGCCCTTATTCAGTATTCCGCAGCAGACTCCTATGGTCGCGCACTTTTTGTGGGATTCCTTAACACCCTGATTGTCTCTTTTATAGGTATAATCCTTACAGTCATTCTAGGCACCATACTAGGCATCGCCAGACTCTCTTCGAACTGGCTTGTTGCCAAATTGTCGGCCATTTATATTGAATTATTCCAGGATATTCCAGTCCTGTTGCAGCTCTTTTTCTGGTATGCCTTCTTTTATGAAGTACTGCCCTCACCCCGGCAGGCTCTTAACCCGATTCCAGGACTCTTTCTGTGTAACAGAGGAATGATATTTGGTGTACCACTTTGGCATGAAGCTTATAAATATGCCATGGTTGCTTTTATCATTGGCGGGATTGCTGTTTTCTTTTTGAAACGATGGGCTAGAAAACGTCAAGAGGCCACCGGTAAGATTTTCCCTACCGTAAAAGTATCTCTCCTACTGCTCATTGGTCTGCCGCTCCTCGCCTGGTCGCTGACCGGGGCCCCCACGGAGATGAGTGTCCCGAAACTTTCTGGGTTCAATTTCAAAGGTGGCATAACCATTAGTCCTGAATTTGCAGCATTACTTCTCGGCCTTGTTCTTTATACTGCGGCTTTTGTTGCCGAAGTTGTCCGAGCCGGTATTCAGTCAGTCGGCAAGGGCCAGACCGAAGCTGCTATATCCATAGGCCTGAAACAGGGTCAGGTACTTAACCTGGTTATCCTGCCCCAGGCGCTGCGGGTTATTGTACCGCCGCTTACCAGCCAGCTACTCAACCTGACAAAAAACAGTTCGCTTGCCGTTGCCATCGGCTTCCCTGATTTTGTCTCCGTTGCCGGAACTACTATCAACCAGACCGGCCAGGCCATCGAAGGCGTTGCATTAATAATGATCGTCTATCTTATATTCAGCCTGTCTACATCGGCAGTCATGAACTGGTACAATAAAAAAATAGCTCTCGTCGAAAGATAATTACCCCATGGAAGATACCCTAACTCCCCATACCGTGAATGCAGCCAAGGAGCTGAAGCCACCGGTGACCGAAGTCGGAATTATTGGCTGGATGAAGGCCAACCTGTTTAACGGCTGGTTCAACACCGCTTTGACCTTGCTGGTTCTTTATTTACTCTGGCTTACAGTGCCGCCTCTGATCAACTGGGCTTTTATTGAGAGCAGCTGGTTTTCCACCGGCGACCAATGCAAAGCCGGGGAAGGTGCCTGCTGGTCGGTTGTTACTGCCAATATCCGTTTTATCCTTTTCGGCTTTTACCCCCACGATCTTCAATGGAGACCGCTGCTGGCAGTGGTTATCCTGGTCAGCTTACTGTTCTACAGCCAGAACCGTAACCACTGGAAAAAATCCCTGTTTTACGGTTGGTTGATTGGCCTCTTTACCATGGGCCTTTTGTTAAAAGGTGGGCTCTTTGGCCTGGATGTCGTTGAAACCAGTAAATGGGGTGGGCTTCCTCTGACTTTGCTGCTGTCTGTTTTTGGCTTGACTGCTGCGTATCCATTAGGAATAATGCTGGCCCTTGGCCGCCAGTCGAGAATGCCGGTTATCAAATCATTTTCTGTTGTCTATATTGAACTTATTCGCGGTGTACCGCTTATCAGTCTGCTCTTTATGTCCTCGGTGGTCTTCCCCCTCTTTCTACCCGAGGGAGTGAGCATCAACAACATCCTGAGAGCACAGGTTGCGATTATTTTATTTACCGCAGCCTATATCGCTGAGGTTGTCCGCGGAGGACTGCAGGGAGTGGGCCAAGGTCAATACGAGGCAGCTGATTCTCTCGGGCTCAACTACTTCCAGACCATGCGTTTGATCATTTTGCCCCAGGCCTTGAAGATTGTCATCCCGCCTTCAGTAAGCGTCCTGATCTCAGCTTTTAAGGATACATCATTGGTTGTGATCATTGCCCTTTATGACTTACTCAAAACAACACAGACCACCCTTTCGGATCCACAATGGATGGGATATTCTGCTGAGGCCTATATTTTTGTGGCCCTTATCTATTTTGTCTGCTGCTTTTCCATGTCCAATTACAGCAGACGGCTGGAAAAAGAACTCGATACCAGCCTGTAAAACCCCTTAATCGATCAATTGTGATAAGCTACCAGGAAGAGAATTAATGAATCCCAATCAAGCAGACAATACGACAGACGACGCCCCGATTATCACTATCGAAAACATGCATAAGTGGTACGGAGACTTTCATGTGCTCAAAGACATTAACTTAACAGTTAAAAAAGGTGAACGGATTGTAATCTGCGGTCCTTCCGGATCCGGAAAATCTACACTTATCCGCTGTATTAATCGACTCGAAGAGCACCAGCGTGGAAAAATTGTCGTCGATGGTATTGAGCTGACAAACGATCTGAAAAACATCGAAAAGATCCGTACCGAGGTCGGAATGGTGTTTCAACATTTCAATCTGTTTCCCCATCTTACTATCCTGGAAAACCTGACCCTTGGGCCGATTTGGGTGAGAAAGACGCCCAAAAAAGAAGCGGAAGAAATCGCCATGTACTACCTGGAAAAGGTCCGAATTGCAGAACAGGCTCTAAAGTTTCCCGGCCAGCTCTCTGGCGGGCAACAACAACGGGTGGCAATTGCTCGCAGTCTGTGTATGAAGCCCAATGCCATGCTCTTTGACGAGCCCACATCCGCCCTTGACCCTGAGATGGTAAAAGAGGTACTGGATGTTATGATCAGCCTTGCCCAGGACGGAATGACCATGATCGTTGTCAGTCATGAAATGGGCTTTGCTAAAAGTGTGGCCCACCGGGTTCTTTTTATGGATGGTGGCGAAGTCCTTGAGCAAAACAGCCCGGAAGAGTTCTTCAATAATCCTCAGCATGAGAGAACCCAGCTCTTTTTAAGCCAGATTTTGGATTGATTTTTCAAGTGTTACCCCGACCAGTTCAATATAGGCATGCAAGTAAGCGTCGCCTGAGCTTAGGTCCATCTACTGACTGGAATGACCATGATTAACCTCTCTCTGTTGGCAGTTTTTATTCCAACATGTTTCATGATCTCTCTTACTCCAGGTATGTGCATGACCCTGTCATTAACTCTTGGGATGTCCATTGGTGTTCGTCGTACCTTCTGGATGATGTGGGGGGAATTGTCTGGCGTGGCTTTAGTGTCTATTGCTGCGGTTGCCGGGGTGGCGACTATTATGCTCAACTACCCTGCACTGTTCGTCGTGCTAAAATATATCGGAGGAGCTTACCTTCTCTATCTCGGTGTTCAGCTCTTTCGCTCCAGAGGGAGGATGGCACTTTCCAGGGACCTGCAATCAAAGCAGGTAATCAGCCGCAGAACACTTGCGGGACAGGGCTTTCTAACAGCTGTATCCAACCCCAAGGGATGGGCTTTTACAATTTCGCTATTGCCGCCATTCATTGACCGGGCATACCCAATAATCCCGCAGATGTCTATTCTGCTGATCATCCTGTTGGTAATTGAACTCATCTGCCTGATTATTTATGCCAGAGGCGGCCGAAGCCTCGGAACTTTTCTTGATAAAAAGGGCGGCACCGGCCTACTCAACAAAACTGCAGGAACCTTAATGATTGGAGTGAGCGGTTGGCTGGTAGCTGGCTGATTTTCCCTAATAAGCGGACCTATCGAGGTTACACAGAAAACAGGAAATTGAGTTGATTCATCAACACCCCTGTATTCAGTACAGCCCTCCCCCGCCCAGCCCGCAGCAACGACAGAAGCTACACGGCTGATAAAAAACCGGGCAAAGGCCGCACTTCCAAAATTAATTGTGTGTTTGAGCGCCAAGCAGAAACTTCCACCAGTGAACTCAATGACAGAAATAATTGATCAAAGCTACTTTACAGAATTAAAGGATGCAGCTCCTGAAACTCTCTGCCGGCAAGGAAGGTGTTGCTATTCTGATGATTTACACCAATACTCCCTTACGGTTTGGGGAGATGAGTTTCTCATTGATCTTAATAATTCAAAAATTGAGCGCGTGGTCGTACACGGACCACCACCCCATCAATATTTCGACCTTTTTACGATATACTATCTCCTGCGGGCAAAGGATATTTTATTGAGTGGAGAGTGGGTATCGGAAAAAGATCTACCAGGCGGTCCTACCTTTTTCAGGGGCCCGCACCTCATACCAACCAGCCTGATCAGTAATCGTTTTGCCAATGATCTTAAAGAATTCAAAACCGTATGTGAGAATTTAGGTGGTACACCTATTGAGATGGCCGATGCAGCCTTTAGTTTTTCAATCACTCCTGATATTCCAGTTGCAGTTCTATACTGGACTGGAGACGAGGACTTTCCAGCTGAAGCAAAACTTCTCTATGATAGATCAATCATAGAACTACTCTCACTGGATATTCTCTTTGCGCTTGCGGTTGGAGTGTGTACCCGAATCGGCACGGTTGCATAGGAGAAAGCTAACAGAACTATCTTTTATAGCAGGGACATGAACCAGGCAACTCAACTTAGAGCTACCTGGCTCAACGTGGCGAATCTCAGATTCGTAATCGATTAATAACCGCTGCCCACGATGAGATTGCTTTTTGTTTTCTTGGCATAGGTATGTTTCTCTTTACCTTTCCATTCGTACTTCACCCATGTACCTTCAGGGCTTGCCTGCATAAGTGCTTCATAAACAGGAGGAGCTACTTCCTTCAGGCTCTTTCCAACGAGTGTCGGATGGACGAGCATCTTTCCATTCTCTTCCATGACGAATGCATAGGGATCATAGGCATCTGCTTTAAATACCGTGATATCTTTGCCGCTTTCAATTCCGGCTACAATAGTATCCACATTACCACTGATGGCAGCCTCATCTACCGCCCAGGTGTCAGTTACAACAAAGAGTACTGCGAGAAGAGATAGAACAAGAGCTAATCGTTTCATTGTTTCCTCCTTTTCGAAAGCAATAACTGTCAGGCATGTTAAGTATTAGATCTTTTTATCACTGACTCTGCTGCTTCCTTTTTTAGATACCTGTTCAGGTTTAGTCTTCCTTTAATTCCCTGAACCCCTTGATTTGAACCAGTACATCTAATGTACTTTCAGTAGCGTGCATCACCTCCTCAAAGATATTGGCTAAATACAGGCCCAAAGCACCAAGGTCCCCCCCTAGTGCACCTCCCGACCATAAACGTGCGGTATCGGAATTGCATTCTTATATAATTCAAAAAATAATTAGATAGGGTTGTTCTTCTCCCCATTATATCATAACTTCAGTTAGGCATACATATTTCGTGCCAATTCAAAGTCCCAATTATTCGGTGACAATAGAGAGACCGCAGATAATTCAGCTGGAAATTGTTGCAATTTTTGCACACAGGTGTGCAAAAATTGGTTAGGCACCAATGGCCCAGGATACAATTGAACAGGATCTTTCAAGGAACTACTATAGGAGTATGGGACCTTTATTCAAAATGCCTACGCTGTCACTTTAAAAGGTTGCCAACAACCCACGAACAGGTATACAAATACTTGTCAATTAAGTGTACACTAAACCATGGTATGATCGTCCCACAGACCGGCCAATTTTATAACCGCTGCAAGGACAGGGAGTATCCTCATCCTTCGCCTTCTAAACATTATTATGACCAGTTACAGGAGAAAACTAATGAGCTCGCACTCCCGGAATTTTATAATATTAATTATTGTTTTTCAATTTTTCATCGTTTGTGGCCTACAACCAGCTGCGAGAGCAGATATTATTACCACCCAGACACTGATTACGACAGAAACAGAGGAGAACACTCGCGATCAACTTCATAAAATACTCTCCCGTGAAGATGTGCGTACTGAATTAATCAAATTGGGCGTCAACCCTGATATGGCCGACAAGCGAATCGCCGCACTGACCCCGTCGGAACTACTGCAAATCCAACACCACATCGACGAATTGCCGACAGGCGCAGGAGCGCTTGCAGTGGTTGGTATCCTCTTTTTAGTACTTCTAATACTTGAACTCGTTGGGGTTATTAACATCTTCAACAAAATTTAAATGTACCATTTCCAACATCTGCGTTTTCTGGTTATTGTCGTCATCTACATGCTGCTCGCCGGTTGCTCAACGCATCAGCCAGCAAAACCACCGTCCCCTCCTGCTGTAAATGTCGAACTTAAAAAGATCCCATTTTTTCCACAACAACAATACCAGTGTGGCCCTGCCGCACTGGCAATGATACTCCAGGCAGCTGGTATCGATATTCATCCAGACGATCTCACCCCATACCTTTATCTACCTGAAAAGAAAGGGAGCCTGCAACTCGAGTTGATTGCTTCCATCAGAAATAATCAGCGCATTCCCTATGTACTGGAGCCAGTGATTGAAGCTATAGTCGGCGAACTGTTGGCCGGAAGGCCGGTTCTAGTTTTACAAAACCTGGGCCTGAAGATTCTACCCGCATATCATTATGCTGTTGTTGTCGGCATGCAACCACGTGGTCAAGTAGTGCTCCGTTCAGGGACAACCAAGCGACTGGTTTTAGATTTTGATGATTTTCTCACCAGCTGGGAAAAAGCAGGAAGTTGGGCTGTTGTTGTGCTCAACCATGACGAGCTCCCAACAGATTTAAACTTAACTAAATATTTGAAAACATTATCTGAATTAGAGACAACAGGGAATGTATTGTTGGCTGAAGGTGGGTATCGGACCATACTCAAATACTACCCAGAACAGCCAACAGCGCTCTTTGGTTTAGCCAACTCCCTATTTGTCCAAGAGGACTTTACAGAGGCGGCAAGTATTTATAGAAAGCTATTGAACGACCGACCTACGCACGCGGCAGCAGCAAACAATCTGGCCGAAACACTCGCCAAACTACAATGTTTTAAGCAGGCTCTGGAGCTGCTCGATACTTTTCTTCAGGAAACTAACCAAAACAACAATTTAACAACCATACTGGAAGCAACACGAAACGACATTGATGAAAGATCAAAGAAAAAGAGACCAAATGAAATTGATTGTCAGGTAAAATAAATATTTCGGGACTGAGGTGGCTAATCATGCACTTTATGAAAATAGAGAGGTATCAGAACAAACCATTCTAACCGTTCATCAAATCGTACTCCCACACCATTTTCACTGCTCCGTACTATGACTCCCCCCAATTTTTCAATCACCAGACGACTGTACTTACCCTGAAAAATGATTTCAATATCACAGTGATGGCCAACATCGGGACAATCGCTCAATTCCATAAACAATCCGGTTATACTGATATCACGAAGCATCCCGCTGAACTTCTTGTTTATCTCATGAACCTGACAGAACACCTCTGAAACAAACGGCATTCGGACCGAGACTCTACGCTCATCCGATTTTTCCATACCTTGCAGCCTTTTCACATTAAAAATCTCTATACATCCTTCTGTTTTAGAACATTAGCCTGAAGAGGAACTTATTATAAATAATCAGAAACACCTTCTGGAAAGGAAGCAATAGTAAACCATTAATACAAAAATGTCGAAAATCAAATCTCAATAAACAGGATTAATAAAATCAACATTATTCTACCCTACAGGGCAAAACACAATCCCTGGAATCAGGAGACATTGATACACCCACGTGCCCAATCAAATCCTTCCAATTCTGGCCGCTCGTGCAAGAATGCCAGCCATTCTTACACAAACGTTAAACATGACATATCGGGTGGAAAAAACCAATGTGTTTTACTGTGATAGTATTCTCGACCTGCGACTCTCCTATCTGGTTTTCTTCTTCACTTTTGGCCCAGTGTTGTTGCGCGACTTCGAGCGTCACCCTTGAGCTTATCAGAAAGCATATTTAGTGTGTTTTTCCAATTTTCAATTGGGTGCTCAGCCTGTTAAAATTTGAGAATATTGCGAAGCACAAATAAACAAAACAGAGTTCCTGTTATGCACCCCTATACAGTAGCACAGGGTCGCACTTAAGCGACCCTGTGCCCTTTTTGCTCTCCTTATCATTTCTCGATCGTTCTCCTAACGTCCCAATAACACACAAGTATCTTCTTTATTTCTAGACTGGATCGTAGTTTGCTTCTTTCTTTATAAGAAAACAAAAAGCAGAGCCACAAAGCACGCAGCGTAAGTGTGGGGAGATGAACCATAAGTAACACCTACCCAGGAGGCATATTATGCCAGGATTTAATAAGCAGGGCCCAGATGGGGCAGGAGCTATGTCTGGAAGACAACAAGGAATGTGTCAGAGAACTGATAACCAATTCTTCAGAGGCGACAGCAGGGGTCGAGGAAGAGGAGCTTCGATGCGCTGCGGCTTCGGTCAGGGTCGAGGCCAAGGTCTGGGACAAGGTTTAGGACAGAGCCGAAGGTTCGATACCAATTCAGAGTTGCCTCAAAGCAAACAAAATGCAGCACCCCAAGAGTTGAGGAATCTAAAAGAACAGTATCAAGCAGCGAAAAATGCACTCAATATAATTGAAGAAAAAATAGCTGCTATAGAAGGTGGCAAATAGCCTTCGACTAAGATCCTCAGGCGCTGGCCTGCCGTGCCACTGAATTGCTCTAAAGAAATGGAATTGCTGTGCGCATGGCGGCCATGGCGATGGACGCACCCGGGATATCGATCTGGTTGTAGACACTATGATCACCTAAACCTTACCGAAGACAGGTGATGAATGGCAAGACCTCTTACTCAAAAGGATGCAGAAGCGCTCAACCTGTTTCAGCACCGAAACAGATTGTTAACAGCTATCAGGGAACACAGTCTTTGTGATCCTGAGGAACAAAGTTATGCCATTATTTTCCAGCATTGCTGTAATACCCTGGCTGGCGCCTTTGACTGCAATTTTGTTTGGGCTGGAAATATTGATAAAGAGACAAATCGTCTGATTACCCTGGCAGCATCCCCCCCCAGAACTTTCTGGGATTCTTCGATACAGAATCATCTCAGCCATATCCTCGCAGATCAATCCAGCTACAATACTACCTGGTTCACCAAACCTATCTATTCACACTTTTCGGCAGAACCATGCATGGAAGATACATCAACAGACCACAATTGTGCCGTCTGGCCTGTTGGTTACCAAGACCTGAGATATGGTTTTGTAGCCATGCATTGTGAGGATCAAATAAATGCCTCTGTACTGAAAAAAGAGTTTATCGCCCATGTCATTGACGATATTGCTCTGGCACTTTATTCCCAGGATACGGCAAGAAGGCTGAAGATTGAGCGGGATTTCAACAAAGACATTGTTGACACTATCCAGGCATTGATGGTGACGATCAGCCCCTGTGGAACAATCATTTCTTTTAATCAGATCGCTGAACGGGTAACAGGCTACAGGGAGCATGAAATACTCGACAAATACTGGGTAGATGTCATGACGCCCCCCCACAATAGACTGGAGTTTCAACAACTCTTTTCAGAAACACTTAAAGGGACGCAGACTAACATACATTTTACAGCACCTCTGCTCACAAAAGACGGTACAGAACGTTTCATTAGTTGGCACGGCTCCATCCGGCATAATATTGAACAAGGTAAGGTTGGGCTTGTCATGATCGGAATCGACGATACTGAAAAACTGGCAGCAGATCAACAACTGTACATGTTCACAGCCCGCTGGAAAAAAATCTTTATTGCCATCCAGGATCCCGCTCTTCTGGTATCCAACGACAACAGAATACTCGAGGCAAATCCGGCTACCTTTGCAGCTGCCAAAAAACGTCGTGAACAGGTGATTGGCCAAGAAATATGCGATATTCTCCATGCCGGTCATGCCGGAGACACCCAATGCCCATTGGAACAGCTTATTAGTGATCAGAAAACCCAGATAACTGAAACCGAATTGCGCGGCCTCCATGGCACATATATGCTGACAGTCAGTCCACTGCTTGAAGAAAACGGGGAAATAAATGCGACTCTTCTTCTTGCAAGAAACCTCACCGAGGAAGAAGTGGTCAGAGCGGAAGCTATCAGGGCAGCTCAGCTCGCGGCCATAGGGGAGCTTGCATCCGGAATCGCCCATGAAATAAACAACCCAATAAACGGTATTATCAACTATGCCCAGATAATACTCGATGAACCAAAAGACCCTGAAGCACCCGAGAACCTCTGCAACATCATCAGTGAGGGAAAAAGAATCGCCGGGATTGTTTCGAACCTGCTTGATTTTGCTCGCCGCAGAGAAGAAGTTCTCGCTTTTTCACACATTGAAAAAATGATTTCTAACAGCCTGCAACTAGTCGCTCATCTTCTGAAAACAGACGGGATTCTCTGCTCCGTCAATTTTGAAAGCCCCCTCCCTCCGCTGATGTGCAATGAGCAACAACTGCAGCAGGTTGTTCTCAACATGATTAGTAATGCCCGTTATGCACTCAATAAACGCTACCCTAAACCTTGTCCGGAAAAGAAGCTTGAGATCAAAGGTGAACTTATCAATCAGGAGAATACACCTCTGATCAGGCTGACATTTACAGATCATGGCATTGGAATTGCCCCAAAAATCAGGGGAAGACTATTCGACCCATTCTTCTCAACCAAACCAAAGGGAGAAGGTACCGGGCTGGGATTAAGCATAAGCCACGGTTTGATAAGAGATCATGGAGGCTACATCAAGGTTCAAAGCAGTCTGGGAGAGTGGACGAAATTCATCATTGAATTACCAGTGAAACTTTCAGAAGAGATATCATGAAAAAACATTTCTTTACAGGAGCAGTTGTTACCGGAGAATTTGCTGTATTCTTCGGGCTTATAGCCTTACTGTACATGCCGGTCAGTGACTTTAGTAAGAGGAGTCTGACTATTACAACCGGCTTGTTGTTGCTCGCACTCTTTTTTTCTGTATTGCTGACAATTTTTCGCTCGCTTGCTCGACAGGAAGACACCATAAGCAATCTAAAAAAAGAGTTGGCCATCGAAAAGAACACAAGTCGCAACGTACATACCCAACTAGATGAGGCCATCGAGAAAAGGACCTTTGAACTTCAGCGGGTAAATGGGGCATTGAACAGGGAGATCGCTGAACGAATTCAGGCCGAAGAAGAAGCCCGTGATCTGCAGAAACAGTTTACCCTCATCCTAGATTCTGCCGGCGAAGGAATCCTCGGCCTCGATAATCACGGCAGAGTAATTTTTATAAATAAAGCCGCATCCCTCATGCTGGGCTGGGAGGTTGAAGAACTGCTTGGCAATACCCACCATGAGTTAATCCACCATACCCATGCTGACGGGACTCCTCATCCGGTGGATATTTGCCCTATCTACATGGCCTACCGAGATGGCCAGGTACACTTTAAGACCGGCGATGTATTCTGGTGTAAGAACGGCACCAGTTTTCCTGTTGAGTATGTCAGTACCCCCATCAGGGACCGTGGGATGCTCACCGGGGCTGTTGTCGTTTTCCGGGACATGAACACCTATAAATAATATCTAAAACAGGCAGGAAGGTACTATGCCAAACACAAAAACTGATGATGCAGCTATCCTTATTGTTGATGATGAAGTCAGCTTACGAAACACCTTTCGAATCTTTATGCAACGCGCTGGCTATAACACTGTTATTGCAGTTGGCTCATTTGCTGAAGCAGTCAAAGCGGTATCCACCCGGATGTTTGATTTGATAGTTTGCGATATCGTTTTAGAGAATCATTCTGGCATTGACTTGCTAAAAAGATTCCGGCAGTTGGGCGTCAATTGTCCGGTGGTTATGATAACCGGCTATCCACATGTAGATACGGCCTCGGAAGCAGTCCGCCTAGGAGCATTCGACTATCTTGCCAAACCGGTCGAGAAAGAAGCTCTCCTGAAAATTGCCCGACTTGCCATGCAACAATATCACCTAGAACAGGCCAAACAAGCAGCAGAACGAGCCGGGGAGCGGTACCGGCGCTTTCTGGAAACAATATTCAAGAGTGTTTCAGACAGTATCATTTCCGTCGATCCGAGCATGAATATTATGAAAGTGAATAATGCTGCCTTAGTGCTTTTTCGACAAATGAAAATTGAATTGTGTGAGGGTGAAAATCTTGCCTCCATTCTTAAAAAAAGTAAGGGCATGTCTACACTAGCCGATGATATCACACATGTTCTAAGAACAGGTATTGAGCTGAAAGATCACCGACTGGAATGTGTGCTGGGTGAAATATGCAAAATACTGAGTATCTGCATCAGCCCGCTGGATAGCGACACAGGAACTCCAATTGGGGCAGTACTGGTCTTAAGAGACATGACTCCTAAAGAGCAGAATAAGATATCACAAAGAACCCATTTCCATAAAATGATTGGCGCCAGCCCGCTTATGCAGAATGTCTACCTGCTCATTGAGAAAATTGGCAGAGTGGATACCTCTGTCTTGATAACAGGGGCCAGCGGTACAGGTAAAGAACTTGCAGTACACGCCCTGCATCAGGAAAGTCATCGAAACAAGAAACCTCTGGTCAAAGTTGATTGTACAGCAATTCAGGACAATCTTCTCGAGAGTGAGCTTTTTGGTCACAAAAAAGGTTCTTTTACCGGAGCCGAAGAAAACAGGACAGGAAGAATCCTTCAGGCAGAAGGAGGCACACTATTCCTCGATGAAATCGGTGACATCTCGAAAATCATGCAGCTACGCTTACTTCGTTTTCTGCAAGAAAAAACATTTTATCCGGTTGGCAGCGACAAGGAGATCCACGTCGATGTCCGAGTTATAGCCGCTACGAATGTTGATCTCAGGAAAAAGGTACAAGATGGCGGTTTTCGAGAAGATCTTTACTTCCGATTGTTGATTATCGATATCCATCTTCCACCATTGAGTGTCAGAACGGGTGACATTGCTCTGCTCACCAACCATTTTATCCACCTTTATGCACACAGGCTGGGAAAGCGCATAAGCGGCATCTCAGAACAGGCAATGGCACTCCTTTGCCAATATGACTGGCCTGGAAACGTGCGCCAACTTGAACATTCTATCGAACGGGCCTGCATCCTCTGTCAGGATACAACTATCTCCACAGAACACCTTCCGGAAGAGTTTGTCAAAGGGTCCCAAACTGACCAAGCCCCTCCCCAGCACACCCAGGATTGGAGCAACACGTCTTGGAAGGATCGAGTTAACCAAACTACTCTCACAGAGCAGGAGCAGCAAACCAGCGATGGAATTATAAAGGCTCTTGAAAAAGCGGGAGGCAATAAAGCAAAAGCAGCCCGTATACTAAAGGTTGACCGCTCAACCCTCTATCGTAAAATGCGTGAGCTTCATATTGATATGGATATTTTCACCGTCTAAACCATGCCTCATAAGTGTTGCCACACTTCTGTGGTGCAAACCACGATTGTGTTGTATCCACCTGGCGAATTTTCTTGTTTCATCCTTTCACCCCATTCCTAATTGATAAACCCCCTCGAACCCATCCTATGATGGTAAGTAAATTCAGTACCTTGTGAGGGTTTTCTTCTTACAGCATAATTTCCCGAAGCTCTCGTCCACCTGGCACTACATATGCTATTAAAATACTAACCAAGATAGGAGGGTCCCAGAAATCTCTTCTTCAGGAGGCTTGAAAAACATGACTGCTCCAGAAAAGTACTATTGAACGCACCATTTTCGAGCGAACAAGCATGTGTGGCCTATCTCTTTCGAAAACGCTGGCCGTGGGGCTTCAAATGTCCCTTTTGTGGATCCGTGCAGCAAGAAATCGCTCCAGCCTATACCGTCGTCTGTCGATATTGTCGAAAACAAACCTCAATTACGGCTCAGACACTGATGCATGGCAGCAAAAAAAGTCTGATCGCCTGGATGCGGGTCGCCTGGCAGTTCTGTTCTCAATATGAAGGGATAAGCGCAAGAGAGTTGCAAAGACTCATGGAGCTTTCCTGCTACCAGACAGCCTGGAGCTGGTTGCAAAAAATCAGACATGGTGCAGCTCTTGCCGAGTCCGCACCATGTCGTGATATCGTTTTTTTCGACGTGTTTTTTTTACCACTTGCGACTTCTGCCTCAGAGAAAGCACCAGAAATAGGCATGGCACTCGAACTAAGCAAATCAATTAATGCACGTGTTCGATTAGTAGCACTCGATTCAAACTCCCCTGCTGCAATTACAGCTGTGGTCAACAACCTTATCGAGAAGAATGCAACACTTTTAGTCCGGGATCGCGAGTGGCTTTCCCCTGATTGTCGAATTGCCACTGACCTTTGGGGGCAGCCGACGAAAGAACAGCTGAAACGGGGGAGACTTCTCCTTGCAAAAACAGTGACCTGGATCGACACTGTATATCGAGGAGCTATTGCCCCTTCACACCTGCAGGGCTATCTGGATGAGTTCTGTTTTCGTCATAACACAGCATCCTGGCCTGACCAGCTGGTGATTTTGGACCATCTGCTCACTGGTCTTTTGTACCCAGGAGGAAAAACAGGCCAAGAAGGACAATCAGCCATCACTGGAGGAATATCATGAAAAACAGCGTACAGGCTGGCTTACTGGTGATCTTGCTGACAGTCCTTGGCGTTCTCGGCTATAACGCCTGGTTACTGGAAACAACACCTCCCGAGCGCACATATAGTGAATTCCTTTTAGATCTGAAAAACGGAGAGGTTGTTTCAGTCCACCTCAAGGGCTCCGAAATCCGTGGTGAAGACAGGCTCGGCAGGGAATTTAGAACATTTGCCCTTAATATTGAAGATCTTGTACCATTCTTACTTTCATTCGAAGTCAGCGTCAGTGCCGAAGAACCTTCAACTCTTTTTGATCAACTTATGCCCATATCATTACTGATCATTACCATGATCGGTCTGTGGTTTCTTTTTGCCAAGATTTCGTATACCGGAAACAGGAAATGGAAAAAGAATCATTTTCAGATCAACACTGGCCCCAGTGACATGAAAACCTTTACCGACGTGGCCGGTATTGACGAGGTTCGTGAAGAGCTCAAGGAAATCGTCGATTTCTTAAAAAACCATGAAAAATACAACTTGCTTGGTGGCCGCATCCCCAAAGGAGTACTGCTGCAGGGTCCTCCCGGCACTGGCAAGACCTTGCTGGCCCGGGCTATTGCCGGAGAGGCTTCTGTACCATTTTACTTTATGGGGGGATCTGATTTTGTAGAGATGTTCGCCGGAGTGGGTGCATCACGGGTACGAGAGCTCTTTGCCCAGGCTAAAAAAAGTACTCCCTGTATCGTCTTTATCGATGAAATAGATGCCATCGGTGGCAGAAGAGGTGGAGGCCAAAATGGTTCCCATGAGGAACGGGAACAGACACTCAATGCCTTATTGGTTGAAATGGATGGTTTTTCCAGCAACGAGACAGTCATTGTTATCGCGGCGACAAACAGACCCGATATTCTCGACCCTGCACTTTTGCGCCCCGGCAGGTTTGACCGGCAATTAACTGTTTCTCTTCCTAACCTGCTTGGCAGAGTCAAAATCCTGGAAGTGCACACCCGGCAAATAACCGTTTCCCAAGCCCTTAACTTAACCGTTATCGCCCAGGGAATCCCGGGATTCAGCGGGGCGGATATTGCCAATCTAGTCAACGAAGCAGCGCTTACTGCCGCAAGACAAAAGAAACAATCGGTGGAAATGAACGACTTTGAGGAGGCAAAAGACAAAATCCTGATGGGGCTCGAACGCAAGAACGCTGCAATCAATGAACAGGAGCGGAGGATCATTGCCTACCATGAGGCAGGTCACGCTATTGTCGCGCGGCTCCTGCCAGAAACTGATCTGCTGCATAAAATCACCATTATACCGCGCGGAATCGCCCTGGGCTTAACCCAGCAGGTTCCTGTAGAAGAGCGATATACCTATTCTCTGGTATATCTGCTGAACCGGATCAAAGTCCTGCTTGGTGGGCGTATCGCTGAAAAAATTGTTTTCAACCACCTCTCAACAGGTGCAGCAAATGACATAGCTGCTGCTACGGATATTGCCCACCGACTGGTCTGCGAATGGGGCATGAGCGGACTCCTTGGCTCAATGGTCTATCGGCGAACACAGCACCAGTTTCTTGGAGATGTCGATATTAAAGGTCATTTCAGTGAAGAAACAGCCCGCGAGATAGATCTTGAGGTCCGCAGAATCATTGGCGACTGTTACGATGAAACAGAGAAACTACTGCGCAATCACAACCGCCTTATCCATGATCTTGCAGAGGTTCTCTTGATAAACGAAACCATTGATGCAGAAGAGATGGAGATTGTTTTGCAGTGTTATAGCAACACAAAAAAGAAGCAGGTAAATGACGATGATTGGCAGGAAACCTCCAACCAGGTTGAGACGGATGCCAACAAAGCAAGGGAGATCATAGGATGAGAACTTTTAACAAAACCAAATTAATAATTTCTCAACTCATGTGGCTCTTTTTATGCGTTCTACCAGCAGCAAGCATGAATGCAGATGATGCGCCAGAAAGTGTAACAATTGATTACCTGCAGGAACTCTATGAAGAGGTAAACTTTGATCACCGAATGCATTCTGATATGTACGACTGCAATGCATGTCATCACCATACCACGGGTACTGGTGCACAGAGCAAAAACTGTAAAAAGTGCCACGCAGCATCGGCAGCATCCGATGACGTTTCCTGCTCTGGATGTCATAAATATGAAAAACCTGTTCCCGCCGCTAATAGACAAACAACAAACAGCAACATTTATCATATTGATAAGCCTGGGCTCAAAGGCGCGCTGCACTTGCAGTGTCTCGGATGCCACCGCTCTGACAACGGCCCGACAGGTTGTCTGGAATGCCACAAATTCACCCCGTCAGGACGGAAGCGTTTTGCCATAAAGAACTGAGGTAAAAGCGTGATGTGCATACGACTAAAATTTCCTAGTTACTCAAAAGGAGACAGTAATGGCAGAGAAAACGAGCCGGAGAACGATTTTAAAAAGCGGCCTGGCCGGAACAATTGCAAGCCTGTTTCTACGCCCCAAAGCAGCTATTAGCCACGATATAAAAAGATATCCAGATTCCTTTGGAGTACTGGTGGACCTGAGCCGCTGTGTCGGCTGCAGGAGCTGCGAAGCGGCGTGTAATGCTGAGCAGAAACTGCCAAGCCCTGAGACACCGTTTACTGATCAAAGTGTCTTTGAAGAAAGAGAACATGGCCAGAGAAGGCGTACAGATGAAACGCGCTATACCGTCGTTAACCGTTACGATGTCCCTGGACAGGAGCATCCTTTATTCAGGAAAGTGCAATGTAATCATTGTCAGGAGCCGGCCTGCCTCACCTCTTGCTTCGTCAACGCCTACACCAAGACACCTGAGGGTGCGGTAATCTATAACCCTGATGTATGTGTCGGTTGCAGGACCTGTATGATTGCCTGTCCTTTTTATATTCCCACCTTCAAGTATTCAAGTGCGTTCGAGCCCCGTATTCTCAAATGTATCTTCTGTTATGACACCAGGTTGAAATATGGAAAACAGCCCGCCTGCGTGGAAGCATGCCCACAGGAGGCATTGACATTTGGCAGGCGCGATGAGCTGATCAAAATAGGCAGGCGCAGGATTGAGGAAAACAATGGCCACTATGTTGATCATATCTACGGTGAATATGAAGCCGGAGGCACATCATGGATGTACTTGTCAAATGTCCCGTTTGAACAAGCCGGTTTTAATACCGAAATCCCCCATGAACCGATACTCGATTCGGTAAAAAGCTTTTTGGCCATTGTGCCGATGGTCCTCACCATCTGGCCAGCACTCTTTGCAGGTTTTCATCTGCTGGCAACCCGTAAAGAAGGCCGCCAAGAACTTCAACATGAAAATGGCCGGGAGGAAAAATAATGAAGACATTTACTTATGAAAATGTCGATTTACCCATAACGGGAGCAAACAAGACGGATGGCACATCATGGTCCATTAAAGAACGGCTGTGGCTTGGCCTATCACTCAAGCAATACCTGCTGCAATTGCAGCGCAATCCTGTAAACTGGCTGCTTTTAATAATTTTTTCAGTTGGCCTGCCACTTCTGTTGCAGCGTTATACCTTTGGTCTTGGCTCCGTTACCCATGCCTCAAACGATTACCCATGGGGCCTTTTTCTGGGTTTTGGCCTGTTTGGCATGGTACCCCTTTCAGCTTCAGGCTTTCTTCTCGGTACTACGGTAACACTCTTTGGCAGAGAAGATTTCCATCCCATCGAACGTCTGGCTCTGCTCAATGGCCTTCTCGGCTATTTTTTTGCCGTCGTTTATCTAGAGGTTGATCTTGGTATGCCCTGGCGGCTCGCCTATCCTATGGTTGTCTCTTTTGGTCCTGCGGCAGTGCTCTTTCTTGTGGCCTGGCATGTGGCAACCTACCTTTCTGTACAGATCGCAGAAGTACTGCCCGCACTATTCGAGTGGCTGGACAGGCCTGCCTTGAAAACCCATATCAAACGAATAGCTCTGGGTCTCACTATAGCAGGAATCATTCTTTCCACCCTGCACCAGGGTGCCCTTGGAGCACTTTTCACCTATGCACCGACCAAACTGCATCCACTATGGCTGTCCATCGAATTTCAGTGGATCCACTTTCTCTGTTCAGCTGTCTTCGGTGGACTGGCAATGGTCATT
>Ga0209692_10001032_pt1 | contig 43787 bp, 37 predicted proteins | sample tdDd472_FD_187129 | JGI IMG/M metagenome (GOLD analysis project Ga0209692, IMG submission 187129) | Marine sediment microbial communities from the Atlantic coast under amendment with organic carbon and nitrate - tdDd47.2 (SPAdes)... | ecosystem: Environmental > Aquatic > Marine > Coastal >...
TACTTTAAGACCTCATTTATCTTTAAATTTTAAGACACCAGAAAATATTCATAAAAATCCCCACCAAAATCTTTTGGTAGGGAATATTTTTTAATTTAATTTTGACAACTAAATTTAGGACGATACACATATAATAATTTTCAATATAACGAACCCAACGGTAACCATTTCTCAATACTTGCAAATAGGAACGACTTTATAAATCCAAGCTATAATAGCTCGTCTCACATAAAAACAAATGAAAATATCCCCATAATTTATCAAGATAGCATATATTACTGCAAAATTAGATATGATAAAATTGACTTGACTATATATTTAAGTGCTGATGAAAATGAAGATAATTTTATTATGAATATTAATGATTTTGATATTTCCGATTATATAGACGACAACGGATATTTCAATGTTGGGATTACCTCCTCAACTGGAAACAGTGTTGAAGCCCATAATATATTATCATGGGATTTTTGTTCATTAAAAGCTGATAATTTAGTTAGCATTGAAGAAGAAAATGTAAAGAAAATGATCTATCCAAACCCAAGTTCAAATTTCGTTAATATAAATCGTGATGTAAACAACAAAAATTATCAAATATTTGATATGTTTGGTAAAGAAGTTTTACATGGAATTATACAAACCGATAGAATTGATATCCAACAACTAAATAAAGGTGTTTATTTTTTAAAGATAGACAATAATTTGAAGAAAATAATTAAAAACTAACATTAAATGTAGAATATATGTAATTTTATCACTATATTACATTATTACGTTGAAATAATCCAATATTTTCTAAAGATGCTTAATAAAATTGATTTATCTCGAAATTTAGAATCTAATGACATATTAAAGCTAACTATCAAAGTCAGCCGACAGTTAGCAGAATATAAAATCTTAGTAAATTCTTTTACTTCATTTGACTTACTATTCAATCTCATTAATTTAATTGATGCAAAATTTAATTTAGAGTTAGAAGGCCATACCACTACTTATGAAAATATATTCTTAGAAGAGATTGATATTAGCAAAAATGATAATGTTGCAAAAAAAACAATAAAATTGTTAAAAACATTAAGACATGGCGGCTACCAATTGCATGAAAATAAATTACTCACAATGAGAACACTATCTGATTTGCAAGTAATATTAGAAAACAATAGAGCGGGACTCAGACGAATACCCGGTCAAAGGGTTTGGGACAATGAAGGTAATGTTATTTATTTCCCTCCGAAAATGTTCGATGATGTTCTAAACTATATGCTCGATTACGAAAAAGTTTGCAACGACCCCTTCCTTTCAGAATTTGATCCTATAATAAAACAAGCACTTCTGCACTTGCAATTAATTGCTATACAACCCTTTATAGACTCCTCAAATGAAATGGCAAGATTAATCACAAGCCTCTATTTTACTAAAGAAGAACTATTAAAAAATCCGATATTTGCAATCTCACCATTTTTATTTTCTAACAAGAAAAAATATGACCATTATATATTAAATGCAAAATTAAATGGAGATCCAACTGATTGGATAGAATTTTACTTGAATGCAATATACGAAACAGTAAAAAATACTAAAATATTCATATCAGAATTAGAAGCAATATTAAAAAATCAAAATAAAATTATATATAACAAAACCTCTTTTCACTCAACAAAACTCAGGAATTTAATAATAAAATATCCTATCTCTAATATTAAATTATTAATAAAAGAATTAGATGTACACCGCCAAACAGCATCTTACTATCTTAATTCTTTAGTCGAATTGGGTTTACTTACTAAACACAAAATCGGCAGAAATAATTATTATGAAAATACGGAAGTGCTAAATTTGATAAAAAATTTTAACATCAATATCATAATCTGAACTTAGTATTAATTTAATATTCAATCAAAATCTTCTGCTAAGTTTTTATCTCTTGACTCTTGAGCTATTCTAAGTTTATAATCATTCATTTTCAACATCAACTGCTCATCTGAAGTAGCTAAAATCTGAACCGCTAACAAGCCGGCATTTTTACCGCCACCTATTGCAACAGTAGCAACTGGAACACCCGGAGGCATTTGCACAATCGAATATAATGAATCCAAACCACTCATATTGCTTGATTTTACTGGTACTCCTATAACGGGAAGAGATGTAGCGGCGGCTATCATACCCGGCAAATGAGCAGCTCCACCTGCACCAGCTATAATAGTTTTCAAGCCTCTATCCTGAGCATTTTTTCCATATTCTATCATATCAAAAGGAGTGCGATGAGCCGATACAACTTTTAACTCATAAGGAACGCTAAATTCATCTAGAATTTCAGCAGCTGGTTTCATCGTAGGCAAATCAGAGTCTGAACCCATAATTATACCTACCAATATTTTTTTATTCATAATCGTCTTTTGGAAAAGTAAATTTACCAAAAATAAGAAAATAAAGGATAAAAATGAAAGGAACTCTAAAATTCGATAAGAATATGCGAATGATTGGGATAAACGAAGATGGCTTAGAAACCTATTTTGATGCAGTAAAAGAGTCAGGAGGAGACAACTCTGCGGCATCTCCAATGCAAGTAATGCTCCAATCCGTTGCAGCTTGCCAAGCGATGGATATAGTATCAATTCTTAGAAAAAAAAGAAAAGATATAATCGACTTCAAAATAGAATTAGAAGCGGAAAAAGCAGAATCACATCCAAAATATTTCACTAAAATAAAATTGTTCTATAAATTAATTAGTGAAAAAGCAACAGAACAAGATTTGCTAAGATGTATAGAACTATCACAAAATACTTATTGTGGAGCATTAGCTACATTTAAACAAGCAGATACAGAAATAGAATGGGAATATGAACTAATAAACCCTTAATAATTGACAAAATTTAACATTTTTTTTAATGTTTATAAAATAAAGTTTGTTTATTTGATTTATTATAATTAGGTTTGTATAATGAATTAAGTACTTTTATTATTCACTTATGGATATATAAGTATTATAGTTTTGATATTTTTTATTTTGCACATCTTTTTTAGAGGGTGCTGACCTATATAGTAATTTTTGCGTTTAGTTACTTTGTCGGTTTTATTTATAAACGCGAGGAAAAAGGAAATTTATATGAATATCTATGTAGGTAACTTATCATATGGTATGACTGAAGAAGATCTTCAGGGCTTGTTTGAACAATACGGTTCGGTATCAAACGTGAGCATAATCAAAGACAGAGAAACAGGCAGAGCTAAAGGCTTTGGTTTTGTTGAAATGGACGAACAAAATGATGGTGAAAATGCTATCAAAGAACTTGATGGTAGCGATGTTCAAGGTAGAAATATCAAAGTAAACGAAGCAAAACCAAGAGAAGAAAGAGCCCCAAGAACACCAAGAAAACCTTGGTAAGTTAAATAGAGAAAATTCTTTTCGAGAGACCACATAATTAATTTTATGTGGTCTCTTTTTTTATCCCAAATTGTAACAAAACTCAATTTTTTGTTTTATTAATTCTAACTTAGCAGTAAGTTAATGTTTTTAATACTCTTTTATATATTACATTGTTTCTGTATATATATACATTAAATATACAGTTTTTCCTTGTATTTTTTAAAATTTCAAAACTTTTTTAATCATAGCATATTCAAAACTATGATTATTAAAAAATATTTCTTATATTGATGTGATTATTTATTTACAATAATTTTTTAAAATGTCTCAAAATAAAGATAGTACAAATACTGGCTCAGACGCAAACAAAAGCATAGAAGAAAAGCTAACAGAAGCTGAAAGTAAAATCAACTCTCTAGCTATGGAAAATGAAATGCTTAAAATGTCTATCAAAGAAAGTGAATTTCTTCATACATCTGTTGTTGAAAATTCTCTTGACGGTACTATTATTTTTGATTTGGACCAAGAAATTATTTATGCAAATGACGAAGTTTTTAATATTACTAAATACAAAGAAGAAGATATAATAGGCATGACCCTCAAAGACTTAGTTTTTGAGGAGCATCTACCAAATGTTCAGTCTGTTTTTGATGAAGTTCTCAATAGCCTAAAACATGATATAAGATTTGAATTTGATATTTTAGATAAAGATGGCTTCAAAAAGAATTGTTATTCGAGTTGCTCCTCTGTTGATGAATTCCAAGGCGGAAAAGCTATTATCTGCCAAATTCTGGATATAACTCATATCAAACAAGCAGAAGAACAGATGCGTGAAATCAACTCTATGCTTGAAAAAAAAGTATCCGAAAGAACTGCTCAGCTCGAAGAAGCTATGAACGAACTCAGAGTAGAAAATAGCGTTAGAAGACGTGCTGAAGCCGAATTACAACTTGCTAAAGAAGAAATCACAAATGCATTAGAACAAGAAAAAGAATTAAGTCTTCTCAAAACTAGCTTCATTTCAATGATTTCTCACGAATATAGAACACCTTTAACGGTAGTCCTAACCGCATCATATCTAATCGAACAATATTATGAAGGCACTCAAAAAGACCAATTCAATAAATTCTTAGAAAAAATTAGAACTTCTGTTAATTCGATGACTCAACTCCTTGAAGATGTTTTGACCATTGGCAAAGCTGAATCTTCTAAAAACCAATTACAAATCTTCAAAACCGATATAGTTACATTTATCGAAGATTGTATCGACGAGTGCAAAGTTGTTGATAAGGCAAAGCATAATTTTAACTTTACACACGATTTGACAGATAAAATTATTGATACTGACGAAAAAAATCTTCGTCATATAATGATTAATTTACTTACTAATGCTGCAAAATATTCTCCGGACGCAAACAAAGTAGATATTACACTCATCGATGAGGGCGATGAAATTAAGCTGATTGTTAAAGACTATGGAATAGGCATTCCTGAAGCAGAACTATCCAATTTATTTTCTACTTTCCATAGAGCAAGTAATGTAGGAGCAATACCCGGTACTGGCTTAGGGCTTGCTATAGTTAAAAAAAGTGTAGAAGCACTTAAAGGTGAAATTAGATTGAAAACTAAAGTAAATGAAGGTTCCACTTTTACAATTATTCTTCCTAAATCCTACCAAATAACTCACATAGATATTTAATTTATCAAATATAATTCCTAAACTTATTCTTAATAATTTGATATGAAATTATTCCTCCTTTGCATTGCTATTGTTTCTCTCATTTCTTGCGGCGATACAGACTCTATCGAAAATCGTAAGAATGATAATCAAGAAATTAACAATCCGCATCTTCAGAAATTATTTGATGAATATGCAACATTTTACTATCAATCTGCACCAACCTGGGCATATATACTCGGAAAAGATGAATATGCAGGCAAATGGGCAGATAATTCCTTGAATGGATTGGAATTAGAATATAAAAATATTAAAGATTTTATATATAAAGCTAATAAAATAGACTTAAAAAAGTTGAATAAAAACGAAAATATTTACTTTAATCTGTTATTAACTGATTTGAAAACAAGGAAAAGTGAATATGAAAATCAAATTTATTATTTTAATTTAACCGAACAATATGGAATTCATCATAATATCGTTTATACTTTTTCTTCTCTACCCACAGAAGATGAAAATGACTTCCAAATTATTATCAGATTAATGGAAAATACTGATACACAATTATTAAATGTAATCGATATTTTAAAACTTGGAATAAAAAAAGGATTAACTCAACCCAAACCATCAATGACCGGAGTTCCAAACCAAATAGAAACAATTACCCAAACACCAGCCGAAGATAGTCCATTTTATAAACCGTTCAAATCGATGGGAAATATCAATAACTCAAAAAAAATGGAGCTACAAAACAAAGCCAAAAACTTAATTATTAATAAAATATACCCAGCTTTTAATCAATTAAAAGACTTTTTAATAAACGAATATATACCAAATTGTAGAGATAAAATCGGCATTTCAAATCTCGATAAAGGCTTAGAAAAATATACATTTTTAGCAAATAAATTTACTACCACTGATATGACCCCAAAACAAATTTATAAAAAAGGGCTATCCGAAGTAGAAAGAATTAAAAAACAAATGCTAATTATAAAAGATCAAACTAATTTTAAGGGAACTCTTAACGAATTTAATAACTATCTACGTACCAATCCCAAATTTTTCTATAACACTAAAGAAGAATTATTAACCGGTTACAGAGATATTTGCAAACGAATAGACCATGGACTTGTAAAGTTATTTAAAAGACTACCTCAACTGCCTTACGGAGTAGTACCAGTTCCAGAATATTTAGAAAAAAATTACACAACTGCAAGATATAGTTCAGGTTCTATGGAATCTGGGAAACCCGGTGAGTTCTTAGCTAATACTTATGATTTGAAAAGCCGTCCTAAGTGGGAAATGGAAGCATTAAGCCTACACGAAGCAGTACCCGGACACCATTTGCAATTGTCTTTAGCCGGAGAAATTAAAAATCAACCAGAATTTAAACAATTTCTATCATATACAGTTTACGTAGAAGGGTGGGCATTATATGCAGAATCCTTAGGAGAAGATTTGGGCTTATACCAAGACCCATATTCAAAATACGGGCAACTAACCTATGAAATGTGGAGAGCAATTAGACTCGTTTTAGACCCAGCTATCCATACGATGGGTTGGAGTAGAGAAAAAGCAATCAATTACTTCAAAGAAAACTCTGCAAAAACTTTAAAAGACATAGAAGTAGAAGTAGATAGGTACATCGGATGGCCTGGTCAAGCCTTAGCATATAAAATTGGAGAAATAAAAATCCAAGAAATAAGAAATAAGGCAGAAGCAGAGCTAAAAGGAAATTTTTATATTCGTGATTTCCACGATATGCTACTTTCCAATGGTGCATTACCTCTTTCTGTTTTAGAAACTATGGCAGATGACTGGATTGAAACTACAAAAAACTCAATTAAACAGAAAGAAAAATAATAATGAATTTTAATGTAAATGAAATATTTTTTTCAATACAAGGTGAAGGGACAAGAGCAGGTCGAAAATGTACATTCATCAGGTTCCAAGGATGTTTGCTTCGATGTAGTTGGTGTGATACCCCTTATGCCTTAGAAAGAAAAGAAAAGCATAAATCAATGAGTGAAAATGATTTATTAATAGAAATTGAGAAGAATAAAAATAAACTGATTATGCTCACAGGCGGCGAACCATTAGAGCAAAAAGATATTTTCGAATTCATTGATTTATTATGCTCTAAGAACTTTGAAGTAACAATTGAGACCAACGGCCAAGCAGACATCTCCAAAGTAAATAAAAATGCAATTCTAATTTACGATATAAAATGTCCCGGTTCAAAAATGGATAAAAAAAATAACTTTAATAATTTAAAGCACTTATCAGAAAAAGACGAAATTAAATTTGTCATCAAAGACGAAAATGACTTCAATTGGGCAGTAAATTTATGCAAAGAAAAAAAATTATTCTCAATTACTAATAATATAATTTTTTCTCCTGTAATGCACGATATGTCTCCACTCAAACTTGCTAATCTTCTTTTAAGTCCAGAATTATCTGATATGGATATAAGGATGCAATTACAGATGCATAAATATATCTGGGACCCAGAAAAACGTGGTGTCTAACTTCTTCTTATAAATTATTCTCCTATTATTTATTATGAGTATTAACTTATTTTCTTATGGAACACTCCAGCTCGAAAAAGTACAATTAGAATCCTTCGACAGAATTTTAAAAGGCAAAAAAGATAAACTATTTTCATATAAATTAGAAAATATTGAAATAACTGACGAGGTAGTTCTAAGAAGAAGCAATGAAAAAATTCACCCAATAGCTGTCCAATCTAAAAACAAATCTGATTATATATCTGGAGTCCTTTTTGAAATTACTGAAAAAGAACTTCAAAAAGCGGACGAATATGAAGTCTCAGACTATCAAAGAGTTAAAGAAATCTTTCAATCTGGCAATTACGGCTGGGTGTATATCAAAAAATGATTAGTTTAATTATATTTCTTCGTTAAAATAGCCAAATAAAGCCAGCCTGCTATAAAACAAACTCCACCTATCGGAGTAATAGCCCCAAACATTGTTATATTGCTAATAGACAATATAAAAAGAGAACCTGAAAATATTATTATCCCAGCAAGAAACAGGTAGAAAACAATTTGAATTTTTTCTAAGCCTTCTTTATACACTAAACCTAACACTATAATCCCAAAAGTATGATAAAATAAGTATTTCACACCTGTCTCAAACGTATCTAACCTATTATTTTCCACCAATATATCATTCAATCCATGAGCTCCGAATGCACCAATTATCACAGATATTGCTGCTAAAACGAAACCAATTGAAAGAATATTTTTTTTCATCTGATTATTTTTCATAATTTAATCTTTCAAAATAAAATAAATAATTAATAATTTTGTCATAGTAGTTTCAAAATTACAAATTGAATAACGATTTTTCACATAGAATATTTAAGCATTTAGGAATAGGAATGATTTTTTATAAAAAGCCTAAAGAAATAGAAATAATGAAAAAGGCTGGGGAAATCAATTCCAGAGCCTTAGGATTAGTAGCCGAATTAATCGACGAAGGAGTTACACTTAATTTCCTCGATAAAAAAGTAGAAGAATTTATCAGAGACAATGATGCCAAACCGGGCTTCTTAGGATTGTATAATTATAAATATACATTATGCACTTCAAAAAATGATTGCGTTGTCCATGGGCTTCCTGATGATGTACCATTAAAAAATGGAGACATAGTCTCGATTGATTGCGGAACAAAGTATAACGGTTTTTACGGCGACCATGCTTATACTTTCCACATAGGCGAAATCTCTGAAGAAATAAAAAATTTGCTGACAGTAACAAAACAATCTCTTTATTTAGGTATAGACCAAACACGTGTTGGAAACCGCATAGGAGACATCGGGCATGCTATCCAATCATATACCGAATCCCATGGATACGGCGTTGTCAGAGAGCTTTGCGGACATGGTATCGGTAAACGAATGCACGAAGAGCCGAATGTACCTAATTATGGGAAACCAAAAAGAGGTAAATTAATTAAGAATGGTTTGTGTATTGCAATCGAACCAATGATAAATATGGGAACCCATAAAGTTGGCAAGCTAAAAGATGGTTGGTCGATAATTACAGAAGATGGTATGCCTTCTGCTCATTTTGAACATGATATAGCAGTTGTAGATGGCAAACCAGAAATGCTCACTACATTCAAATATGTGGAAGATACTTTAAAAAAACGAAATATTTGGGTATGTTAATCTACAATTTAAAATATTTTTAAAAATTAATTTGGGTATAAATTAGTAATGAAAGAAGCAAATAAGCCATTTGTTTTATGGCTTTTGGGACTATCCGGGTCAGGCAAATCTACTCTTTCCGAAGAAATAAAAAAAAGATTAGATAAATTAGAAATCAAAGTAGAAAATTTAGATGGCGACGTTCTAAGAGAAATGCTCCCAAATACTGGTTTTGATAAAATAAGTAGAGTAGAGCACAATAAAAGAGCAGCATTCTTAGCTTCATTACTTGAAAAAAATGGTGTTTCAGTAATTGTTTCTTTGATTGCTCCCTATCAAGAATCCCGCGATTATGCCAATTGGAAATGTAATAATTATGTTGAAATATTCGTAGATGCCAGCATAGAAGAATGTGAAAAAAGAGACGTAAAAGGTCTTTATAAAAAAGTTAGAGATGGTGAAATAAAAAATTTTACTGGCATAGATGACCCATTTGAAATTCCAAATAATCCTGCTTTAATCATTAAAACAGCTGATGAATCCCTCGAACAATCCGCCGACAAAATTATGAAACTTATGCAACAATTTCTATGATTAAATCAATAAATATAATTGCAAAAGGTTTAGTGCAAGGAGTGTTTTTTCGTAAAACTATGAAAGACAATGCTGAAAAATTAGGATTATTAGGATTTGTTGAAAATAGAAATGACCAAACTGTTTATATCGAAGTCGAAGGAGAAGAATCTAAAATAGAAACTTTTATTGCAAATTGTTGGCTTGGTTCTCCCAAATCTAATGTATCTGATTTAGATATAAATAATCAAGAAATTAAGAATTATAAGAGTTTTAAAATTAAACATTAATTTAAAGTCTGTTTTTGATTTTATTTCAAAACCCTAAACTCCACTCTACGATTTAATGCTCTTTTTTCTTCAGTCGAATTATCGTTAATTGGTCTTGATTCTCCATAACCAAAAGTATTTATCCTAGTAAATTCCACTCCTCTCTTTACCAAATATTGTTTTATCGATTCAACCCTTTTTTGAGACAAAATAATATTATCTTCTTGCTCTCCTATATCATCAGTATGCCCTGATAATTCTATTCTAATTTTGGGATTTTTTATTAAAAATGAAACTAATCTTTCCAACTCCGGCGAAGACTCATTTTTCAATTTCCACTTCCCCGAATTAAAAAATATATTATTAATCACTATTTGTGTTTCCGAATTTAGAATTTCCTCTTCCGAATACATCACTATATTAACTCCATAAGAACCAGCAGCCTTTATTTCTCGTAAATCAATATTTTTAGAACTCGGATAAAAACCTTCCTTCTCGGTAAAATATCCATAAAATTTTCCCAACGGTAAAACTATAAAATAATTCCCATTTATTGGGTGTGATTTCAATTTGCCTACTACTTCTCCAGTTGTCAAATCCTCCCATTTAATTTCTGCACTTAAAGGCTTCCCCTGCGAATCTATTACTTGACCAAATATAGTAATAACCTTTTCAGGCTTTGCTTCATTTGGCAACTTTATTGTAAACAAATCATAACCGCCATAGCCAATTGTCCTATTTTGAGCAGCAAAAAATGCACTATCTCCATCAACCGATATTTTATAACCCCAATCATTTTGAATTGTATTTATTTCTTTACCTAAGTTAACTGGCTCCGACCAATTCGTCCACGTCGAGTCCAGTCTCGTAGATTTGAACACGTCTAACCCACCCAAACCATAATGCCCATTTGAGCTAAAATATAAAGTTTTTCCATCTGGATGTAAATAAGGTGAACGTTCGGCATAAGGAGTATTTATTACTTCACCTAAGTTTATCACTTCACTGCCCCATTCATCTCCATTTTTCTTTATACAATACAAATCCATATTGCCCATCACCGAGCCATTATACCGACTCTTCCCATAAGCTATTGATGGACCAACTCCCCCTGGTCTATCCGAAGTAAATATCATAACTCGCCCATCAGAGGAAATACAAGCACCTTCATCGACATATTCTGAATTAATTGGCATTGGCAAATGCTTCATATTGCTCCAACTACTATCCTCACGTTCTACCATATAAATATCAAACTCGCCAAATGTACCTTCTATATTGCCCGAAAGTAACAATAAATTTCCATCAGTCGAAACATTATCCACAGTTTCATCATTGCTACTATTTATCATTCTTCCCATGTTTTGAGGTGTTGTCCAATGTCCTTCTTCTTTCTCCGAAAACCAAACATCTACATTGCCGAAACCACCAGCCCTATTTTTACCCGAATAATAAATATATTTACCATCAGGTGTTGGATTAGGGTCCCATTCATCTTCAGTCGTGTTAAGCATTTTACCTAAATTTCTTACAATAGAATTATCCCATTTCTTAGAAATTAACGAAATCAGTGAATTTACTTTTACACTATCTTCTTTGAAATAAATTTTTAAAATCTGACAAACCTCTTTTGCTTCTTCCCATCGCATTTTATTATTTGAATTAGCCACCCTCATTTTTAATGCAGTATAAGCTTTGTCCTTCGGCGCATTGACTTTGATATAAGAATCATACACAAAATATGAAGTCGGCAATGCCATCTGAGAAAGCATATACTCCTCATATATCAATCTAAGTCTTTCTAATTTTTTCTTATAAGTAGGGTAATTGTTCAAATATTTTGAAACGAAATAAAAGCTCAATGCTGATTGGTTATTTCTCTCTGCAAAAGACATAATATCCAATAAAAATCTATATGATTGGTGCGAATCATTACTATCTAAATACCTATCCCAATCAACAATAGAATTATCAGTTATAGGAGCTTTCAAAGTTGGCTGAGTATTTATAGTCTCTGTTAATACAGGCATTATTGCCACACTCAAAATAATCCCCATAATCATAGATTTTATGAATGTCCTATAAATCATATCAATCATTAATTACAGCAACTTTAGTAACCGATGACTTATCCGATGAAGTTGATTTTGTTATGATTAGGTAAACACCATCAGAAACTTTATTATTATTCTCGTCTATACCATTCCAAATAGCACGTCCACTCTGCGTTATTATCGATTTTACTATTGCTCCATCAATTGTAGTAATCTTAACATCGGTGTCCTGTGCCAATCCGTCAATAATCAAATTTTCATCTCTGTCTGGGCTATATGGCTGTGGATAAACACTCAAATCATATTCTTCCTTAGGCTCTAATATATTAGTATGCAAAACAAACAAACCATTTTCAGTACCTAAATACATTCTCCCAGTCTTTATATCCATATCTAATGAATATATTTTATTAGTCGTAAGTGGGCTATTGTCTTTGTCAAAATGAAAAAGATTTTCAATACCATCACTGTCAAATACCCAAAGTCCTGTCTCGGTTGCGAACCATTTATTATTAATTGGGTCAATATAAATTTCATTTACGTTCAAATCAGACATATTGCTCGGTTTTTCAACTTCAAAATTTGGATTAGCATTATAAATGCTATAAGGATTAAATATGAAACCAACACCAGTAGATGTTCCGAACCAAAGCCAATCATTCTTATCTATTTTAATATCATTGATACTATTATTAGGCAAATTATCATCAACTTCACCAATTATATCATCACTTCTATCTTCCACCGTCCCATTATTATTCAAATATAATAAACCTCGCCTATGGTCTGACGAACCATTAGAGCCAAGCCATAAAGTCCCATAATTATCAATACCTATATTCCTATACTCTCTATTATTACCAGAACTACCCGTAATATTATTTTCATAAGGATAAAACACGCCATCTTTATACGCCGAAATAATTGGTCCAGGAGAAGAAAGTCCCCAGTTTACACACCATATATTACCAAACTTATCTTCAGCAAAATCTGTAACGGCTACACTAATTCCATCTTTTTCAACCGAAGTAAATGGAGAATTGTCTAAATTATATTGTTTGATATTTTCACCATCTTTTTCTTCGCTAATAACTAACATCCCTTGAAATCTATCGCCTATAAATACCTCGCCCTTACTCGAAGAAAACGTAGTCATAAAATCCCGCGAATCAGGAATTTTTTCATCATAGTCATCATTGTATATTTGCCAAGTATTACCGTCATATTTATTAATTATACCATTTGATATAATCCATCGCAAGCTATTAAAGTTATCTATATTTACATCGCTAATCGAATTAGAATAAAATGAATTAACCTCAACAGACTTAGCTTCATTATTAGTAAGTTCCATTAACCCACCATTCTGGGTAAATAAATAATAACTATCAACAGAGTTTGGATTAATCAACACATCCATCAATCCATCTTTCTTAAAAAATGAAAAAATACTTTTCTCTGCTAATATATCATAAAATCTAAATAAAGTTGTAGCGTACAATCTATTATTTTGAATAGTTAAATTTCTCATCTGATAATCAGAAACAAAAATATCTTCAAAATTACTTCCAGTGTATTTCACCACAACTGAGTTTACTCCTCCATCAAAAGTCGAATCATAAAAAACATATAATTGGTCATTTATAAACTCAATATCCTTTAAATTATCATCTCTTAAGTTACTGTTTGCTCTATCCAATACTTGCCATTTAGCCGGGTCGCTTATTGCCAATCCCTTATCTATATTATAAATTCCTTTATTTGTTGCAAGCCACAATTTTCCATTATTTATAGTTATAGCACTTACTTGCACTTTGCTGTAAGTATCATAAAATATCTGGTCTAAACTTCCGCCTTCTACATTTGGTACTAACTCAGTTATCCCGAACTGACCGCCTACATAAATTTTTTCTTCAGTTACATAAAAGTCTCTAATTTCATTCAAACTTTTAAAAAATTTCTTCAAATCTGACACATTAATTATTGATAAATCATTCCTGATAATATCAATATTACCATCATTATAACCTACTAAAATTATATCTCTATACTCATCATAAGCAATACTGCTCGCATCATTTGAACTCAATCCAGATAAAGAATTAAATTTTATTATTTCGCCTGTATTTGTATTATATTTTAAAACCCCTCCGCTTGTTGCCACCCACAAGTCATTTTCATCATCTGAAATTGCCTTTTTTGTCTGGTTATAAGAAGTCTCTAAACTCCAGTCTGTGATAATTACCTCAGAATATAGATTAGAAAATCCTAAACCGATAAAAACCAATACTACACTATACGCAAAGCTATAATTTAACATAACAATTCTTTATTTATATTTTAAAATTTATAAAAAAAATATTACTTCTTAATATTTTTAATCAAATTAATCATCTCTATCAGAGTAGATGCCGCTTCAAACCCTTTATTTCCAGCTTTTGTCCCTGCTCGTTCTATTGCCTGTTCTATGTTCTCAGTTGTCAATATTCCATAAGAAATAGGAATTCCAGAGCTCAATGACAATGATGCAATACCTTTAGTAGCCTCGTTCGAAACCAAATCATAATGAGTTGTAGCGCCTCTGATAACTGCTCCTAATGCTATTATACCATCAAATTTATTACTATCAATTAATGTTTTAGCAGTCAAAGGAATTTCGAAACTTCCCGGACAATATACTAAGCTTATGTCATCTTCTTTGCAGTTATGTCTTTTCAAACAATCTATTGCTCCCTCTTTTAATCTTTCTGCAATAAATTCGTTCCACCTCGTAATAATAATGGCAATTTTCTGCCCTTTCGCATCAAAATTTCCTTCTATTTTATTAAGCATTTATTACCCTATCTCTATTTTAATGATATTTTTATTGATTATTATAATTGTAGGACGGAATTTTTTAAATTTTGTTTTACTTTGCACCGATTTTAATAAAAATTTTATTCTTACTTCTTGATAATTCTAAAAATAATTCCAATTAAATGTATATTTATACCAAAATTATTTCTCAATAATAAAATATTTTTCATTCTATATTTTTTTTTATATCTTTAAAGATTATGGGAATGGTAAATGGTAAAAAATTTAAAAAATAAAACAAAAGATGAATTAATTTCAATTATTGAAGAGTTAAAAAACAAAAATGGAACCAATAATTCTGAATTAAATCAATCTAACCTTATAGAATCAAAAACCGATTCTTTGATTAATAATATCCCTGATGTTATTATCAGATTTAGTACAGATAAAACAATTTTATTTGCTAATGATGCTATATTCCCAATAATTGATAAACATCCAGAAGAAATAATTGGCAAATCAATAGATGAATTAGACTTGCCAGAAAAAGTAAGCGAACTCTGGTTAGATAACTTTGATAATATAAAAAATTCTAATGGTTTACGCCAATCTGACTGTTATCTAAAAAAACTAAACAAACATTATCACAATACCTTTGTAGAAGAAAAAAATGGTGAGGGAAAAGTTATATCTTATCTCTCTGTATCTCGTGATATAACAGAAATAGACAAAATAAAAATTAAACTAATAGAAGAAAAACAACGATTTCAATCCATTTTCCAAAATGTACCAATTGCCAACTATATTCTTGACTCAGACTTGAATTTTTTAGAATTTAATCAAGCAGCTTTAGACTTACTCGGATATCCAGCTGAAGATTTGCTTGGGACTTCATTAGATAAATTAAATCTGATGAATAATTCACAATTAGAAACAGCAAAGAAAAGACAAATAAAAGCATTAAGTGGCACTATAAACACAGAAAAAGAATATATTATAAAAACTAAAGATGGGATTGAAAAACATATCGAAGTAAAATCATCTCCTATAGTTTACAAACAAAAAAAATGTATTTTAGGCTCTGCTTATGATATTACCAAAAGGAAAAATATTGAAAAAGCGTTAATACAATCCGAAGAAAAATATCGAACTCTTTATAACGATTCATTAATTGCAATGCTAAGGATTTCTCCAAAAAATGGCAAACTTCTTACAGCAAATAAAAGAGCAGCAGAACTTTTTGGGTATGAAAATGAATTTGACTTAGTAGAAAACTTCGATGCGGAAAACCACTATAATAACCCAGAGCAAAGAAAAGAGGTCTTCAATGCAATTAAAAAATTTGAAATAGTTAAAAACAAAGAAATTTTATTTAAAAAAACTGATGGCTCTCCTATTTGGCTTTCTGTCAACGAAAAACTTTACTCCGAATACGGCTTTATAGAAATTGCATTAATGGATATAACAGCAAAAAAAGTAACCGAAGAATTAAAAAAATGCTACCTTGAAATCTCAGAAATTATGAATTCGCAAGCCGAACTCAACGAACTTTTTATCGAAATTAGCGATTGCTTAAAAAGATATTTAGATGATGTGAAAATTGGAATCGGAATGATGGATTCGGGAGTTGATATGCTATTTTTCCCGTTCTTCGAAGATACTACAGAAGATGAATATACGATTATCTCCATTGACGACAGCGACAACTTAGCCTCTGATGTAATAAATTTCAAGGATACTATCTATTTTGACAAAAGTCATATAGAAAGATACTATAAAAAAAATAATACAACTCCAACAGGTACACTCCCTAATTATTGGCTTGGAATACCATTCACTCTTAATAATGAAGTCCTCGGCACAATGATTGTACAAAGATATAACTCAACAAAAGGCTTTTCAATAGAAGAAATTGACCTGCTGGAAACAATATCAAGACAAATAGCCTTAGCACTTGCTCGTCAAAGATCAAGTGACGAAATAAAAATAATAAATAAAAACTTAGAAGAGCGAATTTTTGAAAGAACAAATCAACTTGAAGATGCCGCAGAAGAACTTAGAGCCGAAGCTAATATCAGATTAAAAGCACAAAAAGAATTGCAAGCAGCAAAAGATGATTTGGAAAAAGCTTTAGAAGCCGAAAAAGAGCTTAGCGAACTTAAAACTCGATTTGTTTCCGTTGTATCGCACGAATATCGTACACCATTAACAGTAATACTACTTGCTACAGACTTATTAGAGATTTGCTACGACAACCAAATCAAACACGAATTTAAGAAAAATATAAAAAAAGTTAGAACTTCAGTTACCAAAATGTCATCTCTGCTCGAAGATGTCCTTATTTATGGTAAAGCTTCTAGAGATAAATTAGAATACAAACCTACAGGATTTAACATCCTCGATATGCTCGAAAATACTATAAATGATATTTCATTAGTAAACCAGGGTCGTAATGAAATTATCTGGAAAAATGATGTAATCGAATCTAATATATATTCTGACGAATCTCTTATATCTCACATAGTTACAAACCTAATCTCAAACGCCGCCAAATATTCACCGAACGGCAAACCTGTTCACGTAAGTTTAGTTGAAACCTCTGATTCCTTTATTTTTAAAGTTAAAGATGAAGGCATAGGAATCCCAGAAAAAGACCAAAAACACCTTTTCACTGCATTCCACCGATCAGCAAATACTGGTGCAATAGAAGGAACCGGACTCGGTTTATCAATAGTAAAACAATGTGTTGATACATTGAATGGTGAAATAACAGTCAAATCTGTAGAGAATGAAGGCTCGCTATTTAAAGTAATATTTCCCAAAGAAAAATAATAACTTTTATTATCTTATCTAAAAAAACGAATCTTAACCCTATTTATAACCTATTAATTATCTAATTTAAATCCAAAGTTTAAAGCAGCCTCGAGCCTATCATAAGTGTAATTCATTATAGAACCATAATCATTTAAGTATCTTCCCTCAATTCTCAAATAGGTATTGTTTGTAGGTAAATACTCAAACCCTAATGTATAACCTAATCCTTTTGGTATTTGAGGAAAAACCAAACTACTTGCATTCCACCAAGAAACCCTCACTGTGGACTTAAACTTATCATTTATGTGCAATCGACTTTGAATAGAAGCTCCAAATAGCCCCTTATCATGAGTTTTATTAATTACCTCTGCAACATATAAATCAATCTGCCCTTTTACCTCTAGCTCTTCTGTTAATTTTAATTCAGTACTTAGAGTGTGAAAATTGGAGTAATAAATTGGATCAGAAAAGTCATCAAATTCATTTTCATCAATGTAACCACTTCCTTCATTTCCAAAAAGCCATGCATACGCTATTTTAAATTCTTCTCCATTATAAGCGTGGTAAAAACCATAACTTTTAAATACATTATCTTCAGAGGCCCTTAATCCATTATTATATATATGCAAACTAACTTCAAAATCATCTAAAAACTCATAAGTGAGCCTTGCCCCTGAATGAGTAATTGGTTCAACAACAGTTAGTATCGAATGCGAAGACAGCCAATTATCTTTCGGAGCATAAGCTTCACCTCCTAAATGTGTTTGAAATCTACCTACGTCTAACCATAAATTATAAAATAATTGTACTCCAAAATTAGCCTCTTGAACAAAACGTATAAAATCCATCTGATAACCTACATCTACCATTGCACCATCATGCAAAATTAAAATACCACGAAAATCATCAGTTTTTTTACTAAATGAAATTTGCAGAAGATTATAATCAAAAACGCCTTTTTTAGTATTTACATTGAAATTGTCTTTAAGTTGAAATATCCCATATCTATTAGGATAAGATGAAACCCCAACATCGTTATTATCATCAGTAGCAATATAAAAATCGCCATAAGCCTGAATTTTCAAATCGTCAGCTCTAGAAGCTGCTGTAATACAAAACACAAAAATAAACGCTATAATTATCCTCATCTTTTCCTCTTTTTTTAATTTAATCCTTAAATATTTGCTATTCAAAAACAATGTATCTAATACTTAGACTGTGAAAAAAAACTACCCACAATCTCACTATCATCAAAATGTAATTTTTCTTCACCTATTACTTGATAATCTTCATGTCCTTTTCCTGCTATCAGTACTATATCTCCCCTATTCGCACTATGCAAAGCCTCGATAATAGCCTTCATTCTATCAGTCTCAACCCTAACCTTTCTCAAATCGGATTCTGCAATCCCAGTAAGTATATCTTTTATTATATTATTAGGGTTTTCAGTCCTTGGATTATCATTTGTTATAAAAACAATATCTGCATTTTCTGTGGCGATTTTTCCCATAATTGACCGCTTAACTTTGTCTCTGTCTCCGCCACACCCAAATACCACAGTCATAATATTCTTTTCACTTTCTAATAATTCTTTGCTTGTTTCTAAAGCATTTCTAAGAGCATCAGGTGTATGTGCATAATCAATTATTGCTAATCCGCCATTGGGTAATTCATATTTTTCCATCCTCCCTTTAACCTTAACTCCATCACTAATAGCATAATTAATTTCTCGCTGAGAAAAACCATCTTTTAATGCTAAAACTGATGCCAATGCAAGATTTTCTACATTAAAACTTCCAATCAAATCAGAAGAAAAACTATATTTTTTACCCTCTAAACTCAAACTGAAATTTATTCCATTTTGCTTTAATATTTCATTATTTATTATCGCATTATTCTTGTTTTCTCTTCCAACCTTAACTATTTCCGAATGAGTATTATTAATCATCTTTTCTGCATAACCTGAATCGCCGTTGATTATAGCTATTTTATCCTCTGCCAATCCATCAAACAGCATTTTTTTAGAATTAGCATAGGCATTCATATCCGTATGATAATCCAAATGGTCTTGTGATAAATTAGAAAATAAAGCAAAATCAAACTCTATCCCATCAACTCTGTATTGAGACAAAGCATGCGATGATACTTCCATAATAGCAACGCTACAGCCTTCACTTAACATTTCTTCAAATAACCTAGCTATTTCTAAAGGATTCGGTGTAGTATGCGTAGCATTAATTTTTTTATCTCCAATCATTATCCCATTAGTTCCAATTAGCCCAGTCTTTACACCAGACTTATCATAAATAGCTTTTAATATATGCGTAATAGTAGTTTTCCCATTCGTACCAGTTACTCCTATTACCTTCATTTTCTCAGATGGATTCCCATGAAATGAATACGCAATCCGTGCTAAAGCTTTCCTCGTATTTTCAACAATTATTATTGGAATATTAGAGCCGATAAAACTTGTAATTAATTTTTCACTTATTATTGCACTTGCACCGCTTTGAATAGCTTGATTTATATAATCATGCCCATCTGACTTCTCCCCACTAATAGCAATAAATAAGTCTCCTGCACTAACATCTTTAGAATTATAGCGTACCTGGGCAATGTCTTTGTTTACATCGCCCAATATACACTTTATATCTAATTCTAATAATAATTCAGTTAGTTTTCTCATCCGAAAAATTGTCCCTTTCTATTGCAAAGAATAAACGATTTCTCGAATATCTCGCTTACAAAAAACCAACTATAAAGTAATCTCGATTATCCCTTTGTACTTAATATTCTCTTGATTATTTATAGTCGTAGCTTCCGCTATGATTATATCTTCTCCAAATATTTCTTTGATAAAACCAACAGCCTCTTCTTCTGAGTCCGCAAGTGTTGTTACTACTAATTTACGACTTCTCTCTATTTGGTGCAAATATAATTTTTCATTATCTGTTTCTTTATTTTGCAATTCTCTATAAATTGACATTGCTTCCATATTTCTAAAGTCAGTCTGAATTGCCTTCCTTAATAATTGGAGAGCTTTATCCTTTACCCCTATGTTAAAATATGCTTTCCCCACATAAAAGTATATATCTGACATCCCTAGATTTATTTCATCGTCATTGTCTAAAAGTCCTGCATCTCCATATTCAGAATCGAATGTAGAAATTACATCTGAGTAATTCCCTAATTGATATATAATTCTATAACGCACAGAGTCAAATTCCGCCTTATAATCTTCTACTTTAGAATTTTTTATAAACTCCAACGCCTCGTCTAATCTATTTTCTTTGCAAAATAGTACCGCAATATTCAAACTAATAAGCTCAGTATCAACCCCATCGAACTCTAATGTTTTTTTATATGAAGAATGTGCTTCCTCAAAACTATTCATAGCAGAATGTATATTAGCTTTTTTAAACCATAACTGCCATTGCTCCGGAAATACCTTAATTGCTTCAGTTACTACTGCTAATGCTTTTGTAACATCTCCATCAATTAGAAAACATTCGCTAAGCAAATTATAGCCATTTATATTTCTATTTTTAATCAAATGCTCTGCTGCTGCTTTTGCTTCGTCCTGACCACCCTTATATAGTGTATTAAAAGCATCTTGTATAAACTTATCTGTGCTTGAAGTTGCCTGCTTATCCATTATTTAATAACCTTTTTTTATATATAATTAATACTATTTTGTTCCGATAACGTTTGTGTCTAAAATAGATTATTTTTTATACACTAAAAATCTAAAATATGTAACATAAGTGTTGCTAAGTTTAGTAAGAAATATAAATATCCAAAAAAAAAACACACCTTATTTCAAGATGTGTTTTCATTAATTCATATTCTAAAAATAATTAAATAATAATTTATCAATTATTAAATATCTTTGATTCCTTTGTCTTACCATATCCAGATATTGATTCTTTTTTATAATCAGCATGTGTAGTATTAAATGTTGCTTTGAAATTTAATCTACCAGCTTTGGTCGGTGTTACTCTCGCTTCTATATCAACCTTTGTTCCATTTGGAATTGAAGCATCATCACTATCTTTTTTACCAGTGTCCGAAATAAATGATAAAGAAACCTCATTGTTAGAAGATTTCAAATCTGATAATTTTACTGTTTTGCCAGAGTTATTATAAAACGAAATTATAGAAACTGCTTCTTTTCCAACTTCTAAATCCCTGAAATTAAACATTTTTCTAGGTTTATAATACATATTCTCAAATACATCAGCAGTAATTTTTACTTTCTTTCTTGGAGTTTGTGGGTCATTTGTTACTAAAGTTATATTCTTCGTTTTTCTCTTATTACCTGAAATTTGCATGGATACAGCTATCCTTGCAGTTTCACCAGGTCCTAATCTATCTTTATCTACTTTCGTCGCAGTACAGCCACAAGACTTTTTGACTTCTTTTAAGATTAATTCTTCGTTTCCAATATTTTTAATTACTAACTCTGCCTTTACTGGTGATGTATTCGCATTTACTTTTCCCCAGTCATAAGTATCGCCACCCACAACTTCTAATTTAGGTTGTGCAAAGCTTATTGCAGTTACTGTTAAAAATAGAATTGCAGAAATTAATACTTTTTTCATAATTTTACCTTATAATATGTTTAGTATTTTGTTTTGTTTAATTTATAATAAAGAAAATTTGCATACGTATAACATATTTCTTTATTAATACAATCAACAAACTTAACGAACTTTTTTAATAAATGTTGCATAAATTTTTTTTCATATTTCTTTTATTTTTACTTTATCAACCTACTTACTCCTTTGATAGTGATGATATTAGAATATATTCTAAAGATTTTCCTCTTGCCGACACCATCGATTTTGGAATTGCTTTTGTTGGAGATGCTATAAATCAAACCTTTATCATAGAAAACAACTCTCCAAATGATATTTATATCACTGATGTAGCTCCTTCTATTCTTATAGCTCCTTCTGACTTCGAACCTTATGAGCAAACAAACGATAGTGCTTACCAACATGCTTTCATTGATGCCACTGGAAATAGAACTACCATAAAGAGTAAATCCTCCTTCCAAATCAATATCAAGTTTAAACCCTCCTATTATTTCAATCAGAGAGATACTTTAGAAACAGGCTACTTTGAAGCCAAATTAACTTTGGGCGTACTCGAAACACTTGATACTAATAAATCTCTTTTCCAAACAAATTTCATATTGCTTGGTCATTCTACCATCGGTTTCCTATCTTCACTTTCTACTAAAATAGATTTTGATTCAGTTTTAGTAAATCCCCCTCAGCCCATAGAAACCAAGCTTAAAATAAGGAATAACTGGACCAAAAACCTACACCTTATCAATCATGACTTTGAAATACTTACCACAAAACAAAATTTTGACGAACTAAAACTTGAAAATAAAATTAACCCAGTCAATATAGTTAAAAAAACAATTTTGGAATATGATTTGTCTTATTACCCCATTGATTTAGGTTTAGACCATGCACGTTACTCTGCTACGTACAACGCCAAAGAACACGAAGTAGGCGAAGACTCACTCGCTTTTTTCGAAGTCGATATTTTTGGATTTGGAGCAAAACAAGACTTACACCTAAATTCCGTCAATTCTTTTGACTATACTCACAACAATGATAGAGATACTATCTTTATCGGACATCTCCTCCATAACCGGTCAATAAACTTAAATGCAACACTAATAAACAAAGGGAATATAAACTATCAAATCCATAATCCAGTATTTATCAGTTCTTCTAAAAACGTTAGCACAACTATTAATATTCCTCTAAATGATAAAACAATCAAACCTGACTCACTAAGTGATATTTCTATAAATCTAAGTCCAAATAACTTAGGTGAATTCCAATTTACTTATTCCATTCCAAGCGATATTAAAAGTAGGAATATAAAAGGCATTACCGACTACCATAGTAAAAAAGACATAGTAATCAAAGGAATAGGGCTTGCTCCACAATTAACTTTACAAAATATTACTGACAGTATTGATTTTGGCTCAATTACAAATAATGACAAATGTAACCAATTCTCCGAAAAAAATATAAGCCTCTATAACCAAGGAAACTCAGAACTCCAAATTGATAGTATTTGGATAGATTATCCTGAAGGTTTAGACAATTCTTTCTCGTTTATTCCGCAGCAAAATAAAATTTCCTCAGGCTCTTATACCCAATTAAATGTACGCTTTATGCCAACTATTTCTGGAAACTACTCTGCAACAGTAAACATCAAATCAAATGAACCAACACCAATTAGAACTATAATACTTAACGGTAATAGCATCGACGATATAGAAAAAGAAATTATAGTTTCATCGGCGAAAGCAAAGCCAGGCAATATTATCTCAATCCCTATTATTACTAAAAACAACAGTATTAATATTGCAAATAGTTTTTCAGGACAATTATTTTACGACCTTTCTCATCTTAATTTTATAGATGCAATCACTACAAACACAGCAACTGAAAACTCTAAAAACAATCCAGAAACATCATTTGTGCAAAATGAAAATGGTCTCACATTTAATATTAAAATGAATACAAATGAAAACCTTAAACTACGTGATACCATTATCATTTTCAAATTTGATACATACCTCGGCAACTCAGTTTCCAGCCAAATAGAACTTAGTAATCCAATGTTCGGAAACAAAGATTGTGATGATTTATTTATGCTCAAAAGTCCCGTGCCAGGAGAATTTGAAATCATAGGCATAAGCAATAAAGACAAAAAAGCGTTTAAAGATAATCCCCTCGCTCAAAGCATCTTTCCAAACCCAAACCCGGGCGAATTTAAGCTATTATCAAATAATAACGATTTGTCCGTAGAACTCTATAATATTGATGGAGAAAAAGTTCAAATAGAATCAAGTAAAACAAATAATGAAATAGATATAAAAGTTAAAAAATTTAAAAATGGTTTATACCTAATAAGGCTAAAAAGTCAAAACATTTCCCAATCCCATAAAATTTTATTGATGAAATGAAAAAAATTATAATTATCATATTTTTTACATCACTTTTAAGCCTCCAATCTCAAGGCTTCGATTGGTATTATTCTTCTCGGTTACCTTTCCAGCTCCCAAAAACATACTTAGGAGCAAATATAAATTACACTTATAATATTAATTATTTCGAAGATATTCCGGTTCATCAACCAAGCCAAAACAACGAACATGTTTTTGATTACTCTTCGCTTAATAACTCTAATTTCAACTTCGGTTTTAATGCAGAACATTGGCTTTACAATAACCTCGCACTTTTAACAAAGTTATCATTAAATATTCATTCTAACCAATTTACCAATACAGAAACTATACCAATTGACAGCAAAACCCTATGGACAACCCAGCAAAACTCAAATTTTCAAATTATGCTCTTTTCTTTTTCACCTGGTATCAAAAAGCGAATACCAGATACTTATTTTAATTTTGGATTTAACTTAAATTTAAATTTGATAATAAATAATAAACTCGAAAGCACAGAAAAAAGTATATCTCCAAATTGGAAGACATTTAGCGATGGAACAAAAGAAATCAACTCAGATTTTACGATGCCCAACCTATCTAATTTTAATCTAAGACCCGAAGTATTTCTTTCTTATGATTACGCATTCAAAATTGGATATTATTTAAGCCCATATATAGCCGTAAATTACCAATTAGGCTCTTATTTCAAATCTAATCAATGGAATAGCTTCGGCATCCAATTTGGTGTAAATCTACTCAAATCAATCTGATTTTTTAATTTTTTTCTATTAAATTCTACTACTCTAAATTTATGAATATTGAAATAAAAACTATTTCATTATTTTCTCAACACTCACCCGTCGTAATCGCTTATGAAAATCATCTTCTGACTCACCGGCTTTTTTATTTAAAGGCTCTCCTTTGCCAGCCGAACGTGTATTTAATAATTCCTTTGACACATTTCGCTTTATTAGCTCTTTTTTTACAAATTCAACACGCTTCCGCCCCAATTCCAAATTATAAGACTTTGATGCAACAAGGTCAGTATGCCCAACCAAATTTATAATCTTCAGTTTATCTTTTGAACTCAATATGTTCTCTGCTAAATTATTAAGCTCGTTTTCCCATCTCTTATTCGTCGCTTTGCCATTACTATCCAAAACAAATTCATAAGGATTTTCCCAATCATCATAAGGAAAATTTATCCTCAATGTAAGCTGAGTTGAAATATATAAATTCCTTTCGTATTTCTCCAACGTATCCATTTGCGTTTTTGTTAATATGAAATTATCAAAAAACGTATCATCTTCTTCTACCAAAATCTCAACATCATTTATCTTCTTAATATTTAACTTATATTCTCCATTAATATTCGTAAATACCGATTGCAGTATATTTTGATTAACTAACCTTTTAACTGTAACTTCTGCATTAGAAACTGGTTCATCAGTATCACTATTTATTACTTTCCCTTTTAATTCCAATGTAGGTATTTCAATTTCTGGCAGCTCAACCTCCTCTTCCTCAAACTCAACGACTACTTCACTATCCACAATTTCTTCTTCTCTTTTGCTACCAACTTCAAAATCAAATAAAACTCTTTTCTTCAGTAAGTATATATCAAAATCATTATCGCCCTCATACTTTTGATTTGAAGAATAATATAACACAGAATCAACACCCAAAGGCGAAGATGGAAAAATCTCGTCCCACTCTGTATTAACTGGTGGCTTCAAATTTTCAGGTTCTCCTATATAAGCAATATTATAAGAATCAAAAAACTTTGGATTAATTTCCGAACGAAATATATCATATCCCCCTACTGTGTTATGACCAGAAGAAGAAAAATACAAATACTTACTATCCCTACTAATAAATGGAGACATCTCATCACAAATAGTATTTATTCGCTCCGATAAATTTCTCGGCTCGCTCCATTTTAAATTTTTAAAATCATTGTTCTCTAATACCGAAAACCATAAATCTGTCCCTCCTTCTCCACCATTCCTATCCGAAGTGAAAAATAAAACATTGCCGTCAGGACTAATCGTCGGATTAGACTCAAAATTAAAATGATTAATACTTGTGTCAGACTCAAATAACCCAACACTTTTAAACTCATCATTCTCAAATTTAGATGTAAATATCCTAGTTTGACCAATCATTTCATTCAATGGTATCCGAATTATATTATCCGAATTATACGCTTTTCCCTTATATTCAGCTATTTTTTCATCGGTCAAATTAAATTTATTAGAACAAAAAAATGAAATATTATTCCCAAAGGAAGGTAAGCCTAAATGTTTAAAATTTTTGTATTTAATCTCTTTTTCTTTTGTAAATAATAACTCATCTGCCCTCGAATATTTATAAATCTTATCCGAACCATTTTCTCTATAAGTCAAATAACTATCATGTTCGCCTTTGAATGCCAAACCATATTCGTCTAAATTCGTATTAATCTTCTCTACATTCATTATTTGATAGTACCAGCCATTAACCCTCCCATATTCGATAGATGTATCTATCGGCATACCTTTCCACTCCGTTTGTGTACACTTTGGAGGCAATATTATGCAACTAATTTCCTTTGGGTTAGAATACTGCTTAACACAAGACCCTAAGGAAATCATTACAATTATTATTAATACCTGAGCAAATGTTTTATTCATTCTATCAATTTAATACTATCAAAATCTATTATAATCCGATACAATTTAATAAAATATTTCCAATAATCTCTTTTATCTAAGAATATCTTTTATAATATCCACTAATTCTAACTCAATTTTCTAAATTATCTCTAAAATACTTTCCGGTGGTCTTCCAACAATCGCCTTATCTCCATTAATTAAGATTGGTCGCTCTATTAGTTTCGGATACTTCACCATAGCCTCTATCCATTCCGTATCACTAAGCTCTTTACCCTTATAATTTTCTTTATAATCAGCTTCTCCCTTTCTAATCAAATCTTGTGGTTTAATTCCCAATTTACCTATCAATGATTTTAATTCTTCAAAACTTGGTACAACTTTTAAATATTCTTTTATTTCTATTTCAATATTTTTCTCATTTAATATACTCAATGCAGCTCGGCTTTTCGAGCATCTCGGATTGTGATATAATTCCATTTTATTTACTTTACTTTTAATTATACTATTATTTCTTGATTAGATAGATTACTTATCTTAATTTGCAAATTATCAAAAATAACTTTAAAATTAAAACAATGTCTGAAAATTTTATCAATCAAAAACATATTTACAAACTTGTTGATGAAATAGCATCTAAAAATTATCAAGATGAAGACCACCTCTTAAGTAAATTAGTTGACGGACTTATCAAAAATAAAGAACTTGAAATCACCGGCGGTAGAGTTTGGAAATTTGATAAAAAAAACTTAATCTATCAGCTCAATTATCAAGCTGGTAAAGTTAAAAAAATCGAAGAAGGTGCTAAACTCGATATTTATGAAGAAGAGGTTAGTAGCCTATTAAATGAACTTGCTTCAAGCAGAACTCTCCTAAAAAAAGAAACTTCGCAAGAGATGATTAACCAAGGCATCGAACTATATTCTATGTCCGGTGTAGGTTTCGTTTACAAAGTCCAATCAACTAAATATTACGAATATATACTCGGCTTCAGTGCAGAAGAATTTACTAAATCTTTCGAAGACTTACTTACCATTGTCGGCTCCGTTGCAAGCTCCGCCCTCAAAAATTTATACAACCTCGCGAAAGAAAAAAAAATAAGACGCGACTACCTCCAAGCAAAACAAATCCAAGACAATATCCTACCAGAACACTCTACAGAATTCCTCGACTATAAAATATTTGGCGTTTGTATTCCAGACTCAGACATAGGTGGCGATTACTTCGATTATATCAGAAACAACGACCACAAAGACGATGAAGAAACCCTTTCTATAGTCATCAGTGATGCATCAAGCAAAGGACTTCCTGCAGCAATCCAAGCCTTATTCGTCTCCGGTGCATTGCGTATGGGCATGTCATTCGCAACTCGTATTTCCCACATTTTTGCCCTGCTTAATAATCTTATCTATAAAACATTCCCCTTCGAACGATTCGTTACGCTATTTATGTGCGAACTCACTCGTTCTAAAAATAGAATGATACTTTATGCAAATGCCGGGCATTGTTCCCCAATTCTCTTTAAAGTAAATAAAGATAAATTTATCGAATTAGAGCCTACAGGCGGATTAGTTGGAATAATGGAACACCAAAAATTTGGAATAGAAAATACTAAAATGAGCAAAGGAGATATACTCGTACTTTTCACTGACGGTATTAATGAAGCAATAGACGAAAACCAAGAAGTATTCGGTGAAGAAAAAATCAAAGAAATCATAAAAGAAAATAAAAATAAAACTCCAAAAGAAATTGCTTATTTACTGTTAGAAAAAGTTGAAAAATACTCTGCCTTTTCCGACTACAACGATGATAAAACTATTATCGTAGTCAAAAGAGATGATTAATTAATATAAATTCTTGTTAAAAAAATTAATAATTGACATTCCTCACTAAATGCAAAGAATACTTATAATAGGTGCAACTGGCAATATAGGCAAAAGCCTAATCAATTATCTTTACGCCGATACTAATAATGCTACAAGTACTGAAGACTTTAAAATAATTGCAGCTGTAAGAAATATCAATAAAGCTAAAGACAAATTTAAAAGTTTCCCTAATATCGAATACGTACATTTTGATTTTGATAAACCCACTACATTCGATTCCGCCCTAAAAAATATTAATATAATTTTTCTTATTAGACCCCCTCACATTTCAGATATAGAAACCTATTTTAGCCCATTTTTCGAAAAGGTAAAACAACATAATATTAACAAAATTGTTTTCCTTTCTGTCCAAGGAGTCGAATCAAGCAAGGTTATACCTCACAATAAAATCGAAGCTCTAATCAAAAAACATAATTTTCAGTATATATTCCTTCGCCCCAGTTATTTTATGCAAAATCTAACCACCACCCTTTACAATGACATTAAACACAAAAGAAAAATCATACTTCCATCGGGTAATGCTTGTTTTAACTGGATTGATATTGAAAATATAAGCGAATTTGCTTCTTTCATCTTGCAAAATTTTTCAAAATATAAAAATACAGCCTTCGATTTGACTGGTTATGAATTAGAAAATTATCAAACAGTTGTCAATTTGATAAATAGAAATATCGAAGAAAGTAGCTCAGAACCAATTAAATATATTAATCTAAACCCAATTTCATTCTATCGCCTCAAGAAAAAAGAGGGAATGAAAAAAGGTATGATAGTAGTTATGATACTCTTACACTTCCTCCCTCGTTTCCAAAAAAAACCAAACATTTCTAAAAATTATGAAAATATTATTGGCAAAAAACCTACAACATTAGCTCAATTTATTAAGCGTGAAAAAAACAAATTTATTTAAGCAAATGCCTATGAATGCATCATTATAAAGACAGCTAATGATGTTATTGCCGTATAAAAAAGCCCAATAACTGTAATATATCCCATTCTTTTATGAGTTTTAGAAAAACCTCCCGGCAAATTTCCCTTTTTATATCTATTTTTCGACTTAAAAAGTAATATACCCCAAACAATATATGTTAAAATTGAACCTATTATATGTCCAGTTAATACCACTTTAAAAAATGTAGTATCTATATATGAACTATCTTGTACCAAACTTCCAGAACCACCAGATATTCTAATTTGTATCTCAAGCATTATTACTGCTATGATACAAATTGTAAATAATATTTTTTGAATCTTTTGATGTTTTATATAGTTTTTTTGTTTTGCAAAATACACAGCATAAAGTGCAATAAAAGGTGCTATCAAAGTAAGCCCTTGTATCGCAGAAGTTATAATTATTGTTGTTATACCCATAAAACTTTCAATTTATATTTATATCTATTTTAACGATTATCTAATTATTTAAACATAATTTTGTAAAATTACAAAATAATAGAAATATAATATAGAAAATGAATAAAGCAAAACAAATATTAAAAGAAAAATTTGTGCACGATGATTTCCAATCTGTACAATATGAGATTATTCACAATTTAATAGAAAATAAAAAACATTCATTAGTAATGATGCCAACTGGTGCAGGCAAATCATTAACCTACCAGCTTCCCGCTCTCCTATTTGAGGGTCTAACTCTTGTTATTAGCCCCCTAATAGCACTTATGCAAGACCAAGTAGATGAACTAAAGAAAAAAAATATACCCGCAACCTTTATAAACTCAACAATCTCAAAAAAAGAAAAAGATAAACGGCTTAAAAACTCAATCGAAGGTAAATATAAACTACTTTATGTAACTCCCGAACGCTTCCGTAAAATTGAATTTATCAATTCTATCAAACAAGCCAAAATTGACCTGCTTGCTATTGATGAAGCTCACTGTATCTCACAATGGGGACACGATTTTCGTCCTGATTATTCACGAATTGCAGAGTTCCGCCAGTTAATTGGAAATCCATTAACTATTGCACTAACAGCGACTGCCACTCCAGAAGTTAAAAATGATATAATCCTAAAATTAGGATTAACACCTGAGCAAATAACAATATTTAATCAAGGTATCGAAAGAAAAAATCTAAGATTAGAAGTAGAAGATGTTTACGACGAAAAAGATAAAATTGGAAAAATATTAGATATTTATAATACCTATAAAGGCTCTGGGATTATTTATTTCTCGTTAATTAAGACTCTGGAACAATTCTCTGAACTACTTATAAAAAATAAAATTCCACACCTGATCTATCATGGTAAACTTCCCAATAACGAACGAAAATACGTACAAAGACAATTTATAAACAATAATGAATTAGTCCTTGCTACGAATGCCTTTGGTATGGGTATAGATAAACCAGATATTAGGTTTGTTATTCACGCAGAGCTGCCCGGGTCAATCGAATCATACTACCAAGAAATAGGAAGAGCTGGACGCGATGGCAAAGACTCTTTATGCACACTTCTTTACAGCGAAATGGATATTGCTATACAAATGGATTTTATTAAATGGTCTAACCCTGATGCAAAATTCTACGGACGAATCTATGCACATCTCCAATCCGAAATTGACAAAATAAATTCAATGGGATTAGAATCTTTAAAAGCAGACCTTATCTTTAAAAATCGGAATGATTTTAGATTGGAAACCGCATTAAGCATTTTCGATAGATATAATGCAACCACAGGCGATATTAAAAATAAAAATTTAAAACTAACCGGGGAAATACCCGAAAAGCTTTTTGACCAAGATTTTATTGATAAAAAACTAAAAGCAGACCAAATGAGACTTCTTTCCTTAGTTAATTACTTCAAAGAAGAAAATTGCAGAAAATCATTTATTTCTAACTATTTTGGCATACAACCAGCGCAAAAGTGTGGAAATTGTGATAAGTGTGGAATTATTTACATAAAACCTTAAAAATTTCTATAAAATTCTATATTTTCATGGACTTAATTCAATAAAATACTTGTATTTAAAAATATTATTATATACTTTGGTTATTAAGGAGTGGTAAATATTTATAAATAAAAATAAAGGGAACAATATGAAAAAGTTTATACTTTTATTCCTGCTATCATCATCAATGATGTTCGCACAAAATGGCACATTAGGCCTTATGGTCAATTCACCGAACAACACGGGAAAAGATTTTTGGTTCACCATACCTCCAGCTTACAACGCTAACCCATCACCAACATCTTTTGTACAACTTCATATACTTAGTGATTATGATGCTGAAGTATTTATAGAAATTCCAAATAAAGGATACAGTGAGAAAATCAATATATTAAAAGGAAGAAGTAATAATCACAAAATACATTTTGATGAAGCATTTCCTACTTCTTATAATGGTTCTGATGGTCCGTTGATAAGTCAAATTATCAAACAAGCAGGTATCCATATCTATTCCAAAGCTCCATTAATAGTATATGTAATCGTCCAATCGAATTTTACTACAGATGGATTCTTGCTTATTCCTACCTCTGATTTAGGTACAGAATATCTTGGGACTTCATATAGCACATCAGAAGCTGCAAATTTACTATTACCGGGGATATTAGGAATAACTGCGGCTTACGATGGTACAGAAGTTGAATTTACATTAGGAGGAACCGCAGAAACTCAAATTCAGTTAGAAAATGATGAGAAATTATCTTACGGAGAAAGTAAAACATTTACAATGAACAAAGGAGATGTCTTATTGTTGAGTGATATAGGTCAAGGGCAAACAATGTCAGGGTCTTATATAAGTTCAAATTTGCCAGTATCACTTCTCTCGGCACACTTTTGTGCCAATGTACCTGTTGGTAATTTTTGGTGTGATTATAATATTGAAATGGATATTCCGCTTAACTATTGGGGCAAGATGTATCCTATTCCATTTTTACCTGCAAAGAAATTTAATGGAATTATCAGAATTTTTGCAAAAGAGGACAACACTACAGTCTATAGAGATGGTGAGGAAATTGGAAATATTGCAACTGGGAAAAAAGATTTTATTGAAATGAGAGTTTGGGATAAACCAGATGAGCCAAAAGAATCAATGATTCATGCTGATAAACCAATTAATGTAATGTATTATTGCACAGGATTGCAAGAAGACGAAAATACTGATGGAGCTTTAGACCCATTCTCCATGCAAATTATGCCTATGTCTTCTTATTCAAATGAATTTACAACTATTGTTCCAAGATTTAGTACTAAACTAAATCAGGTTGCTTTAATATTCCAATTAGACCAAGGAGGAGACTTACCTGATTATATCCAAATGGCTAAATTTGAAAATAATTCATTTGAATTTGAACCAGTAAATATTGATTTTGGTGTTGATTATATATCATTCTTTGAGAAAAATACTTTATTAGGATTAAAAATTATTGATTTGGACCCTGAATCAGTTTATAAATTTAGGTCAGACTTTCCAATGATGGTTTATGCTTATGGTGGAGCTGCTTATGACTCTTACGGCTTTCCTGTGGCAGGGTCAATGACAGAATTTGAATCAGGTGATATTGCTCCTCCAGTAGTTCCAGAATTAGTATTGGAATGTAACGGCACTAAGATTAAAGGCTCAGCTACTGATGACCCTAACGACCCGGAAACTACTTCTTATTTATCCGATATTTATTTTGATGCAAAAAAATCTACTGATAATGTAGAGATTAATTTTTCTTCAAAAGTAAATGATAATGTAAATGAAATACCGTTCCAAACAAGCAGTGTTGATTTTGATTTTGAAGTTGAAAACCCTGAGAAACCTTCTTCATTCGAATTGATTTTAACAGATAGAGCCGGTAATAAAACAAGAAAAGATTTTAATTACACTCCTGTAACTGTTGCTCTCAATTACCAAGACACTGATGGCAAAATAGAATTCGATGTGCTAAACCCATCTCAAGAAATAAACTTTGAAAACAAAACCGATAGAGAAATCACTATCTTCGATGTACTTTTTGAAAATGATAACGGTTTTGAAATCAGCGATTATAATGGTGAACCTATTTCTGTCCCTATGGGTGGCTCTTATAAATTTAATGTTAATTATAATGGCGAAAACGTAGATATAGAAGATAAAATACTATTTGACTTATGTTATAAGACAGAGGAAATTAGCTTAAAAAATAAGTTTGCTGCATCTTCAGAATTTTCTTTATCATCAGAACAATACAATAAAAAAATTGATTTGAAATTTAACAAAGAAACATCTTTTGACTTAAACTTTGATGTTTGTGAAGAAAACCTAAAAACTATTCTAATCATAAAAGAAATTACACTTACTAATACAGATAATTTCTCTTATGAACTATCAGGTGCAGAATTAGGCAAAGAAGTCAATTTCGATAATATAGACGATGTTTTAATTAAGTTAAATGCTACTACTGACACAGTTGGTTCATTCTCAACAGAAGTACTTATAGAAACTGAAAACGAAGCACTTTGTGAAAGTACAAATATCTTTACTTTAGAAGCTATAAACAGTACATCAGTTAATGATAAAGAAGATGATTTTATTATCAATTACGACAAACTCAATAGTAAAATCAATATTATTTCTCAAAACACTATTAACTCTATAAAAATAATAGATATACTCGGAAAACAAGTATATTTTAGCAGTAAAATTAATAAAAATGCTACTATAGATGCCTCTTTATTTACAAAAGGCTCATACATTCTCCGAATAAAATCAAATGGAAATATTATAGACAAAAATATTATGATAGACTAATACCGTAATATATATTTACATAGAATTAATCAAAGCCGAATGAAACAGTTCGGCTTTTTTTTATATTAAATAACATTTTCATACTTATTGAAAATAACCTTTTATATATACTTGTTGGTGATTTTCCACTGTAAAAGTGGAGTTGGAGTGTACCCAAAAAGCTAGACACCAAGTTAAGTCACTACGAACTTTTCGTAATCATATAGTAATATATATCTGTCTGTCGAGTGTAATCTTTTTCTATTGTAAAAAAATTTCTGTATATTCAATAATACAAAATCTTGATAGCTATATTATTATTATCTTTAATATACCTTAGAAAATAAATACCACTACCCAAACTCAAACTGTTAAAATCAATTTTCTGTGTTTTTTTAAACTTATTGAGTAACCTTAACTTATAATCATATAAATATAATTTATCAATGATCCTGTCAAATTTTAATGCGGAATTATTTCTATCTAAATAAATATTTTTTATATTTCGATCTGTATTTTCATCTACCGATTTATAATCTTTCGGATAATAAAAACTACCGTTTGAATAGTTATAAAAAGAGCCATTTTTAGCCTCAGTCCATTTAATAGCTCTAACCATATAAATAACATTAGAATCTATTTCTAAATCGCCTCCAAACACATCATTGTCTGTATATTTAAGACTTTCTATTTTATCATCATTTAATTTTATAAATTTATCATCTAAACTTTTAGACTTATAAATATTATATCCAACTATATTATCATCATCGGACTTAATCCAGCTAATCTTTGAGTTTTTTTCTTCTAAATCCCACATTACTTCTATTTTTCCTGGTGGTTCTACAACGTACATTTTTAAAGTAGGGTCTCCCATCAAATTTATATGTGTCATTTTATTTCCATATCCAACATAATCTGGATATTGCTCATAAGTCTTATTTTGTGCATTTTTTCCGCTAAATCCTATAGTTTTACCTAATCCCATATATTGTAATTTATAACCCGGTCTAACGCCAAAATATGAAACTAAAATCGAAGGTTCCGATGCAATTGCTGCTCTTAATAAATTGTTTTTTGTATCCCAATCGACTAATCGTGAACCAAAAAACTCTACAAATATTGCCTTTCTCTGCTCTTTTGCATATAATTCGGTATAAGCAGTTTTATGCAAACTTGTCCTTGCACCAGATGCACCACCATAAGCAAATAAGTATTCGTTTTCGCCTAAGTTTTCTATTAATCCCTTTTCTTCTATATTTTCAGTATCAAGCAATGAATTGTAATTAGACCAAACAGAATTAGCCATTGGTCCATAAAAATTTCCCCATTTATCGTCAATTATGGCATTTGATTTATATTTTTTTTCTGCTTTTCGATAAACATGATTTTTATTAAAATATCTTTTTAATAACTCTATTTCTGTTTGATTAAACTCTGGCATATCGTAAAAATCAATCCTTCCCATTTCAAACAATGAATTGCCTGGAATATAACTATTATCGTATTTTCCGTCATAAGGAATATTATGATGCCAAACCCAGTCGCAGGTATTTTCTGATACTTCTTTATCTATCCATTGACCATCTAAATCCGAATAAAAAACATCAGATGGCCAAGCCCCAAAATTTTCTTCATCATGCCCATCAATTGAGTATGCACCCGAATATGGGACTGGTACTCTGCCTACCAAAATTAAAGTTCCTAACTCATTTCCATATTTGCTATACTTTTCTCTTATTATCTCTTTAACTTGAATTACTTTTTTGGCATCAAATTCTTCTGACCTCGGCACTAAACTAATATCAACTGTATAACCATCACCAATCAAATCCTTTTTGAACATAATTAATTCGTTATAAATTTCAGAATAAATGGTTTTATCTACTAATAATAATATCTTTCCTTTATTATCATCTATTGAAACGTTTGCACCTGTATATATATAAGAATATGTATCAATTATTGTTGTATCATTTATTTGGCGGTTGTTCTTTATCATATATTCATAAGCAGCATAGTTTTGAACATCTTTATCAACATATACAGTAGTATCTGGGGAGAATTCACCTATCAGTTCAAAGTCATCGTCTAAATTTGTTTTTTTATATAATTCTGAACTGTATGATAGAGAATCATAATTCCATGATAATTTAATTTTAAATATATCACTACTATCTATTTTTGACTGTAAAAATAAGATATTGTCTTTTACACTTTCATCTGCCACTAATTTTGAAGATGATAAAAATGTATAAGTAAATAATACTATGAATAAAAAATTATATTTCATTATCTAAATAACATCTGAAAATAATAAAGTAACAACAATTTTATAATAATAATAATTTTTTTCTTTTTATATATCTATTTATATTTATTATTATAGGCTGTTGAAATGTTTATAATTAAAATTTGGAAGGAGTAAATAACAAGGATATATATACTTAAAAAATTTATAATTCTAAAATACTATGTTAGTAATATTGTTAATAAAATTGGAAAACTCGGTTGAATGTTAATAAACACAAAGCAAGTATTTTTCATTAACATTATTAGCAATTTTTACACATAAAATAATGTATAATTATTTAAAAAATGTGGAAAGAATATGGAAAATTATTGGGATATTTATAAGTTTATATATTAATTAACTTAGTGATAGTGGTTTTAATAATGAAATCGACATGAAATTATAATTATTTCACTATTTTCGGTTCTGTAAACAAGTCTATGCTCTCCATCAATCCGCCTAGAATAATGTCCTGCTAAGTCATACTTGAGTTGTTCTGGCTTACCAATTCCGCTATATGGTGTCCGTGAAATATTTTTAATTAGTTTATTAATTTTTTTTAGTATCCCTTTATCATTGGCTTGCCAAAAGGTGTAATCCTCCCATGCGTTTTTGGTAAAACTTACTGTCATAACTCATCTAAATCAATTGTTTTCAAGTCTCCATTTTTCGATTGGTTAATTGACTCGTATAATCTTTTTGAATTTGTTTTTGTACTTAGAAGATGTACAGTCTCCATTAGAGAATTGTATTCTTTCATAGATATAGTAACTGTTCCTGCTCCAGATTTACGTTTTACAATCAAGGTTTCATTGTTATTTTCCACTGCATCAAGATATTTTTTAAGTCCTGTTCTAAATTCTGTATAATTTGTTGCTATCATTTTAATATTATTTATAATTAAAGTACTTATTTAAGTACGTAATTGATAATTTTATATTGTTAAGATTTATTATGATTTGTTCTTCAAATTTTTTTCGATTGCTACTTTGTATTTATACAAATCTTGGAGTTGATTAAAAGGTGGGTCTCCTTTTAAAGCGATTTTTAATAATTCGTTTGCTTCTTCGAACATTTTTAATTGGAATGCGAAGTTAATTGCACCTTTGAGTAAAATAGAGCGAGTAGGTTCAATATTTTGTTCTTTGATAAAGTTCAGTGCTGCTTCTCGTTCGATATGATAAGCATTGAACAATAATTGTTTGTCTTCTTTGCCATTTTCTGCTTTCTTTAATACGTATTCGTCATAATATTGCATCGCTCGGCTGTGCATTTCTTTGTATTGCATACTCTTAAATATTAAAATTTATAATTGTTTTTTTAAAAACTTAATTTATTAGTTTTTTAAAGAACTATCAAAACAATTAAAAAAATTTATTATCCGGGTAACCAACCGATATAAATACTATCCATATTAAAATCTTCTATTTTTACTATTTCATTTTTATCATTTTCAAATTCTAATTTTATAAATTTTATAAAAATAGTTGGAATTATATCAGTTGTTACTTTATTATTAATGCTATCATGAATAGAACTGTGTTTTTCATAATACATTATATCACAACTGCCAGTTTTTATTTGATATTCTTTTTTGACGGTCTCAAAATTTTCCATTACATCATCACAAAAATATGAGTAAACGGGATTATCAAATTCGTAGAATCGCACATTTAATTTATTTTCTGACAAATCAAAAGTCTTGTATTCTTCGCTTAAATCAAGAGAATCTGCATTTGCTTCCAAGCTAATAGCATATAGATTGTTTGAGGTTTGTTTATATACAATAAAACTTCCACATCCACCGCCATTGCCATCCATTTTGTATTGGATAAAACTATTTTCATCATTATCGGCACATGAGGATAATGATAAAAGTAGGAGTATAACTGATGTTAATATAGTTTTCATTTTTAGAATATCCTTGTTTTATTATTAAGTTAATGCGTTGTATATAAGACACTTAGTTTGGGAGAAGGTTACACTTGGTTACATATTTTTACTTTGTTTTAATTTTTTGGGTGAGTTAAACCTTCCGAAGGTTTTGGAACCTTCGGAAGGTTGTTGTTTTTTTGAGGTTACACTAGGTTGCATATTTTTACTTTGTTTTAATTTTTGTGTTTGGGGGTGGTTTTGAGATTGCGACGCTATCGCTCGCAATGACGGGGTTTTTTGAGGTTACACTAGGTGTCTTATTTTAGATATTATTTGTATTTCATCGTTGATTTTTGGAGTTTTATGGGGAAAGGTTACACTAGGTTGCATATTTTACTTTGTTTTAATTTTGGGTTTGGGGTGGTTTTGAGATTGCGACGCTATCGCTCGCAATGAAAGGTTTCTTTTAGGTTACACAAGGTGTCTTATTTTAGATATTATTTGTATTTCATCGTTGATTTTTGGAGTTTTATGGGGAAAGGTTACACTAGGTTGCATATTTTTACTTTGTTTTAATTTTGGGTTTGGGGTGGTTTTGAGATTGCGACGCTATCGCTCGCAATGACGGGGTTTTTTGAGGTTACACTAGGTGTCTTATTTTGTACTTTTTTTGATTTTGGGCTTGTGGTGTTTTTTTTGTTTATAATATGAATTTTGGGGAAAGAATTAAGACAAATCGGCATTCTGATTGTTTTTATAGAAACCGTTTGTGTGCTTCGTATGACTGTTTCCATTCGTCAGACCACTTGAAGTGGTCTGACGAATTTTTCTGCAGTTTTTCTGCAGTTTTTACTTTTTTTGTTTTTTGGGGGCACTCCAAGTTTTTATGATTTTGCTTTGTGGAATTTAGGGCAAATATAGGGGTTGGGGTTGGTTATGGCAAGGAAAGGATTTTTAAATTATTTTAAATTGATTTAGATTAATTTTGGTGTTTAACCTTCGGAAGGTTTTGGAACCTTCGGAAGGTTGTTTTTTATTTTTTTGGTTTTGTAAATAAATGAGTGGTGTATTTTTGATATAGGTTGAATAAAAATTCTAGTCGGAGTGTATCGGTTTTAAATGGGGCTGAACGATATGCTTTATCGACTGCTCTGTCGAGTTCGTTGTGGGCTTTGACAAGGTCTGCAAGCATTGTATTATATAATACGGCAAGTGAGGAATCTGGGTATTTTGCCCGAATATCTAATACTTGCTGTGCCTTTTCTTCTATTGTTTGCTTTTGCTTTTCTGTTGGGTTTTCGGGCCAAGGATAGTTATTATATACTATGTTTTTTGAATATCTATAATCACTTTTTAATCTACCACAAACTGATTTTACCCAAGCCATGTGCATTTGACTTGTTAAAATTCCAAAATGAAAATTTGTAGCGTTTGGTATTGTTAACATTGTATCACTTGGAATACTGCTTTTATCAAAAAAACCAATTGGAATATATTCTCTATTTTCTGATGAGACTCTTGGAATTAAAATATATTGTTCACCAAAGTCTCTTATTTCTCCAAATAAATGTGGAAATTTTGATTTTTCAATTGTTTGCTTTCTAGTACTTTTTAATCTTAATATTTTAACATTATTAACTCTTTCTTTAATCATCTTTGATTCATTTAAATCATTAGGACTAATATCTACAAGCCAAAGGCACCATCTTTTTTGATTATTTAAAAATTCTCTTGCACTAATCAATTGTTTGAAATATTTTGAAGAGTTTGGTTCTAATTTTTCAAACTCAATTTTCTCTTCATCAGTAAAAAGTAAATTTCCCCCATCATTTGGCATATTTCCAAAACTCATACTTGGAACATCACAAATTGGATTTGAACGACTTTCAATAAATGTATTTATCGCATCTACTAAATAAGCATTTATAAAATTTGCTTTTACCTCGTGTGGGTCAGCACTAATATCTTCATAATGATATATAAATTTATTTTTGGTATTATAATTTGCGAATCCAATAATCACACAATAAACTGCAGCTTTACCTTTTGCTTCATTATTCCATTTGAAAGTGCGATGTGCAAAGTGAATAAAGATGCCATATTTTTCGATTAGTGATTTCCAAATTCTTCCAACTTGTTCACCTTGACTAATCGAATTAGTCGAAACCAGAGCGACTTTGATTTTAGTGTTTTGTATGTATTTTGCAGATTTGAAATACCAGGCAGTAACATAATCGAGAGTTCCGCTACCTTTGATATTATCTGCTTCTGCAACCACATCAGCCCTTTGCTCTTTGGTCATCATTTTAGAGCCAATAAATGGAGGATTACCAATAATATAATTTAATTGATTTTTATTAACTACTTCATTCCAATCAAGTTTTAGTGCATTAGTATTATGTATATTTGCCGATTTTTTTAATGGAATACGAGTTAGATACTGCCCAAATTCATTACTAACTTTTATATTCATTTGGTGGTCAATTAGCCACATAGCAACTTCAGCTACACGAACAGGAAATTCTTCAATTTCAATCCCATACATCATATCAACATTTAGTTTTATCATTTGGCTGATTTCCAAAATCTGCTGTCCGTCGTCATATAATTTTTTAAGGATTTCCATTTCGAGCAATCTCAATTCACGATAAGTAATAATCAAGAAATTACCACAACCGCAGGCAGGGTCAAGAAATTTGAGTTCACTTAGTTTTGTATGAAACGCTTTTAATTTTGCTTTATTTCGTTTAGCCGAGTTAAAATCATCCCAAAGTGCATCAAGAAAAAGGGGTTTGATTAATTTCATTATATTTTTTTCAGAGGTGTAATGAGCCCCAAGATTTCTTCTTTCTTCTGGGTTCATTACCGATTGAAACATTGAGCCAAAAATAGCAGGTGAGATTTTACTCCAATCAAGATAACAGCATTCTAAAAGAGTATTTCTCATTTTAGAACCAAAACTCGCAATTTCTAAATTTTCTTCAAATAATTTACCATTTACATAAGGAAAATCATCAAGTTGTTCATCTAAATTTGTATATCTATTTTCTTTGGGAGTATTTAGAACCTGAAACAATTCTTGTAATCGAGAAGCAAGGTCGCTTCCGTCTAATTGTGTTCTTTGCTCAATAAAATATTGAAATTGTTGCCTATCAAAAATACTTGTGTCTTCTGCAAACAAACAAAATAAAACTCTAACAAGGTAAACTTCGAGTTTATGTCCAGTATAACCGATTCCTTCAAGATTATCATGAAATTTGCCAAGTAATTCAGCGGCTTTAATATTTACAGGGTCTTGCTCTTTATAAGTCTTTTGTTCGTAACCAGCAATAAAATCAAAGTAATGTAAATTATCAAGCAATTCATTAATTGTAAAAGAACTAATGCTATCATCATCTAAACTATAAAGTTTAAAATCAAAAAAATCAGATATAAGAATATATTTAGGTAATTCATGTTGAGGAACATTATGTAGATAATCTTTTGCTTGTTGATAGGCTTTAAGGAGGTCTTTACCTTTGCTTTTCATTTCAATTAGGATAGTTGCCTTCCAAAATAAATCAATATATCCATCATGTTCATTGATTTTTTTGACTTTATGCTCGAAAGTAGCAACTTTCTTTCTTTCAATGCCAAAGATTCTAAAAAAATCTTCTAAAAAAGGTTTAGCCTCTGCATTTTCGTTAGTTTCGTCTTTCCATTTATCAACAAAAGCAACTGCTCTTTGTCTAATTTCATTTTTACTTAAGGGCATATTTTTTAGTAATTAATTAAAAAATAACAATTAACTATAATGTTTTATAGAACGGTTGTTCTATCTGACTAAATTAGTTATAATTTGTTAAAAAATCAAGAATTATGTTATTTTAATTATTTTTTATTATTTTTGTTATATGTTGAATAAGAAGAAGTAATAGCAATGTGGGATTGTTAATTAATATGTTTTTTATGAAAATAATGATAATGGTTTTTGTGATTTTGGTTTTGAATGGCTGTGCCAATAGCCCGGGATATTTTAATAAATCGGATAAATACACTGTTAAGTATTATAAGATTTATGGTGATTGTATTGGAGACAGTGTTAATTTTGATATTCAAGATGATTTGATTGAGATGGGTTGGGAGTTAATAACGGCGAGCAATAAAAGAATTTATCCGAGAGTAACATTTAGAAAGTATTATATAAACACGATAGGAAAAGAGGAGACTTTTAATTGGAGATTTGAATGGAGAGATTACCGTTGGTTAAATGTGAGAGTGGGTTGGAGTGAAGCTGATTATAAGAGTTTCAAAAAAGGCAAACATACTAAAAAAGATAGTTTATATTGGGAGGTTAGAGAGGTATTAGAAAGTTATTGCAGTCTTCGGGACACGTTGATAGTTAAGGAGGAGTATTATTCTTTGCCTTTAGATTGAGTATTATATTAGCCTTCCGAAGGTTTTGGAACCTTCGGAAGGGTGGTTCTTTTTTGTTTATTGCTTTTGGGAGTTTAGCTTGTCGTGAAATAGAATGAGCGGAAAGGGTGGGAACATAACAATCAGAGATGATTAAGATTTACTTCAAAACTGTTCTATATTTACAAATAATTGTCTTGAAAATTAATTTTAATATATACTAAGTATGGTAAAGAGCCATACTTGATATGGGTACTATTTTGGGTAC
>Ga0209692_10001034_pt1 | contig 43610 bp, 77 predicted proteins | sample tdDd472_FD_187129 | JGI IMG/M metagenome (GOLD analysis project Ga0209692, IMG submission 187129) | Marine sediment microbial communities from the Atlantic coast under amendment with organic carbon and nitrate - tdDd47.2 (SPAdes)... | ecosystem: Environmental > Aquatic > Marine > Coastal >...
ATAGCCAACAATGTATTCAACTGCAACTGGGATGGAATACACACAAGCGACAAGCACATTATTTCAAAGCTGTATGATGCCGGAGTTTTAGTTAAGCAATGAAACTCCTACTCCTAGCGGCTTGGCTGGCCGCTTTTACTCTAAACGAGTTAGCCATATGGGAACAGTCACGCGATCCTGGTGTGTGGCACTGTGAGAAATGTAAATTGTATAAGGTTGGGGTTTATGAAGAGTAATAAATGGATTAAGCGCTCTCTACGTGACATGTATAAGCATATGTACGATCGATGCATGAGTAACGACGAGGCAAGCATGCGCATTGTTCGTAAGAAGTTTAAAGCATTCGAAGATGCAATGATTAAATAACCATAGAGGAATAGAGATGAACAGAGAAGATTACAAGCACAAAAGATCAGAAATGCTAAATAGACACAGTGGTGAAATTGCCGGACTTGAGAGAGAATTTGCGCTTTCAAATAGCGATGTAAACGTTGGTGACATTGTTGTTGACCACATTAGCGCTGTAGATGTGAGAAAGATAAAATACACAACATTTGCCACTGAGTTTCCGTGCTGCGTGTATGAGGGGTATGAGCTAACAAAGAAGATGAAACGAAGAAAGAACAAAAATATTAGATATGTTGATCAGCGCAATGTAAAAGAAGTTATTTCAGTTGATTAACCACAGTAGGTAAGGAGTGACGGGATGAAATACATAACAATGATAATCGCAGCGATGGCGCTTCAGGGATGCCTAGAGATAAAGACAGAAAAATCAGACGTGATAGCCTTTACGCCAATGCAGTGTGAACGTTATGACAATGGGTACGCTGTGAAATGGACATCAATGGATAGCGTTAAAGAGGTATCATCCAGCAAGGCTGTTATTATTAACGAGATTGACGGAAAGATTGTAACAATAACAGATGAGTCAGATTGGTTATGCGAGGCTTTAGGTGATGAGGTGACGCTGAAGTAATTTGCATTAACAACACGCCCTTTGTATAATAAGGGCGTAACAAAGCGGTGTGAGAGTCGCTGAAAGTGGAAAAGTAATTTGGGTTTATAAGTTCTGGTCTTAGTGTTCGTGGGTAACTCTCACTTATGCTTTTCCAGCCCTGAGTTGCTAGGGTCAGATCTTATAAGCCCTTTTTTGCGCCTGCTAGATACTACTTAGCTTTAGCTCTACAGCATAAGCCCTAGAAGGTGCAACCCCCTTCAACGCTCCCGCAGAGATTCATTCCTTTAGCCATCCAGTGCTAATCCGCAAAGAACTGCTTAGTTTCACTGAGTAAACAATCAAAACAGCTCCAGCACGATCGATGCTCTATGTGTGACTGCAAATCCATAGCTTGGGGAATCAGTTTAGGCTGGTTGGTTATGGAGGATTAAGAGGGGGAGCGATTCATCTTGAGCCAATCATGGATGATGACAAACAGCATTGACAATGTACCGATTAGGAATCCATCTTCGTCTGATGTAAAAATGACTGCTGATAAGTGTTTTGATTGAGCCAATTGGTTATAAAGCGTATTAAGATTAGAGCTTAGAGTCTTAAATACTGTCATCGGGGATTAGAAGCCCTCTTATTGATTACTATTGTCTAAAACAAAGGAGCCACAAATGTCACATATTGAACGAATGAAAACTGAACACAAAGAGCTTAAAGAGCTTAAAGCAAAGATTGACGCGCTAAACAAGTTCATCTACAAGCAAGAAGATAATATTTTCGATACGCTTGATAAGGACGAGCAAGTACGTATGGTGCGGCAATTGGCGTTTATGAATGGGTATTTAGGTATGCTTGATTCTCGCCTGTGGGTTGCTCACGGCAATAAATAGCACTATAAGCCCTGCCATGCGCGGGGCTTTAAGCTTATTTACAGGAGTGCGAGTAATGGATAGCAATACGTTTGATTTTAAACCATACAAACCAAACATAATGGCAGACTTTAAATACGGCGATAAGATTTACCTACCGCCAGAATCATACAAGTACCTACTTGGAATGATGCGATTGCCATCAGATACAGATAAGATTGACGTGGATGGTATTGTGTTCATGCAGAATAAAGACCTGACAGATAAGGCAGTTTCGATTTAGGAGTGCGAGTGATGAAAGAGAGAGTAATGCCTCATGCTAGGTGGTGGCAAAGGAGGAATTGGAGAAAATGAAACAAGCACAACGAAGACGATCGCAATACTTTGACCAACGAAAGCGTGAGAAAGAAAGTCGCCATTAGGTGGCTTTTTTTTCGCGTGTTATAATGGCAGAAACAGGAGGGCGCATGATCACACTAGAAGAAGCTAAAGCAGCACTGAAGAACTACGGTCTCAAGATCGACGATAAGACTCTCGAGTGCTATGTCGAAATAGTCAACGAGACAAGCCAGTGCCTGATTGATGCTGGATTATCAGATTGTAAGGTGCATGTAGTCCTCATTAACGCATTACTGCTGCAGGTTTGGTTTGCTGGGCCAGCTAAAATTAGTTCAACATCTGGCGCATCAGGCTCAAGCGTATCGTTTAAATTTGATGACGATCAATATAAAAAGTTGACCAGCCAAATTAACCAGCTGGATAAAGACGGCTGCACTGCATCAATAATCCCGCCAGACCCTAGCAAAGATTCAGCTTACTTCGATGTGGTGTGTGGCTTATGAGTACTGGACAGCGCTCAGTATTGGATATCATGGGTGTGAATGCAGTTTGTACTGTATGGCCAAACGAAGGGCGCAGCGGTTATGGGCAGGTTAGTTTCGGGCTGCCATACACTATCGAGGCTGAGTTCAAATCTAGCAACGGCACGACACGAAATGCATCCGGTACTGAGATAGTATTCTCATCATCATTCTTTACTGAAGAGGACGCTGTTACGACTCTAATCAGGGATGGCGATCGCATACTAAATGGTGATAACACCGCCACTCTTGACCCGATTGCAGCAGGTGCCTATGAGGTGCTTAGCGTGGATAAGTCCAGCCCTGTGCTAGAGGGTGATTTAAATGACTTGGCTGTGAGGGCGTGATATGCCACTTAAAGGGGTCGGGAAGGTCAAACGGCAACTTAATAGCCTTCAGGATGTGGCAAAGCCTGCAGCAAAAACAATGCAGCAGTGGCTAGTGCTAATTGGAACAGAGAGCGCCATAGGAACACCAATAGATACCAGCACCTTAATAAATAGCCAATTCAAATCGCAAGAGGCAATGACAACCTTGGTTAAGGGTATTATTGGGTACAGCGCAAACTATGCCGTTTACACGCACGATACAAAATATCCAATGAACTTTCGAAGGTCTACGGCAAGGAAAGAATACCTGATACTTGCCATACAAGAGACGGAATCGGCCAGAGTGGCAATGCTTCGTCGGAATGTCGATGACTTCATTAAGGGCAACTCATGAACTACAGAACTATTGCTGATTGGCTGGAGGCTTCCGGCCTTGTTACTGGGATTGATATTGGTCGCGGAGTATACATAGAGCCAACAATACCAACGGCTCGTAAAATTTGCGTTATTCCCACTGGTGGAACGGCACCTAGCGATGTTAACAATCAAGTTCTTGCGTCAATATTTTTCATATCTCAGCAAGAGGACAACCCAGAGTCTTTCGAGGATTTGATAAACTCCGTAATTGAGCACTCAAGGTGTAACTACAAGTTTGATGGGTTTAATATCAAGGCGACAACAATGCTTCCTAGTCCGGTTATGACGCAGGGCAATAGGGCGGTTTATGAAATTGGCTTTGTAATGCAATAAGATTTAAAATATACCAGTCATTAACTATGAGGATTTACAAATGGCCGATTGCCCCAACACAGGCGGGAAGTACCTAGGCGACAGAGTTCGCGTTGAGGTTGACCTGACGTTATGTAGCGATGCATACCCAACAGAAGGCGCGTGGAGAAAGATTGGCGCTCTAGCCTCTAGAGACATCGACTTTAACGCCGATACCGTCGAATCAATTACTGACGTTCAGGCTGGATTTAAAGAGACGTACGCAACATTCCAAAATGCATCATTCTCATTCTCTGGCGAGCAAAAAGAGAGCTATATCAACAACGAGGCTCTTTTGGATATGGTTGTGTACCGCGCTCAGCAGCTCGCAGCCAGAAAGCAGCCATCTATGTGGTTGCGAGTAACCACTCCAGCACTTACATATACATTCTGGATTAACCTTATCGGGTACTCAGAAGCAAACCCAGAGGATGCGCTTTCAACGTTCTCTCTGACCATGAACGCAACAGGCTCCGTGCTGCCGCCAAAAGTGGATCGAACACCTCAGCCTTAAGGTTAAGCAATGACTAAAATCCTCAAAGATATAGGTCAGTGCAAGGTAATATCGGGGGGGGTGGAATACATTTTCACCCCCTCTTTCATTAACATTGCGCAGATTGGCGAGCCTGACGAGATAATCAGGAAGTTCAACTACATCTTAGATCAGATGTCCATCAATGAAATATCGTCATCATTCAACTATTACACCAAGGCAGTAAGACTAACTTACATAGCGAGATTATGCCTAAGCACGGCAATTGATATACTGCAGTGCTGCTGTGATAAAAATCTACCAGAATCGCTTGTTGGTGGGTGGGATGATAAAAGCCGTTACGTGCTGTCTAACAAAAGATCCGGAATGCCACCAACTGACATATTGGTTGTTGCTGGAATGCTCATGAAGTTCGGGCTCATCGGTGATGTTGGCGCAAGGTCAAACAGTGGTGATGCATCTAGCGATGGATTTAATGCATTCAAGTTCATTTCTTTTGCTGAGGATCGGCTAGGTAAAACGTCTGATGAAGCAAGAAACATGACAATGGTCCAGTTTCAGCACTCCTTCGACTCTCACTTTCCAGAGGTCAATGAAAGGCAAAAAGACAAAGACGATGCCAAAGAGGCTGACGACTACTTTGATAGAGTTGATGATTTAAGAAAACGTCAGGCGGAGTTGAAAGATGGCTGAAGACTTAAAATATGAACTAGATATTGAATACAAGAAGTTTATCGACGGAAGTCGACAGGCTAACAAAGCTCTTGTTGATATGGATAAGCGAGCCAAAAAGACAGATGCGTCTCTTGATGATCTTTACAACTCAGGGTTGGCGCTTGGCACTCAAATGACCAAGACAGCCAAGGGCGTAAACACCGCAAACAAGTCATTCAGAGCAATGAAAGGGGCAACGTCACAGCTATCGTTCCAGCTTCAGGATATTGCAGTACAGGCGCAGATGGGAACCGACTCACTGATCATACTTGGTCAGCAGGGCCCGCAAATAGCATCGATATTTGGCGCTGGTGGTGCAGTCGTTGGTGCTCTTATTGCCGTCGGGGCGCTGCTTGCAGGTGCATTCTCAAGCAGCGTTGGCAAGGCCGAAGAATCTCTTGATGGATTGATTGAGAGAGTCAACGAGCTTGGGGTTGCTGAGACTGAGCTTTTAAGGGTTAAGCTCTCAGAAGAAATACTACGAATGTCAGAAGAGGTTCGCGGGGCAGAAGCTGAGGTCTCAGTGCTTAACGACGAGCTTGAAAAGCAGAGAAGCACATTAAAAAGCCTGTCAGATGGCACGGCAACTGGTTGGTTAACTGACTTTTTGCCAGTTGCAGATCAGGCCAATGAAAAAATAAACGAGCTAAGCCGAGAGCTGATCGAGGCAAAAGGCAATACTGAAAGAATCACAGCAACATACGAGAAGTACAAGCAGTTACTTTCTGATATATCCAATGGGAATATTGAGCATGCAAACGCGCTCAAAAAGTCCACGGAAGAATTTAACGACCTTAGCAAGTCCTTGGCATTGCAGATTGAGCTTGTTGGAAAATCAGAGGTTGAGCAGGCAAAAATAGCTGCAGCATATCAGCTTGGGTCTGAGGCAACGAAAGAGCAAAAGCAGGCTGTAGACACGCTAATTGAGGCTTACTACAGAGAGCTAGAGGCAACAAACCTGAGAAAAGAAGCTCAAGCACAAACAACAAAAGAGGCCGAGAAAAACGCCCAACTAATCGAGTCACTGTCTAACGCTTACGAAGTGGCGGCACTAAAGGCTGGCGGGTACAACAAAGAGGCATTTATTCTTGCTCAAACGCAAAAGCTTGCGGCAAGCGCAACCGACGAGCAAATAGCTAAGACAAAAGAGCTTTCAGCTGCACTGTTTGAATCTCAGCAGGTGCGAAGCACAGAGCAAGGCCAAGCATTCTTAGATAGCCTTCTTTCACAGCAAGCAACAGAGCTTGAGTTGATCGGAATTCACGAACAGGCAAAGCTTGATCAGGCGATGGAATTTTACTTGCAGGGACAGACTACGTTCCAGCAATACCAAAACTCACTGACCGCAATAGGAGAGAACGCAGCAGCAGCAAGGATGGCGCTAGACAAAAAAGAGAATGACTTGAAGTTAAGCGGCTTAGCGTCAATGTTTGGCAATCTATCTGTACTAATGAATACAGAATCAAGAAAGATGTTTGAGATAGGCAAGACGGCTGCTATTGCTGAAACGATAGTTAGCACATACAGCTCAGCTCAAAAGTCATATGACGCAATGGCAAGCATTCCATACGTTGGGCCCGCGCTAGGCGCTGCTGCTGCTGCTGCTGCAATCGTTGGCGGACTTGCTAGAGTATCCGCAATAGAGTCGCAATCATTTAGCCGAGGCTCTGTATCTGCGACAGGTGGAGACCTTGGAGTACCTTCTGCACCATCAGCGCCAGAAGCAAGCCAGCAACAGGCTAACAGGCTAGATATTAACTTCACTGGCGTGTCTGATAGCAAGGTCGGCTTCGTGCTTGCTGAGGTGTTAAATGATAGTATTGCAGAGGGCGCGCAAATAATAACGGTGAATCAATCATGAGCTTAGTTATAACCCAAAATATTTTACTAGGTGCCAAGGATTGCCCTGTTATAAAACCACACTTCGCAAGGATCGGGTGGAACACAAAGACGGACTCCATATCAGCTAGCAGCGAGGCTGCTGGTTTTGAGGCATCTAATGCACTGTCAATAGGTGATCATCAGTACTGGATGCCAACAGCAATGCCAGCAACAGCAGAAATAACCCTGTCAGGTTCAATATCTTTTATTGGAATAGCTGCATCCGACCTTTCCGCTAAAGGCGTAACAGTTAAGGCCGAATACTTTGATGGATCTAACTATCAACTGATCAGCGAGGTTATACCAGGCAACGACTACGGGCTAATGTTTATTTTTGATGAGCTTACGACGGAAAAGATAAGGCTGACTTTTTCAGGGGTTGAGATACCTCAGATTGGCGTGATACAGGCTGGTGATGTGATTACAATGCCTGCAAATATTGAGTCTGGATACCTTGATTTAAAGCTAGGCAGAAGCACCGTATTTGACAACAACCTATCAGAAAACGGCAAGCTTTTAGGTCGAAGGGTTATAAGAACATCACTATCGGGAACTCCGGAGTGGAAGGTTGTTGAGTATGATTGGGTAGCAAAATACTTTACAGATTTCATGGATTACGCGGAAACTAGCCCGTATTTTTTTGCGCAAAATCCGCAAGAGGAGCCTGATTCCGTTTATTACTGCTGGTCAAATGACTCGTTGTTTAAGTCGCTTGGTAGAAGAAATCGCCAATACCTGCCTGTAAAAATACCAATGGAGGCATACCTTGGGTGATTACAACAGAGAGCCTATAACAATAGTTGAGATTGACCCTGATTTTTGCGGTAATACCTACGGGATCGCACCATGCACGGCGATTATTTCAGAGTCATCAACTGGCCAGAAGTGCTTTAACACCTATGTCACATGCCAAGATCGAGAAAACTACGACCGGCAAACACAAACTCTTAGATTTGTAGCGCCACACTCTAACTCAATGATCGCCGGTGTTAACCTGCTGCCTCTTATATCAACAAACAGAGAGGGGAAGGTGAGTGTCAGCGCAAGCCCAACAAAGGTTAACATTGGCGGGGCAAGTGCTAACTCGTCACCGCTGGGCAAGCGCGAGACTGTCACAATCAAGATGCGTGACATGCCATACAACGACGCGATAGTTGACCCGTACCGTGATGAACGACCATACAACCCAGTTGATAAAGGTACGTTTTGGCCCAAGTGGCTAGCTAGAAACCCGTATTATCAAGGTAGAAACATTCGCGTACTTGAGGGGTTTGCAGGTCAACCTCTCGGCAGTTTCAGGGCTCGTCATTACATCATCGATTCAATAACGCAGCCAGACAGCAGCGGCAGCGTAACAATCAAGGCATTCGACATACTTCGCAAAACGGATGGTGACAAAGCCAAGTACCCAGAAGTTATAAGATGCTCCCTATCTTCGGATGTAGATGCAAGTCAGACAACGATACAGGCGGCTGGCGCAGCGTCAGATTTTAACGTGTCCGATCCAATCATAAGCTATGGGTTTATTAGGATTAATGACGAGGTTATAGCATTTGGATCGGTGTCTGATATCGGCGGTGGTCTAATCCAGTTTAATGGGTGCACCAGGGCCACAAATGGAACTGAGGCATCAGATCACAGCGCTGAGGATGATATATTTCGGTGCGTTAGAGTGGCTGGTAAATCATGGAAGGTCGCCGCGTGGCTGCTCGAGGGGCCAGCAAAGATACCAAGCCAGTACATCGATAACGCCGCGTGGGATGCTGAGTGTGAGCCTTGGATTAACACGTTTGATGTGAGCACATTACTAACCGAGGCTGCTGACGTTAACAAGTTGGTCTCTGAGCTTACCCAGCAATCACTGTTTTATATTTGGTGGGACGCTTACGAGCAAGAGATCAAGATTAAGCCCTTTCAGCTACCAGGCGACAACGTGACAAAAATAAATGACACAGAGAGCATTCTTGCCGGAACATACAAAGAAAGCGTTGATGATAAATCAAGAAAGACGCAGGTTTGGGTTTTCTTTGGTCGACGCGATGCAACTGAAAGCCTAGATAAAGACTCAAACTATACAAACCTACAGGTTAATGCTGACGAGGATGCGGAGTCTGATAATCAGTATGGTGAGCCTAGGATTATGAAGATCTATTCTAGATGGATAAACAACTCAACGCAGGCGCTAACTCTCGGATTTAGATTACTAGCAAGATACAGAACCCCACCAAGGATTGTAACCATCGAGCTTGATAATAAGGATGGTCTGCTTGGGGTTGGTGATGTTCTGGATGTTTCACACAGAAATCTAACCGATGTGTTTGGTGATCAGATAGAGCGGCGATTCGAAGTGATCAGCAAGGAGGACTCAGTTATGGGTCATAAGCTGAAGGTTGACGCACAGCTTTATGACTATGCCGGTGATGTTTCTTTGAGGTATATCAGATACTCGCCTAGCGATTACACACCAGATTACAGCAGCGCCACACAAGAAGAAAAAGACACAGGTTACTATTACGCCGACAGTAATGGTAAAATGCCTAATGGTGATGACGGATATAGGTACTTTTAATGGGATTCACAATACTAGATCCTCAAGATGTTGCGCCCGGCAAGGCTGGTAAATCAGAGCACGCGTTGATTTTCTACGACAACCCAATAGCAATAGCAGCGGGCGCGGCGGGAGCTCCAAAAGTGCAAAACGCAGCAATTGCCACTGGCGCAGTGACAAACGATAAAGTCGCAAATTCCACCCTTGGTGCGGAAAAACTTCAGGCTGGACAGGATGAGGTCAACTGGGTTCTTGCTAGGGTTGCAGCGACTGCATTTGACGCTGTTGGTTCTTATGTTATGGCGCAAGCTAATGTAGGGACGGGCGGTACTGGTGGGGCTCTTGTTGCTGGATCTCAATTATTTGCTAGCGATGTCGAGGGAAACGCCTTGGGCGGAGGGCTTAGTGGGACATGGCGCATTATGGGGTACATAAGCGGCGGTGGCCCCGACCTAAACGTAAGCTTAGTCTTGAGGGTGGCATAATGATTCAGGCGAGAAACCTAAAGTTAAACAAAAATGGCACCATAGATCTTGAATTTAATCATCATATATTTGGGTGGATACCGTTCACTGCATCCAAAAATGACTGCGAGCCGCACGGCGTTGAGATATACCAGCGGGCAATAAATGGCGATTATGGTGAGATAAAAGAGGCATCAGAATGAAATCAGCATATCAGTTTTTCGTCTTAGATAAAGGCATTGAGCAGCCATTCTCATCGATAGAGGTTAGGCACGATGGTGACTTAGTTCCTATTTACTCAGATAAAGACGGAGCTCCAAAGGCAAACCCATTTCAAACAGGTGATGACGGTTACGCCTTGTTCTACGCAGACGCAGGCACCTACAACATCAAGGCGTCTTATTCCGGTAAATCGTTTGAGTTTGTTGATGTGCAAATCGGCACTCAAACATCAAATAACGTGGTTCAGCGTTACTATCTGACATCTGACACATCAACGGTATCAAAATCCGGCGCGATTTTTGGTGCATCAGTTTATGTTGATGGCGATTACCTACCTCCTGACAACGGTGACGGTGTAGTTAATTGGTCTATCACAAGTAACGAACTGGGCACTATTACGTTCACACCGCCAATCACGGCAAGCGTTGGTACACCTAAGACGATAACCGTTTATTGGTACTCAGAGACTAACGACGCTGTGCTTGATCTGCAGGGTGGACTGATAACCTATTACCAAGGTCAGTTTGACGCGGCCGTTGCAGGTTGGGACGCCGACGCCGATGCATCACTAACAGCTAGAGAGTCAATCTGGGATAACTCACTCGCACAAAAAGAGTCTGAGTTTGACATTGCAATATCAGGAATTGATGGTGTAGATATTGGGCTGTACTCAACGAACCCAACGTACACAGCTTACAATCAGTACACAACATACGATAGGGCTGGGACAATTGAGCGCTGGTATCTAAAGCAATCTGTCCCACTTGGTTACATCGTTGACTCTGTAGCATACCCAGACCCGCAAAGTGATAGTGCAAATCTATACCCTAGCGATCAGGTTACAGAGCAGTATGTAAATGACAGGGCGTCTCTTGCAAACCTGCTTTCAAACCATAACTTCTTAATTCAAACACCTGACGATTCACAGCCGCAACCAGATGCGACACCTAGAAGCTACCCGCCGTCGTTTGAAATCTTTTCTGGCGTATTTGCCAATGAAACAACCGGCATTACAAACCTTACTTACATTGATGGACGGTTATCATTCTCTGGCGGTGATTTTTATTTTCCCGTACCAAATTCAGGCGGCCTTGAACGATTAACCAACTTTGTTGCGTCGGTGGCTGACTTTGACGGCAAACCACGAACTCGAGGCGTTTCTTATGCGCTTGTTGGTGATGAATACCGTATCACCGTGACAACCGATGCGCTTGAAGATGTTAGTGCTAATCCAACCCCTTTGGGTTCTGTGAAGTTTGAGCAGGGGAGCGTGGCAACTGGGCATGGCATACAAAGGCCATCGCCATTTAAAGTTTTCTCTTCTCTCTTTACGGATGGAACATACACAGAACTCAACGTGCATAGCACTTCTGTTGGGGATCGCATTGCTGTTGATGATTACGCGCCCGGCAATAACTCAGGCGTATTATTTTTCAATGTTGTAGCTGATGGGACCGGCACTGCTGATGGCGGTAAGTTTGTTCAGGGTTCTGGCTTTCAATTAGAGCAGATAATGAAGGTAGCCCCGACTGCCAAGGATTGGGGCGCGAAAGGAAACGGCGTAGATTATGATGATGCTCCTTTTGCAGCAGGGAAAAACTATCTTAGATCTGGGCAGGAAACTAAAGAGTTAGTTATTCCAGCTTCTAAATACAAGTTTCAGAGCCAGTTTGAGTATGATATTTCTCAGCTTAGAGTAAATGGACAATCTGCAATATTAGATTTCTCAGATGTAACATCTGGAGCTGCTGTAAGAATAACCGGGGGCAGCAGAACAATTTCTGGCGCGCCATTCCTAAACGGTATTAACCCGCTGAGTGGAGTTGAGATAATTGGCCCTGGCAAAGCCTCTTCAGGATCTCAGGGGGTTTTGTTTGATGATGACGACATACAGGGGTCAAATGACGTTACTGTAAAAGATGTAATTATTCATGACTTTGAAACGGATCTAGTTCTGGGTGATAACGCTTACCATCTTACATTTGAGTCATGCTCGTTCTTCTTTTCTGGAACATGTGTGACAGCAGAGCAACACAGCAACGCTGGAGCAAGGACTGTATTTGATCATTGTAGATTTTTTAATTCTGATAATGGTGCGAACCTGAAAAACGCATCATCAGGCAGCACTAGCTTTATCGGGTGTGTGATTGCTGGTATATCAACTGTTGATTTTCTTATAGAAGGCGGAAATCTTGAAGTCGCATATTGTGATATTGAGACAGGCGGCAGTCAACCATCAGATCACAGGGTTTTATGGGTTAATGGTACAACTTCATTTAGCTACATATCGTGGGATAGCAATAATGTTGCTGTCAAGAATGCAACCACGGTGCCGGTTTTCGATATCGACTCACCTTGCTTTCTAAACATGGTAGGCGGTGAAGCGTTCATCAATGCATCAAGTACTGGTGGCGTATTTGGATCAACAGGTTCCGGTACGGGTTCAATAAACATCCTAGGCACATTCCTTGATTATGGCTCAAATCCTTTGGAGTTATTCAACGGAGCGACAATTAACGTTCACCGTTTTTTACCGAATCTGAACACGATAGTTTCAAATGCATCATATAACACCACTGGCAATATGACAGCCGCCGAGGTCAAGTCTAGCAATGGTTTGTTTACAAATGATGACTATACGGTACAAGTAACTGCACTATCAACGTGGACTAGCTTAGGTTATGCCGCTTCACAATCTGGACTGTTAATTATTAAGGATAAAACTTCGGGAGGCATGGCTACATATCAGTGCGATGTTGGAACAGGGATTTGTATAGAAATTGCAAACAATATAACTGGGCTAACCTCTGTAGGTTACCCATCTGGTGTTTTATCTGTTCAATTGAGTAGCGGGACAATACCGAGAAACTTAAGCGTCTGCCTGGTTAGCGTATAAACAAAAAGCCCTCACCTCACACCGAGGGCTTTTTTCATTTAAGGCTATTACCCAAAACCTGCAAACCAACAACACAATTAACCCATACGCGGCTTTCAACCATTGAATATCCGTAGTATGCACATAAAAAGCCCTACATCACTTAGAGTGTCTTGTATTTCTATGCTTGCGAGTAACGTGCATTAGCTGATATTCGCCATCCTTCTCTATAACAACATGCTTTTCGTTGTCATAATCAAGCTTGAACTCATTAACAAAAAGCCTGTCCTCTCCGATAACGGGCGCAAGTCGATATGCGTTAAGCTTTAGCTCGTTCATAAGCTTTGGGATTGATGTTATTTTCATTAGAATGTTAACCCCATGTGAACCTCGTCGACCTTACCAAGAAATTTAAGAAGCACTTTACGCGACTCGTTTATCAAGTCCTCAACATCACATCTATAAGTTCTAATAATGAATAGCCCTCTCTCATAATTTCGGTCGTCATAGCTTGCGAAGTCCCACCATTTGACGCTGTCAGATAGAATCATAGGCCCAATAACTTGCCAGAAATATTCTCGTGGAACTTCATCGTTAAGTAAGTATTCAACATGCTTTTTACCGTTAGGGCACTTCGTTTCAAGGCCGCCAACTATAACACCGCCGACCTCGTGGATTGCATCAGGAGAAAACTTAAGGTTGCCGACCCAGTCACAAATAAGCATTCCACACTCTGTGAATTCAATTTCTCTCTCATTTGATGCTGCCTTTATTGCGAATGGCTCAAGCTCCTTACCTCGTATCACTGCTGATGTATTAAGCTCTACGACCTCATTTTGTGACATACGCTCAGATAGGAGCTCATACATCAGTGTGTTTTGAACCTTCTCATCGCCAAGTTTCCAGCATGATTTACGAGCATCCCACTTAGCACCAATAGCACTTTGAAGCCTTGTTCCAGTAACCGATCCGAATCTCTCATCGTGCCATTCCAGAGAACCTTGTTCGACATTTAACTTATGCATTTAGCTTCCCCTTCATTTCATTCTTAAGTGCATTTAGCTTTGGCTTGATGTGCTTAGGTATTGCCATAAACACATTCTGAAGCATTCCAATATCAGTGCAGTCACGTAATTGCTGCTCATAACCCGACGTATCCTCTCCGACTGATGGCTTTGATTGTCGTATTCTAAGTGCCATTTGCTCTTGGCCAAAAGCTTTGACCTTTGTTGCGAAAACTTGAATGTATTGATTGCACCAACCGTCATAATTGTCGCCATACAAACTAGCAATTGTTCTGGTGTTGGTTATATTCAAAACCATAGGCGGCGCATTAAAAAACTGTATTACCGGTACCTTTTCCTTTTTCCCATTTGTGTTTCTAATTTCTTGAATTGCAACATGGTTAATCTGTGCCACTAACTCCTCGCCTTCATTAAGATTGTGAGAGCCAAGAAGCATCGTTTTGCTTTCAAACAGATTTCTCCAGTGCGTAGTCTGTGATGGCTGGTAAACTAAGTTGCTCATATTTAATCCCTAACTCTGTGTTGTGTGACACAATATTATGGGTTATGATTCTCTGTGTCAAGTGACGCAAGGAGATGTTTCAATGAATTATGAAGAGTGGAAAGAGGCGTTTGGAGAAATGCTTGAAGACGATTGGAGACTATCAGGAACAAAGATGAGCTTTGTTAACTGGTGTAAAGATGTATGGGATAAAAGGATGGTAGAGATACAAATAGAGGCGTATGAATACGCTAAGGGTATGTAATGGAAATAATCAGCAGTAGAACAAACTCCCTAGCCGACGCAACCAGGTCAACGCTGGGTGATAAAACCAAGGCGGAACACATTCAATCACTACGGAGACAGGCTCAATCATGGCGAACAGTAAGCGCAAGTGCGGATACTGCGGGGAAAGGAAGCCAGCAGAAACAATGCATATAGTCGGGTGTCAGGCGTTTTGCAATGTCGATCACTGGATTGAAAACCAAGTTAAGAATAAGGACAAGCTGGTTAAACAGGGACAGAAGATTCAACGTGCCGAGACGAAAAAGAAAAAGGAAAGCATCAAGACTAGAGCTCAGTGGCTTAAGGATGCGCAATGCTGGTTTAACCGATACATCCGCCTTAGAGATAAAGGTGATCCCTGTATAAGCTGCGGCAGGCATCATCAAGGGCAATATCATGCTGGTCATTACCTTAGTGTAGGAGCTAACCCTGAATTGCGGTTCATTGAGATCAACAATCACAAGCAATGCGCCCCATGCAATAACCACCTGTCAGGCAATATAGCAAACTACAGGCCCAGCCTGATAAGGAAGATCGGATTAGAAAAAGTGGAATGGCTGGAAGGGCCACACGAACCAGCAAAGCACACTATCGATGACTGCAAAAAGATAATCAAAACATACAAACAGAAGTGCAAAGAGATAGACTAACCAACCAGCCGCTTATAACCTAAGCGGCTTTTTTGTGCGTTTTATATTTCAAATCGTTACTTGCGTTACGATTAACGTAACGCTATAGTTATTGCATCGAAACGAAATACACAACGAGGCAAACATCATGACATACGCAATTATCCAGCACGGTTACGCAATATTTGGCACTGGAGAGACTTTATTTGATGCTGTTGAGGATGCAAACTTAAACCTAGAAGCTCCAGTTGAATATGAGAATATTGAAATGCTAGAACGCTCAAGCCGCGTCGCTGGTAAAATTTACTGGACGACAGATCAAGAAGAAATCGAATCTTATCAGGAGTAAGTATTGAAGTGTTTGATGTGCCCTACTGAGCTAGGGCAGTTCGCTGGAAAGCGGAAGTATTGCTCAGAAGCTTGTAAACAAAAGGCCTATAGAGAGAGAAAAAACAATGAACTTAATGATAAAGAGCCAAGCCATAACAATGAGCAGCCGAGAGATTGCGGAGTTGACCGGCAAGGAAAAGAAGACGATTCACAGGGATATTAAGTCAATGGCCGATCAGCTTGGGTATGGTACAGATGTGTACCATGATTCAAAGTTCGGAATTACACTTAAGCATGATGGTCGCGGTTATTGCGAAATGATCTACTTAGACAGGAAGCATACTGACTGCCTTCTTACTGGGTATTCGGTAAAGGCAAGAATGAGGGTTATTGAGCGATGGCATGAGCTAGAGGGCGGTAATAAGCCAGCACTACCCCAAACATTTGCGGAAGCCCTCCAATTAGCCGCCGACCAAGCCAAGCTAATTGAAGAAGCTAAACCGAAAGTTGAGTTCCACGATACTGTAACCCAGTCTGAGCACACATACAAATACCAAGAGGCTGGCAAGAAGATACAGCAACGCCCTAACAAGTTTGTTGCATGGCTACGTGACAATGGATATATCGACAAGCTAAATACGCCTTATCAACGGTATATAACTCAAGGCCTATTCAAGATGCACACCGGAGTTAATGGCGACACTGGCCATGAATACACGCAAGGCCGGGTAACCACGAAAGGTTTGAGTTACTTCACTAACAAGCTTGAGGGGATAAAGCTATGAGAGTACTAACACTAACGCAATTCAAAGCAAATCTTGATAAGGCCCATACAAAATACCGCGAAGTTCCTTGTGGTGATGTGACAAAAATAATGATCTACGGCCTTAATGCGCCAGAAGTATGGAAGTTCAAGCAAGGTAAATACTGGGGGAGAGAATGAGTTGGATGAACGCAGATCAGCGCCGTATATGCCTATTCATCATAAGGCACCCATTATGGCCAATAGAACAATACTCAATTCATCTACGTGTGACTGAGCGACAGGTTGTTAAAGCATACCAAATGCTGAACATGGACCCATGCACCAAGCCAAAGAGCTGCATAGGCATCACATTAATGACAGGCAGTGAGTATTCAGAGGTAACAAAGGCTCTAAGAAACATAGCTAACGGGTTTGGTGCGAAGTTCAAGCAATGCCCAGAGTCTGTTATGTGGTCAATGATTAAGGGTGACACAGAAATAACCGAACGATTACGGATTGGCGACTGGAAGAATATTTACGATAAAGGCCAAGTTTTAGAGGTAATGCGATGAGTGAATATGAGCAGCTAATGAACTCCGCCGCTAAATTATTCATGACGGACACATTCGACAATATGCGGCAAATCAACCAGGCATTCGTAAGTTACATTCAGAACAGGGTCGATTGTTACTCCAGAGAGGCAATAAGACACGATTCAGTTCAATGCCTAAAGGTGGTCACATCTGGCAGGGTGTGGAATGACAGGAAAGGCCGAATAAAGCACGACCACGCCGAACTTGAGGAGATACGCCGAGTTACAAAGGATACACAGAGGTCAAGCGATACAGATACAACCGAGTTAGTTAACTATTTACGAAGCATTAAAGGGGTAAGATGATGAGTTTAAATAAAATGTTTGATGAGTTTAACGAGCTGTATGGGCTAACAAAAAAGCCAGTTAATCACGATCTTAATTCAATGTACAAACTAATTAGCGATGAGGTTGAAGAGCTTAGTTTTGATATAGATTTTGATAAAGGTTCAGATTGCATCATAAAAGAGGCCATCGACACTATTTATATCACCTGCCAACAGCTACGCGAGCGCGGCGTAAACGTCGAAGCAGCGCTCGCGGAGGTTCACAGGAGCAATATGAGCAAGCAAGTTCTTTGGTCATCCAGCTCAGAGCTTGAGACGGCAAAGCGTCGATACCCTAACGCAGAGCTTGTTGAGAACGGAGAAATCCTTGTGATGAAATGCGCCGACACTGGAAAAGTAATTAAACCAACCACATATTCACCGGCGGTAATAACTCCTGAAATGTGGAGTGATACTGATATCTCGCAGGAGCCAGTAGAGGTTGTAAAGGATGATTTCGCAGGGTTTAGGTGTGCAGCATGTAATGGCGGAATTCTTATAGGTAGAGTTAAGACTGATGACAATAAAGATCCGTACATGTGCGACAAGTGCGGCGAAACATTCCCATTTTAATTGATGTGTCGATATTGTTTTAAGTGATGTTTATTAGGAGTGAGAGATGAGTGACCTAAAAGGAAAAGTAATTGATGTGATCTGGTCATGCAATACAAAAGAACAGCTAGAAAATGCTATTACCTACTCTAGGTTAGCTATAAACGCAGCGAAATCATTCCAAAAAATGGAATGGCTTATAACATTTGAACGAACTATAGCAATAACTCAATATAGATTAAGAGCTGAAGCCAAATAACCAGAGGCGTTAACGCGCCTAATAAGGATAACTATGTGGACAACCACTGAAGAAAATAAACTAATCGGCATAATGGGTGATATGACAATTTCCCAGATAGCAGAAGCTATGGGCCGAACATACTGGAGTATTAGCTACAAACTAAAAGAGCTAAAATCTCGAGGTGTGATCGAACGTAAACCGTACTTCAGAAAAGACATGGTGTTCTAATGATTGATTACGCAGCCCAAAACGCCCTAGCATCGATAGCCAGATGCTGCATAAGTGAAATCGCAGTACTCAGGAAGACATCAAAGAAGCGCGTCAGCTCATCCGAAATATCAGGGGTAATAAGCAGTAAGTCAGATACATTAAAGTGCCTAGGTGTTGATACGCAGGCACTCAAGCATGAAATAGCAAAGCAGTCCGGCGTATTAAAAGAACGCGAACCCAAGTCATACGAGAAAAGCACAAAGGACGGATGGGTTGTTTACGAAGATTGCCAGGAACTACGTGACAAGCTCGATGCTCACAACCACAAAATCAAGCGTGTATCCGACATGTTGAGCTCTGGCATGACTATCAAGCAGACAGCTGAGGCTATGGCGCCATCGCCGGAATGGATTAACTACTGGCGTGAGCGGATAGTTGAGCTAAGTAACAAAGGAGTGGTTTAGTGATTAGCTACATGATTGAGATTATCGAGGTCGAGTCTGGAGAGGCTTATTACTCGCAAAAAATGGATTATGGGAGTGCTGTCACACACTGCCAAGACGGTAAGGAGGAAACTGGTGATGAATATACGCATAATTTTTACGTTATACATTGAAAACATGATCAAGGAGTTGATATAATACATACGTACCTTTTGGTGCAGCGGAGTTGAAAGACCGCTTAGAAAACAATGACAGAGGGTTTAGTTAGTAGCAATCTCGGTGGGCTTTGGTCTGTCAGGTTGTGCCCCTCTTTCAAACGGGGTTGTTACTACCTAAGCCCTTTTTTATGCCTGTTAGATGGCCTTTTGGTTACTGGCAGCAGTCTAGCGAAGACTTAAACGCACAAAGCAGGATAACAACTAACCTCCTGCGGCAGGCATAAATCCCTTCTAAGCCTCTTCACTGAGTTCACACCTTAGCCTACAGTAGCTATCCGCCCATACTGCCGGAGTTGACCGGAGACCAAACAAGACAATTTATCTGGAATGGATCGTTTGACGTTAAGACGCGATAAACAGAGCTTGGTGTCCTTGAAAGCGAAAGCGGACTGATGTGCGAACATCTAAAATATGGCCTGATACTAAACCATCCATTCTTTTAAATTAAATGACCCTTTGGTATTTCAAGGACAAGGTCTTAATTGACCTTATTGTTAAAAGGAAACTTTATGAGAAGTGGGCGAATGAGTATGTCCTATGCCGTTGATAGCTTATCACTTGTTGACGGTGTTTTAGTTAGAAATGACGGTAAAAAGATGTCCTTAACAAAGCATAGTGATGGTTACGATATTGTCCTTCATGGAAAGTATCAAAATACATACCATAGAATTGTTTACTGGTTGTCTACAGGTGAGGATCCGAACTACATAGATCATATTGATGGCAACCCGGAAAACAACGCTATAGAAAACCTAAGGCCTTGCAATCAGAGTCAGAATAATGCCAATACTGGGATTAATAAGGCTAACACCAGCGGTTACAAAGGGGTGACTTGGAACAAGTCTTGCGGGAAATGGCACGCCCAGATTAAAGATAATAAGAAGCGTGTTTATCTAGGTGTTTACGATGACATAAAAGATGCAGCGAAAGCCTACGATGATGCGGCGGTAAGAATATATGGCGAATTTGCAAAAACAAACAAAATGCTTGGCTTGCTTTAAGCTTGCTAAGGTCTTAGATGAACTATTACCTAAAGGAAAGTAATGATGAAAAAGGCTCTGGATGCATGTTGCGGATCAAAAATGTTTTGGTTTGACGGGAATAACCCATTGACGGTTTTTCAAGACAAGCGAGAGCTTGACACCACCCTTTGTGATGGTCGTCAGTTGGTGGTTAAGCCTGATGTTATCGGTGATTTCACAAAGATGCATTGGCCAGACGATAAATTTAAAATTGTTGTTTTGGATCCGCCACACTTTGATACTGGCGGCGATTCTGGGTGGCAGGTGCTTAAGTACGGTCGATTACCAAAGGGAGAAAAATATTGGTCTGAATATTTAACCGATATGTTTGCTGAGTGCTTTCGCGTGCTTGAAACTGATGGCGTTTTGGTCTTTAAGTGGAATGAGACGCAAATACCGGTAAGCAAGGTGTTGGATTGCTGCAATTACAAGCCAATGATAGGGCATAAACGGGCTGGTAAAAGTGCTGACACGCATTGGATTTTATTCATGAAGAGTGACTTAATGAAAAATGCCTAGCCCATTAACACTAAGAAAGTACATAGCAAAGACTAATAAGAAGATAACGAACCAGAAAAACAAACTCATATACAGCAAAGAGACAAGCGACAAGATAGCCGCCAGTGATGAGATAAGGCGGCTCGAGTCGAAGCTATTGCACTTTGAGCAGTCATTGATATTTGAGAAAGCAAAGATAGGGAAGTGATCACCTTCCCTTTTATTTTAATTCTGGGTGTGTATAATGTATGTACCAACTACACAATAATTACACGGGAGTAGATATAGTGGGGCTTTGTAGAACAAACGTAATGTTGGATAACGAGCTGTGGAAATCTGCCATTGCTGCAGGCAAGGATGACGACCGATCGGGAAGTTGGATACTAAACCGAGCTCTCGAAGCATATTTGAACAAAGGCAAAAAGAAGGCGAAGCCAAAAGCTAGCACGCCTGCAGTAACAGAGCCTGCAGTGATGTTCATTCCGCTTAACTCTGGTGAGCATGGTGTAACTCAATCAGACATTGATAAATACATTCAGTTGTATCCTGCAGTCGATATTTCTGCAGAGCTCCGAGCGATGATCGGATGGTGTGACGCTAACACTCAAAACCGTAAGACAGCATCGGGCATCAAGCGGTTTATCAATGCATGGCTTAAGCGAGCTCAGGACAAGGGAGGTAACGGGCTGGGGAATGCTCAACAATCTGGGTTATCACGAGTAACGCAGAAAAACCTTAATAACCTAGAAGGCGACTGGTAATGAACGAGCAAGATAAGAACCAATTTAAAACTTTAATGGTTGGTGCGGGCGAGACTTATGGCAAGGAAGTAACCAAGCCATTACTGCAGATCTACTTCGGCGCACTGCAGTCATACCCAATTGATGATGTTGCTGCAGCATTCAGTAAGCATCTAGTTGATCCTAAACACGGCACATTCTTCCCTAAGCCTGCAGATATTGTTCGTCAACTGTCAGCTAACGAGCAAAGCGCTGAGGATAAAGCCGCTCTAGCATGGCTGCAGGTGGAAAACGCAATTCGTCGCGGTGGTGCATATAGCAATCTTGAGCTTGAAGATAAGCAAGCTCTTGCTGCGGTAAAGAATATGGGCGGCTGGCGCTCACTGTGCATGAGCCTTGAAAGTGAAATGCAGTGGAAGAGGAAGGAGTTTATTAGTCTTTATGAAACATTCGAACGAACGCCTATCGAATTGTTACCAAGCAGCTTGCCTGGAATTGCTGAAATCGAGAATCACAAGAAAGAATCGAAAGGACAAATGAAATCTCTTGTTGATGGCATGAATAAATTCCGCGCAGATCATGGACTTCCAGATCTTGGTGATGTCAATGAGCATTAAATTTCACGAATGGTCAGAAGAGCAATTGACCTATCCAGAGTTTTACAAAACAGGTGATCGTGATTGGTTGGGGGAGACAGCTATCAAGGCTAGCATTCGAAGCTCGGAAGCTGGCCTGTAATGAGTATCGAGAGGTTTACTTAAAACAGGGTAGAAATGTCGCCAACCAGTGGTTACTTGATTACTGCAATGAGCATGGTCGACAGCATGACGCGCCGGTGCAATCCATAACAAGTACCAATGCAAACCCACTGCAAGACAAGATAGATCAGATACGAAAACAGCCAAACCGCCAGAGAAAGACAATACTCGGAATGGCTGGTAAATAACCACTAAACACTGGAGAGAGATGATGAACAAGATAGAGCAAATGATTCACGATCAGATTCTTGATTACCTAAAGTCCGATGGCTGCAACCCATCAGCAGCACTGACTGCGGCAAAAAAAGGAGTTGAGCATTTCAAAAAAGGGAACCTTAAAGACCCGTATTTCGATAGCCTGTGTCATGCCGGTATGATTTGGGCACAGCATCACGACGGTAAGTATAAGTTCAAGAAGCCTAAAAAGGTTGGCGGAAAGCCGTTCTCGTACGGAAAGCCGAAGGCCCGTAAACACCCTAAAGATCAAGAAGCATTATTTTAAATAAACTAGATAGTGGAGTAAGTGATGATAACAGATAATGAATTTTACTACTGGTCAACTGAAGAGTCTCACTCTGACAATAACGAGACTATGTGTGATTTTCTGAACAATGATTTAACAGATGATTATGTAGTCACGTATGAAGATGGCACGTATGCAGAGATTCAGGAGGTTGATAGCGGTCATTGTTGGGAGGTTCACGCTAGCGGTGATGGGGATTTCTTTAATCACAAGGTTCAATTTGTTCCGATGGGTATTTTTTAGATTGTCATATAGGGGATAGAGAATGAGCGCAAAATTATTTGAAGCTGGAGAAGAGGTTTATGTTCTTTCCGGTTCTACAGGCAATCAAGAGGAAACGGTAATCATTGAGATAATAAAAGGGCCAATAAGAGTTAACTTCAAAGATGGAACAACTCTTGGGGTTGTTGATTTGGCATATCGACTTGATGGTGGATATAAAGGCGTATCAACCGTGATCACAACTCAAGACAAGCTGCGCAAGAAACCAAAACCATCAGAATACAAATTCGATGATCTGATAAAAGAAATTAACGATCTTGTTACAGTGTAAATAACCCACAGGGAGAGCATGAAATAATGGCGCTTGAGCAGATCATAAACCAATTTAACATAGCCGAAGAGGTTGGAAGGCTTGGTCAGGAGATTGACCAGATAGTTGAGGCTGGTGGAGAGGCAAAGGTGACAACAGTTACCAAAGCCACCAGGACAAAATCAATGAATGCGCTATGGTGGGGGTTCTGGATTCCTCAGACTGCAGAGTGGATGAATAACAACGGAGCGAGGATAGAAGTAAAGAACCAGCACGGAAAGGTCATTCACACGCGCCAAGTGGAACCTGATGACGCTCACGCAATGTTTGTGAGCCATTGGCTAGGTGCAACCGATAAAGGCCTTAGAGAGCTAACCAGAGATATGCAGAAGAGTCGATTTCTGTTCATGATGGATAAGCACTCTCATTGGGCGGTGGAGAAAGGGTTGCTGCTTACTTATCCAGAAGACTCGGAATATTCGAGGTTAAAGCGTCAAACGGAGGAATAACCGAAAGGACAAGTTGAAGTTAATACAAGATAATAACAGCACACAAACAACGGAGAGATAGAGAATGATTTTTGAAACAGAAGAATACAAAGTAACAAGCGATAAGCATCAATTTACGCTTTACTCGTTATCAGTGGTTGAGGCTGGTGAAGGTGTTGCGCCTGAGAAGGTTGGTACCGTTAAATCTTCTTTCATCGGGCATTATCCAAAGTTTGACATGCTTGTACGTGGCGCAATTAAGCATGAGCTTTCTAATCAGTCGGTGTTGGATCTAGATGCAATCCACAACCACATCGAAGCTGTTGCGGCTAAGCTTGAAGGGGTGTTGCGATGATTGAGCAAACAGTAGAAGAAAAAGAACTAAGCGAAGACTACAAGTACCGAGAGGTGCAGCGATACTTGACTAACATGATCGAGGGAGGGTTGGAGTTTGTAAGTTATTCACTATCTGTCGGTATAGATAAAAAGCCTTTTTGGTCTGTCACTTTTCGTGGGTCGCTTGGCGGGTGTGTGATGATTGACAGATACACACCTAACGGTTTCGAGATGATTACAAATGCTCACATTGCATTTGTTTGCGGAAGATAAAAAGAAGCCCAGATGATCGGTCTGGGCTAATAGGCTAGGGTTTGGAGATAGAGTAAGGAATATCAATGAAAACTTATGTTAATGATTATTGCAGGGTAAAGGTAAAAACGCAAGCCGTTAGGGGCGTGATTGGCCCAACGCAAAAGAGGTTGTTGGGTATGTTGCGTGCGCTTTAATATTTTATGGTGTATTTACGATCGGACCATGGTTGATTGCTGGTTAAAAACAAGGCCTCATATCGAGGCCTTTTGTTTATTTGTCTTTTGTCTTACTTCCAATACTCGAACCGAAATAAAAGCCACAAACCTGTATTCGCTCATCAAGAAGCCCTTTAATTATCCATCCACAGACATTTCCTATAACAACCACTGCAGCATCTGGGAGCTCGGTAAGAGTTATTGCGGCGATTTGAGCGAGCGCAACCAAGACAACGTATATAACATTAAATCGCATTACACTTTTAGCTATATCGTCGGCCTGTTTATGGTTTGTTGCGTATGACTTCCTAGCGCTTGCCATTTCCTCGTTTTGCAGCTCAAGTTTTCTTATTACAAAGTTGTTGTTGGCTTGATTTAGCTTAAGCATCTCATCTGGAGTTGCTGCCTCAACGGCCTTTGCTAGTACGTTCTGGTCATCCGTCTCGTAGCCAAGAAGTTCTTTTGATGCTATACGGATGGCGGTTGCTGGAAGCGTTGCTCCACCGCTAACAATAGCCCCTACTATATCAGGCGCATAACCTGCAAGTTTCTTTAGCCAGTCCATAATCACACCTTCTTAGACAGTTGAAAGTGAGGGCCATCAAACAAGCTCTCCCAATGACCGCCCCACTCAATAGGGATACCAAGCTCAAAGGCTGCTTTGAAGAATGCACCGGCAACTTTACGGAAGTACTTTGGATCCCACGTAATTTGGCCATTGCGATAAATCTTGATGTCGATAGCCTCACTAACACCGTAATCGTTAGGCAAGTGCCGGCTATTCATTGTCTGAGACTTTCCGTGATCAATCATTTCCTTTTGGCGCTCAATAGTTCGAATCCCTTCACTAATGCCGAAATCATATTTTGAGTACTTCAGGGCCATGTGTGCGACACGTTGCAAATCATCGTCACACTGAGCAAGCTTATTTAGGCTGGACTGGCTGAATTTATGTTGCTGCATAAGTGAAACCTCTCTAATTACCAAACAATCTTTGGCCATGACATTATACCAACTAAACTAGATATTAGTTACCAAGAGGAATGGAAGCCTTCGGAAGGAGGTGAGCCAAATCAGTATATAGCGTGAGTTACCGCTACATGCGCACCGATGCCGTGAGGCACTGTTACCACTTGCGCCGGTAGGGAGCCGGAGCCATTTGAAAATGTGTGGAGAAGAGGCCGCTAGTTGGAATTTCCTAGCGGCCTTTTTGTGTCTAAAAATCGATATTAATATAACTAATTAGTATTGATTAATAACCGTAAGCAGTTAATATTAACCATGTAGAGTTAACAAGGGGTACAAAATGGCAATCGAGTTAAAGTCTTGCCAGTTTTGCGGTAAACAGTTTCACGGTACAAGTCGTGCGATGTATTGCAGCAATAACTGCAAGCAGAAAGCATTTCAAAGGAAGTTAAAGGAAGCAAAGGAGAAATATAATGATACATCCATTTAGCGGTAAAGAAATGAAAGACAAGACACCAATAGAGCACTTGGAAGCAATAGTTAGTGCTGTAAGGGTTGGGATTGACTCTGGGTTTCTATCTAATGATGATGTTGAGCCGATTGCGATGTCATATTTATCAGCTGTAAGTCTAAATAAATGCGCACATAGCCCTGAAGATGTATATGAATATTTATTAAATTGCGTTGATTTTACTAAAGATAAAAAAGATTCATTTGTTTATGTAATGCAGTGCACCGACGGAACTGTAAAGATTGGAAAGTCTGACAATCCAGAAAAGCGGTGCGCGTCTGTTGCATCGATATCCGGAAAGATCATAAAAGAAACTTATTTCCACAAGGTGGAATCATCATCAATCGCACATGCAATTGAAAAGCAATGCCACAAATCACTATCAGACAGGCTGATTTCCGGTGAGTGGTTTGATATTTCATTTAAACTGGCAAAAGAGCGTGTTTTCTCTTATGCCGATGCGGTTAAGTTGCCGCGATTAAATTAAACATACAGATAAGAGAGTAAGTTATGAGTAAGACAACAAATTCAAGTGGTGGTATCGGGTTTACTGGGTTGCTAGCTGTGCTATTCATTGGTCTGAAATTGACTGATAACATTGACTGGTCTTGGTGGTGGGTACTGTCTCCGATTTGGATCCCATTGGCAATAGTAATTCCAGTCCTGATTTTGGCATTTGCTTATGAGTGCAGTAAGTAGCCTTTAGCGGACAGCCAAGTAAGTTAATAAAACAGTAATTGATTAGAAGGGTAAGGGGATAGATATGAACTTAAAAGAGTTGTTGGTGGAGGCGATTCAGGAGCGTTACGACACTGATGGGCATGAAATCCAATATGGTAAAGATGGATGCTATGGTGAAGACTCTGGAGTACTGCTTAATGATGCAATATCCGCAGTCGAGGCGTGTGCTGATAAATATAAGGCCAGCCAAATCAGCGCCAGCACTAAAGCTAACCATTTGCGGGTTAAGGAGTTGGAGGATGAGTTATCAAGTTTAAAGGAAAACTTTTACATGATGCCAAAAGACCCGTGCATTGCAATTATGTTCCCGTTTATAACGGTTCCTTCTGTTGTTGCTGGTGAGTATACGAATTCTGAGTTTTATCATGAGTGGGCAAAAGATTGGTCTAACTGGCCAAACAATAAGTAAAACATAAACCATGAAGCCAGTTAACAAGCTGGCTCAATTGAACCTTGGAGGTTAAGGCCCATGGAAGGATTATATCTACTAATGCTTATGGTTGGTTGTTTGGTTGCCGTGGCTATATGGATAAACGTAAAGCCACAGCCTGAGATAAAGATAATGGAGAAAGATAAGACCTCTGATGAGTGGTGGGAGGTTGGCGATAATGAAGTGGAATAAGCGAACGGCCCGAATAATGTTAACGATACTGATAGTTGCACTGGTTGGACAAGAAACCAGTCAGACAATAATGCGACTACTCAGTCAATCAAGAACAACGATACAAACAAAAATGAACATGTACAGCTTTGGAATGATAGGTGATACCGACCCATTCACAAGGACTGGAAGAAACTCAAGGAACGGCCGACGTGGTGGGAGGAGCGGCAGGAGAGGTAATCGAAGTGGCCGCAATGGTCGCAGGAATGGCAGATATGGTGGTTTACTGCTTAACCTAGATGATGACTACGGGTTTATGACGGTAAGCGTTAAAGATGGAAAGAGATTGCTTGAATTGATGTTTATTGAAAAGAATCGATTTGATGGAATTATCGGGAGGTTTGCTGATTTTGAGTTCAAGATGATATCTGAATGTGACAATCAGTATGAGATAACGGTATATGTTGATGATTTGGAGATGGTGTGATGGGTATTGATATTTCGGGTGGAATGATTATCGGAGCCAATGCAAGCAAGGTTAAAGCGCGGTAGAAAAGTGTGATGATGACTGTATGATGTTTGGTGTTAACGGTAATTACCACGAAGAGTTTTATGACTGGTATGAAAGTGAAGAAATGGAAACTTATAGTTTTCACTATGATGCAGACGAACGATCTCAGGTTATTGGATTTGCAATCAAGGACGTAGAGCCATTATCTGATAAGTTTGATGAGTGGATTAAGGATGTAAAAAACAAATCCACCAAGTTTAAAAAACTTACTGGCATAGAGCCGGAACTAATCGGGATGCAAGACGTTTGGTAAGGAGCTCGACAATTACCGCCAACCCTAACCCTTATGATATAATCGCATAACAATCAATCATAGGGTTAGGTAATGACTGAACTGTTGCTGCTTATTGGTATATCGCCGGTGGATCTATTTGTAATAGTGCAGCTGGCAACATTGATTTGCATCGGGATAAACATCAGAATGATATACAAGAGGAGAAACAAATCTGATGAGCTGAAGGGGGTTGGAGATGAGTCAAAACAGTAACACCATTGGTGCGGTTCTTACTGGAGGGTCTATAGGCGGTGGGCTTACTCAGTGGGTGACACAGAACTCAACAATCATATCTCTTAGCCTGACAGCAGTCTCATGCTTTGCTGGTGTTTTATTCCTATTTCTTAACTGGCGTGAAAACAAACGTCGAAATGATATAGCGCAAAGAGCGCTTGATTCAAGTGGTGGTTAGTTATGTTACAAGCTAAGTTCAAAGATTTTATGGTGTGGCTTGCGGAGATTAAAGAAGAAATGGATCTTGGTGAGCTACCAGAAGACGACACAGCGGAGACATTAAATTTCGACGATTAACTGGAGAGTTAGAGTTATGAAAAGGATTTTGAATAACGCGGAAAGGTCGCTATGCACAAAAGCAGGATGCGGCCTTTTTTGTATCTGCCTGATTGTGGGTGGTATAATGGGTTGGTTATTATAGGTTTAGGTGATGAGTTATGAATAACTTTGAAATGACTGATGAGCAAAAGGAGTTGTTCGATAAGTTAACGCCACTTCAGCAAAAAGTAGCCGTTAACGTCATTTCAGGGATGAGTAATATTGATGCGTATGTTGAAGCTGGTGGCAAGTCTGAAACCAGAGAGTCTGGAGAGGCATCCGTAAGCCGCATGTTAAGGGATGTTAAGGTTAAGGCTTTCGTTGATAGTATGAAGAAAGAAGCGGTCAAATGTGCCGTTATGAGTCGTCAGGAGATGCTAGAGCGACTATCTAACCTTAGCCGTGTAAATATGTCAGATTTAATTGAGTGGCGCACAGGGCGATCTACGAACGCTGAGGGTGAGGAGGTTGAACAAACACTTTGGTCAATTAAAGAATCAGCCGAGCAAGACCCATATGCAATGGCATCAATTGCAGAGGTGACGGCGGGGAAAGATGGATTCAAGATTAAGCAACACTCACCATTGGCCGCAATGAAACAGCTTGCGGACCTGGCCGGATATAACGCAGCCAAGCAGGTTGAGGTTGCTCTAACTGATGATTTTGAATCGCTATTAAGCGACGCTGCTGATGACGAAGAGTGACGAGGTAGAGCAGGCTCTATATTACGTTTACAAATTCAACAATAGAGACCTTACAAAGCAAGAGTTCAAGAAGGCGGTAGGACTGAAGTTCTTCCGCCTTTGTGCGTTTTACTTCATTAAAGATAAGGACGGCAACAAAGTAAGATTCTCTCCTAACGTTGCGCAGGTTGAGTATTACAAGAATTCACACCAGAACGACATAATCCTTAAGGCTCGCCAGCTTGGGTTTACTACGTGGAAAATGATACACGACCTTGATAGTTGCTTATTTAAGAAAAATTTCTCTGCCGGGTGTATAGCTCACAACGATAAAGACTCGAAGGATATATACCGCAATAAGATCCGGTTCGCTTACCAGAACATAAAGCCATCAATCATTAAGCTGCTTGAGTCTATTGGCTACAAGCTCCCGACGCCGACAAATGATAAAGACAACGGCTATGTTTTCACTAATGGATCATCGATTGGCGTGTCAACCGGCTACCGTGGAGGGACTTTGCAATCGCTCCATATCAGCGAGTTCGGGAAAATATGCAAGAAGTACCCAGAGAAAGCGAAAGAGATTGTAACTGGTGCGTTTAACTCTGTCGGTAAAAACTGCACAAAGACAATTGAGAGCACAGCTGAAGGGAAGCAGGGATATTTCTATGATTATTGCCAGGCTGCTCAGAAACTAAAACAGCAAGGCAAGACCCCGGCATCGCTTCAGTTCAAGTTTCATTTCTTCTCATGGTGGATGGATCCGAATTACTTTATCGATGAGGATGTGGATATACCTTCTAGGCTGCTGGATTATTTTGACATCCTAGAGCACAAAAAAGGCATCAAGTTAACTGACGGGCAAAAGAAGTGGTACACGCTAATCGAGGCCGATCAAGGCGACGAAATGAAGCGAGAGTACCCATCCACACCAGAGGAGGCGTTTGAGCAGGCAATTGAGGGTGCGTATTACGCCAATCAATTTAAAGACATATACAAAGATGGCCGTATCTGCGATGGCTGGGGGAATGAAGCTGACGTATTTACAGCTTGGGATATCGGCGTTGGGGATTCGACATCTATTTGGTTCTATCAGCATGTTGGCGATGAAATACACGTGATCCACTACTACGAAAACTCAGGTGAATCGCTAGGTCATTACATAAAATACCTTGAAGATATTGGGGAGGTTAACGGTTGGCACTATGGTAAGCATTGGGCTCCGCACGATATAAACAACCGAGAGTTTGCATCCAAAGGTAAGACCCGCAAGGAGCTAGCTAAGGAGGGTGTTGAATATGGCGGTGTGACCTACTCAATCAACTTTGATGTCGCTCCAAAGTTGGGTATCGATGATGGCATAGAGATGGTAAGGCAACTACTACCTAAGTGCGTGTTCTTCGAAAAGGAAACGGAACGGGGCGTTAAGTGTTTAGAGTCATACCGCAAGGAGTGGAATGATAAGCTAGGCTGCTGGCGAGATAGCCCACTTCACGATTGGTCATCACACGGCGCTGATGCATTTCGTTACCTGGCGGTAGTTGAAAACCAGAGAAGCGCAGGCGGCTTCGTATTCCTGTAATCGACTCGCTAGAAACTAACCGCTCAAATCAATCGATTTTTCCCGTTATACAAATCAACCCGTATTGCTGATAATAGCTGTACGGGTTTTTTATTGGAGTGGAGAAGATGAACAAAGAAAAAGATACGACGGATATTTTAGAGGAGCTGTGCGAGGCATCTGATGATTGCGCATGGTCTCAATGTCGAGGTACTTCTGATGATACACGGAAGTCAGATAAAAACTTTGGCGCGGTTTGGAATAACGCTATCGAGTACTTTTCTGGAAAAGACTCAGCGATAAAACAACTCAATGACGATAAGGCGGAGCTTGCTGGAGCTCTTAGGCATATGATTGAAAGATGGGATGAATGCGAAATAAATCAGGCTGAGCATGGGGACCAGTGGCACGCCAGGAAGATTCTGAAGAAGCACGAGGAATCAATTGATGACTGACACCAAATCCCAAATTCTCTCAGAGGTAGAGTCAGAGTTAGGCCCAGGTTATGTCATGACTGTGGCTGATGCTATGGAGAAGTGTCCGACGCTGTCAAAGATGGTTGAGTTATCAGAAAAGTCAACAATAGTCCTCGATACGTCATGGTGGAGTGATAAGGATATCGAGAGTCTGAAGCAAAAACTTAAAGATAGCACTGGATGTCAATTCAAAATATTGGGAGTAAGTGATGATTGATTTAAATGAAGTGACAGTTGAGAATTTTAATTATTCGAATGTTAAAAAATGGATTGGTGATTACACGCACGCGGAAAAAGTTGAATTTGCGATTAATTGCGCAGAGCTTGTTATCCACCTTTACACAGGAAGCAGTGATGCGCCAAAGAAAGCAATTGAGGCTGCAAAGGCTTGGCTAAAAAAACCATCGGAAGAAAACAGGAAGGCTTGCAAAGCTGCTGCTGCTGCTGCTTATGCTGCTGCTGATTCTTATGCTGATTCTTCTGCTGCTGCCGCTGATTCTTCTGCTGCTGCCGCTGATTCTGCTGCCGCTGATTCTTCTGCTGCTGCCGCTGATTCTGCTGCTGCTGCCGCTGCTTATGCTGCTAGTAAATCCATTAAAGAAAAGATAATTGGATTCATCACTGGCAAGCACAATAAAGACCTAAAGCCACGCACAAAGGTTGAGTATGTGCTATGTGAGTTTAGTAGTTTATCTGATTTGGTTTTAGCGTGTGAGAATGGTGATAGCCTTTATCTTGAGCATGTTGAAACTAAAGAGAGGAAAAAGACTGATGTGTATGGTGCAATATCGATGCACCGTCATAACGATCCAATTTACCGCAAAGTCGAGCGTGAGGTTGAGTGGTATGAAGATATCCCAGCAGGTGGCGTGTTGTGCTATGTGTCTGATGCTCTTGATGACTATAAGCTAGTTATTAGCATTGCAGGTTACAAGGATTCCTTGTTGAGCAAGTTTGTTGATAACTCTGGCGGTAATTGGCGAACTGCGACCCCACTAACAAAAGCAGAAATCCAGAAACTAATGGATAACGCGCCAGAATAGCCCATAACACCAACTCAATGTATAATAGCCTCATTAACCGATGAGGCTATTATATGTCACTAACAGTCAACGAAATTACAATGGCCGCCAACTCTGCCGCTGAAACCATTGCGAGGCAGCGTATGATGTTGGCTGGGTCTAACATAAATACCAAACACACCCGCCTATATGCAGAATTCGGATGGATTGATCATCCTGTGTTTGAGCAATTCTATCAACTATACCGCCGCAACCCTGTAGCCCGTGCGATTATATCAAAGCTGAACAAAGGTACGTTTCAGACGATGCCACAGGTTATCGAGGGTGATATCGAGGATAGCGACGACGAGCGGTCTGATAATGAGCTCGCTGCTGATGACTTCCTGAAAACGTGGTGGCCAAAGATTCAGGATGGTGACAAGCGCAATCTGGTTGGTAAATACTCCGCGCTAATCCTGAGTATTCGTGATGCAAAAAAGATGGACCAGCCAGTAACTGGCGCATTAAATGAGTTCTCGATATTCCGTATCCGCCCTGTATGGGAAGACCAGTTAGAGCCCATAGAGTGGAACCAGGATGAGACTAGTGAGAATTACGGCGACGTGACCATGTACTCATTTACCGAATACAGCTCAGTCGCTGATAAGACAAACCTTGCCAAGCCTACTCGTCTAGTTAACATTCACCCCGACCGAGTGATCATTATCAACGAGGGCGTTGAGGACTATACGCTAGAGTCCGGTGAGTCGATGCTAGAGGCCGCACTAAACTCATTGATGGATATAGAAAAGGTCTCAGGCAGTGCAGCTGAGGGGTTAAGAAAGAATGCATCAAGGCAGCTAGCGATTGATTTTGACAAGGATACAGACTTCGGGCAAATGATGGCCGTTTACGGTGTCAATCAATCGGATCCTGACGCGGCAAATTTATTCCGCGAAAAGTTCAATGAGCGAATGGCTGTGCTTAATACTGGGGTTGACGGAGCAATTATAGGGAAGGGGATGAAAACAGATATTCTATCCGTAGCGCCAGCTGACCCTGAACCTACCGTAAAGATGCTAGAGCGCCATTCAATAGCACCGTCTGGGATGCCTTATCGCTCTGTTATCGGTAATGAAACAGGCGAACGAGCATCAACAGAGGATAACGTAGAGAAGAACAACGTATTCATGGCGCGTCAAACGGGGCATGTAAACTCAATCCTGACGAACCTATTAAGCCGAATGATGCGCTTTGGTGTTCTGCCTATGTTTGATTTCAGCTTCAAATGGCCCAACCTGAACGAAGCCAAGGATGTCGAGAAGCTTGAGCTGATGGAGAAGGCAATAAAAGTTGGAGTTGAAAGCACCAAGGCCTATGCAGAGCCGATTATCAAGCCAAACGAGATACGCGCACTTGGCCCCGACTCAATCAGAGAGCTGGATGAGTTTACCGACGAGCAAATGCAGGCAAGGGAAGATGCCGATGACGATATTAATCCAAGGGTGGAATAATGGTTATCCTTCCTCGAAACAAGAATGCTCCAGCTGGCTCCAAAACAGTCAGCAGTGCATTTGCTGTGCTGACCGAGAAGTACAAGGATATCAACCGGCAGATTAAGGCTAAGATACTTGCCATCCCGACAACTCCGGCGCCAGCAACAAACCAGTTCGTATTCATTAATGGTGGCGAGCCTATTCTGTATTCCGTGAATGCCGATGTTAGCTATGACATTGGAAGCTCATCGTACAAGCGACTACTGGCAGAGGTTGAGGCTATCATTGACTCGATACTGATGAGTGGCGGGAAGAGGAATTTATTCTTCTATGAGTTCCTTGAGACCGAATCCAAGCGCGGAACGAAGGATGCATTTAATAACCTGGCTGCGCAGTCGGCGCTATACGAAGAAAAGGCGTCGCTGATTAAGGTACTAACAAGCAAACCCTTTATAACAAGACTATCTATCGCTGAATCTGCATCATGGACTAGCTGGAAGGGGCTTGCAGAGAAGGCTAAGGGCGAGATTGCCAACATCCTGAAGGATTCAATCACTCGCGGCGTGTCGACTAGGGATGCCACTAGACTAGTTAAGGAAAGGCTCGATGTTAGCCGTAGTGACGCAAGGCGCATAGCTCAAACGTCGCTGCTTGGCGCGTACAGGGAGGCTAATCGCAAGGAGAATGAGCGAGCGGACGAGCAGTACGGCATTAGAACGGAAATGCTATGGACATCGGCCCTAATACCCACGACTCGACCTTGGCATGCATCAAGGCATGGGAGAATATACACAAGGGAGGAGGTTGAGGAATTCTATGCAGAGAGAGGCAATCGCTATAACTGTTACTGCGCCCAGACTGCCGTATTAATCCAAGAGGGCAAGCCTGTAATATCGCAGGTCGCACTCAAGAAGATGGATAAAGAGAAAAAAGCTTGGGATAAAACGCAGGTGAAGAAGAAAACTAAGGCCGCTTAATCGCGTCCATTTATTACTTTGTTGGCGCTGGTGGTAGTGGTTTCCAGTGGGTTATCATCGATACTGCTATATGATTTGGTGTGTACCCATGAAAACCATTATTCTTGGTGTACATCATCGTCGCCATTGCACTATCGGAATAGACCAGAACCCAATCGAAATCCGGATTAGGCAATCGCTCATCAACACTAATCCAACTATCGGCTCGGGTGTTCCATTGTTTCTTCGCTGTTTCGTAACACCATTCGTGATCATTATAAATAGCACCATCCGTGCGGGTTATGCGGCATGAATTACATTTCAATTGTACTTTTCTTGTCTTTGTGTGGTCATTACCAATGTATTTAACATCTATATCTTCACACCCGCAGTATGGGCAAGGTAGTAAATCATTTTTCTCTGTAGAACTCATCGTGTAACTCCTTTGCTTTTTTTGATCTTGCCTCCGATGCTTCTTCTAATGTGTCAAAGCACCCTAGGGAATATCTTTTACCGAAGGCTTGCACTCTGGCTCTGAATTTACCGTTAGGCATTAACTTTACGCCTTTGCGCCCCGTTGTGCTGTTTTTGTTAAGTTTCCTATTTTGTTGATTCTGGAATCTATTGCACAGCCTTAAGTTTTCTCTTTGATTATTTAGTTCATCACCATCTATGTGATCTACATGCTTTAATTCACTAGCCACTAATATCAATCTATGCATCTTTACTGTGGAGCCCATGATTACCGATTCTGCGTATCTGTCATAAACACTCCATTCAATAGATGAAAGCCAATCAAAGTCACAGTCAGAAACCAATATCGAATCGCCCTGCCTGCTCTTTATTTTTTTCATAAACCAAACCTTAATTACGCCCTTTTACTCACCTTAAATGGTCACAAAATAAATGCCAAACGGACACGGTTTTAAATCACTCATCAATCACCCCTTATTATCAATTGCGTTGCAGATCGCCCACGCAGCAATGAGCGTCATATTGAGATACCATATCTCATTTCGAACGCTGAACTCTTCTATAACATGACCCGCAATTATGACTAACGACAATATCATTGTTGCGATAATGCATACCTTTTGGCCGTTACTAATCATCACTCACCCCTTATTGCATAACCGACCTTAATTGGGTCGAAGTAAATGCGATTTCCATCACCATCGTAATGCCCGCCCCACCCACGCTGCCTTGCTTTTATCTTATTCCAGACGGAGCCTTTCTTTTTTCCATTCTTTCGATTGTTCTTTGATTTAGGCATCACTCATCACCCATAAGGTACTCAACAACATCTAAAGCAATGAACTTTGACTTCACGCTTTCCATTGTTTCGAGATCGATAACCTTAATCAGCTCGTACTCCTTATCGCCCACGCAGCACCCGCAAGTACCGTTACACGCATTAATCCCGCCGATGGTTTGTTTTTCGCCGTCAGAGTCAATTACCAGTGCCGCCTCTGTATCGCTCATATTTTTAAATATTGATGCGTTAACTTTCATAAATTCCCCTTAGTTGATAGCTCAATGGTAAGCCTGAGATTTGTGGTTGTCAATATCTAAATTAACCAATAGGTTGACATTAAATGTGCAAAGCCCATAATGGCTATATAAATTAAATCAGGAGGTAGTATGGATTTGGCTGAATCGGTAAGGGTTGGTCTGGCAAAGAAGCATAAAAGTCAAAAATGGCTTGCTGGTGAGTTAGGGGTGAGCGTGCAATTCGTTAGCTTCCTATGCACGGGCCGGAAAACACCAAGCGTTAGCATGATATCTGTGATCGCTGAGGTTTTTGAGGTGTCGGTGTCTGAATTTATTAAGTGGGGTGAGTAATGAATAGAATTGTATGCATAAAAAAGGATGAGCCCGTAACAACCTCGCAGATAATCTCTGAATGGACAGGCAGGGAGCACGCAAGAAAATGCTCAAGTGGTGAGGTTTCCGGATACGGGAACCCGCTATTTAGAGTTGATAAAATGGAGAGAATAGAGCTATGAACACACCGATGACAGGGCAAAGTATAATGAATCAGATTTGCCATCTTCTTAACATTGAGCAAGAGTCTGAGAGGATTATTTCACTGAAAATAAACGTTCCTATTGATGGGTTGGTGACTGTTGAGAAGGAGTTTGAGTGTACAAACAGGCAGGATATTTCAATTGTTGAGATTAGAGATAAGGGCGATCAGCATGGTAAGTACACGCCTGGTAAGTGCGAATACAGGCAAGACGACTAAGCCCTTCGGGGCTTTTTTTATATCTGCTGTTTAGTGATACAATATACAAAACCTAGGAGGAGTACTGATGAAGCGAAATATCCTTTTTTTCACTAACATCAAAAAGAGTCAAATCAAGAAGGTTAACGGCAACTACGTAATCAGCGATATCCCTATTACAGTAGATGACGAGGTAATGAATAAAGTCCATTACGACAAATCCGAGAACGCCAAAGGCATGAAGTCGATGATTGGCAAGCCTGTCACGCTGTCACATCCTCACGTTAACGGAGAGAATGTATCCGCAATGGAGGGTAATGGGCTTCGTGATTACTACTCTGGCGGGACTATTACCAGTACATCAAATAGTGATGGCGTCTGGTACGCTAGCGCTGAGATTAAAGAAAAGATCATGCGCGCGCAGGATGACGGCGATCGTTATGCGAATGCGCTTGATAACATGGATAACGTCGGTGTTAGTACCGGTCTTACTTTTGAGCGAAATGAGATAAGCGGTGTCAACGCAAAAGGTAAGGCATACACACGCCGAGCTGTAAATCAGAATTATAACCATCTGGCAATGCTTCTCGACGAGCGCCCAGCTGGCGGGGGTGCAACTGTGATGAGGTTTAACTCTGAAGACACAGACATTGTGGACCTAGATGAAATCATTGCAAACCGCAGCTCAGAACAATCAGATCCTGATGGTGCACTTATTAGCAAAATTTGGAATAAGTTGGTGAATGCTGTAAAATCTACACCAGATGGGCAGTTAAGCCCTGACACCAAATTAACCACCAAGGTGAGTAATCATATGAGTAAGTTTTTGGAGGCCTTGAACAAGGCTAATATCGACACTAAAGATATGACAGACGATCAGGTCTTCGAGGCTTATAATGCCATGAAGGATGAAGAGGCGAAAGCCAAAAAAGACGAAGATGAGACCAAAAAGAAAGACGAGCCAAAAACTAACGCCTCTGATGAGAAGTTAAACGCTCTGATTTCAGAGGTGAATTCTCTAAAATCTCAGATTGCAGACAACGCCGATGAGAAAAGGTCTGACGCAATCAAAACTATCATGGCGCGAAACAGTTCATTTGCAGAAGATGAGCTAAAAGAGTTTCCAGAGTCTGCGATTAATAAGCTGCTTGCTGAAGCTCAACCGGCCGCTGGTCTTCTTGGTGGTCGAATGCAGGCGAACGCATCAAAAGACGAATTAGACGATTACATTCCGGAGTAAGGGGAAATCATGGGACGCTATAACCGAATCAATTTAGACGGTAAGAGCATTACCGAAACGGCACTAGTCGAAGAGGCAACCCTTCCTGGCTCAGTGGTAGTTTACAACTCAACAACAACCAAATATGACAAGTTCGCTACAGCAGGCGGCGGATCTGGCATTCAGTTATACGTAACTCACACTGACAATCTTGTCGGTGAGACATCAGATACAGCTGTTGCTGCTGACACGACTGGTGTATTCGAGTACATCGAAAAGGGCCGAGAGTTGGCTGTCCTTGTTGATGCGACTTCCGTTCTAGTGAAAGACTCTCCGCTAACTCCTGGAGCAATCGCGGGACAACTTAAAATCGGCACTCCCGCAACAGATCATATCGTTGCATTCTCACAAGAAACATACACCGTCGGTGCTAGTGCTGAACTAGTCCGCGTTCGTGGCGCATAGGAGATAAATAATGCAAGTTAACTGCATGACATTCAACAAAGCGGCTATCGAATCGGATCGTCGCACTAAGGCTCAATTTAACGAGCTGAATTCAATCCGTAAATTTCACAACATCGATCAGAAAAATATTCTCGGCGTGTACGGGAATGCAATGGATGAAGTCACGTTCCAAAAAAATAGCGCCGGTATTCTGACTCGTGACTGGTGGCGTGAGGTGGACAATGTTATCACTGAAGTGCGTGACCATGATCAGGGGCGCGAGTTCGTGACCGACTTGATGGGCGTTGCTAGTCCGCTGCCAATCGGCAAGACCGTGAAGTTGTACACCAATGGCGGCGACATTGAAGGCTCTGTTGAGCGCTCGATGGACGGTCACACTCCAACGGTATTTGACTACTTGGAGACAGAAACTGACGGCGACCCTGTTCCTATCTTTAGTGCTGGTGTCGGCATTAACTGGCGTCACTGGTCTGGACTCGAAACTGAAAACGTCGATCTACTAACATCATCGCAGCGACGCAAAACCGTCAAAGTAATGTCTGACATTGCGGATTACTTCCTTGATGGCGATGCTAAAATTAAGGAAAAATCATACGAAGGCCAAGGCATTCGAAACCACCGTCACACCAAGAAGATTAATCTCGGTGCTGGTGGTGTTAATATCAACCTAGTTACAGCGACAAATGACGAAATTATCGCGTTCTATACAAAAGATTTCGCAAAAGAGCTTGATGATAACTATGTCGCATTCGTTGATAAGATGTGGGTAACGCCTGCCCTTGGTCGTCGCCTTTCTGAGCCGTATTCAAAGTCTGGCGAGTTTAAAGAAGGCACCCTTGGTGACTATATTCTACGCTACGGTCGCATCAAAGAGTTTAAAGTTACATTTAAACTGACTGGCAAGGCTGGCGATGGTAATGAGTTCTTCTGCTACGTTAAGAACAAAATGTTTATATCTCCACTTGTCGGCGCATCTGTTGGCATGGTTCCAATGGCTCGAATGAACCCAATGGATAACTATAACTTCCTGATCTGGGGCGCGATGGGACTCCAGATTCAGGGTGATGTGAACGACCGCGGTGGTGTGTTCTACGCGGCAGACTTGGATTAATTATGGCTAAGTACGAGGTTGTAAAGCCTTGGGGCCATCAGGTTAGCAAGGGTGATATTATCGACACAGATAATCTTCACCCATCGCTTAAGCCTCATGTCCGAGAGGTCGCTGAGAAGGCTTTCGAGGTGCAAACACCGAAGCGAAAACCCAAAAAGAAAGCTGAAGATTAAATCAAGCCCCGCCAAGTGCGGGGTTTTCTTTATGTGTGATAGAATAAATTAAACAACCAGGAGGAAACACAATGGCAACTATTCCAGTATTAGATTTATCTGAATCCGCTCAGAATTCGGTGATCCCGCTAGACCTATCAACCGGCCCGCACACGTGGTCATATAAGAACGGCTCATTCACACTGTTGGTTAGCAACGGGGATGTGGCAAGCATTACTGTTAACATCCTCGGTGCTGGTGTTACAGCTCACGATTGCGCAAATGTTGGCTCTATCGATCTATCTAGCGGAAAAGATATCACCTGTGTAAACGGTGAGGTGACTAGCGTTCAGCTTAATCAAATCTCGGCATATTTTGGTGATATTGGGAACGAGGTAACATTCACAATCACAGGGGCTACCAGCCTATCAACCGCATACATCGCAAAGGTGTAACAGGCAAGGTTATTTGCTATCATCAAGAAGCACAGGGAAGTGCTATCTAAAATGGTTGCCGTGGTAATACGCGGCATCCCCTCTAAGGAAATGAGGTTTTACAATGGCAAAACGAACGTACTTCAAAGACCCTTCTGGGAATACCGTCATTCCCGTTTCAGATGATTCCTTTTATACCGACCTACTATCAGTATCAAACGATGTTGCTGATGTGTACCTGTCATTTTACTCCGACGCATCCGGTGACACTCCTGTTACCCCTACTGCAGGTACAGTTTCAGCGTGGGGCGAGTACGAGTCAGGGTTCTGGCTTGAGGCTGTAGGTGATAAGGTTTTGGCCGCAAACGTTTCACCACCAGACGCGGCTTATACTCCGCAGACAATTAATGGGTGCACGGTTCGGGCTAGAGTTGATCTCCTCGGAGTTACCGGAGCTGCTTACTTCCGCGGCTATGTATTCAAAAGGAGTTAATATGAGCTACCCAGGCGTTACACCAAAAGGGCTTTATTCAGGCGAAAGGGCGGTAACATCACAGTCTTACACGGAGGCAAATATAAAGAACGGATCCCAGTTTGAGGGCTCGGCGGATTTCGGAACGGTAGCAACGGCGACCGAGCTGAAAACCGTGTTTCTAACTGGCGCGCTGCCGGTATCGCTAAAAGGAAGGACTGTAAGCTTTACGGGGGAAGGTGTTCAAGCGGAGGTATACAAAGCGCCCGCTTATACTGGAGGAAGCCCAGCAGCATACCAAAACGCAACGGATATATCACCGAACATTGGTTTGTCGCAGATAATTGTGGGTGCAACTATAACCAATGATGGCTCACTACTGTTCGCGCCGATATACGCGTTCGGCAATGCGTCAAATCAGGGAAAGGGTGGGGTGTTAACACTTGTTGAGCCTGAGCACATACTGGCCCCAAATACCGCTTACATGCTCAAGATAACAAGCTTGGATTCTGGAAACCAAAGGATAGCTTCTCACCTTTCGTGGTATGAGGGTGAACTTGATCTTCCTTTGCCATAAGTAAAGCCCGTCATTTTCGACGGGCTTCTTCTTCTATTTCTCTATCTCTCTTAACCCGACGTAGGAATTCTTTAATTATCGGGTTGGCTGGCATTTTCTAGTAATTCTGTGTTTTGATGGATATTGCCTTTGCGATCGTAATCAAGTGACATCTGAATAACACAAGATAAAGTAACAACCCCGCACCAATCACTTAGTACACCTTCAAAAGAAACTCCGTGATAAGGGTCTATAATTACTTTTGCAAGACCATACCCATCAACAAGGTAAAGATCACCCTCGTAAACCTCAACACCGTTTGTGTCTTTAAGTCCGGTGTATTGCCTGATCTTAATTTCAACCCCTCTATATGACCCAGCAAAACCATCTTCGACGTAGCAAAAAAGCTTAAATCCATCAACATGGAATTGGAGATTGAAGTCAGGGTCTTCGTGCAATTCTTCTTGCGTCCAAACTTCATCATCAACAACAAACTCAAACTTAATCTCTCTCACAACTCCCCCTTACTCAACTCACCAACAACAATCGCCGCACCTGCAATACCTGTAAGCACAGCGGCCAAACCTAGTAACAACCACGCGTTATTTTCGTTCATTAACAGCCCTCATTAACTGTTTGCCAAGATACTCTGTATAAGCCGGTGGTATTGCTTGAGCTAATTCTTTTTGCCCTAACCAACTAATCCCCATGGCCTCCCTGGCAAATGGCACTCCTGAGAAATGACCAACAACCTGAATAAACTCACCATCTTTTGGAGCTCTCCCCATTTTTGCATTCTTTGCAATGTGCTCTGGATGCTCTGGAACAATCAGTTCAATATTGCTTTCAAACAATCTATGGCGGTATGTCTTAAGTCCGAACATCCCACCGCACAGCATTACCGGATCAATGAGTGGCGCGTCCATTGTGTTTTCGATTATCCAAGGCTTGTCTCCAGCCTCGTTAAACATATCCCTAACCCTTTCGATAAAGCATTCGTACACTTTCCCTTTAGCCTTGTGCGTCTTTGTTGACTTGGTGTTATTTTGGCATGGCGGGCTTGCGTGCCATGCATCAAACAAGTGATGATTCTTCTTAAAAAACTCAATAGCATCATCTTGTATAAACTTAAACGGGTACTTGGGCTGAGGGTTTATATCAACACCCCAAACCTCGAAACCAGCATCAGCATAACCTTTGCCAGCCCCGCCACCACAACAAAATAAATCAACTAAAATTGGCTTACTCACAAAACCCCCGCTACAATCATCAATAAACCCTTTGCAAGTAGTAACACCATTGATCTAATCATGAGTTGCCTTTTGCTTTCTTTAAAGCCAGCTCTGCTTTAGATACGATATTGTTGTAATCATCATCGTAATACTCACAGGGAAAGTTCATACCAAGAACCGACTCCAAAGCCTCAACAAGTGCGTCATGGCTGTTTATCGCTTTAGCTGCGGACTGACAGTGACCAGCATATTCAAACACTGCGATTTTTGCGCCATCCTTAGTTTGAAGCCTTATTTCATCCTTTCCATTTTTAACATTAATCCCCTCGTGGGATACCAACTCACAACCACCAAAACATTTCATAAAATCAACTCCAAAGCCCTACCAATAACCAAACCATAACCACACGCACAAAATGCAGTCGCTAAATACTCAACCAGTAGTGAGTATTGATTCATTTTCAGCCTCCAACTTTTTGATTAGGCAGGTAGCGGCGGCGCGTAGTGGGTTATTGTTGAACGACGTATACTTAGTCGTCCAGCCCATTCCGATAGAGCCATCTATAAGCGTTTTTGCAAGATAGTTAAACTCGCAATCATTTGAAGTTGGAAGAATATAAACGTCAAATTTGAGCATTAAAGGCCCGACATCTGCCCATGAGTTGCAGTAGTCTTTTATATCAACCTTAAAATCAAGAAGGCTAACAGCTATAACCTTTATTTTTTTACGCTTGTAACATATCACCGCATCAGCAACATCGCTTTTGTTAAGCCAAATCAAACTATCCAGCTTTGAGTTAACCTCAAAATCACTCTTATCATCCCAATTCATATCACCCACCTATCCTAACTTGTTCTATATACCATAATAGCTCACCAGCCATTTCAGAAACCTTGCGCTTATCTTCTTTGCGCTTGATTACCGGCTTGGTGCGTT
>Ga0209692_10001035_pt1 | contig 43576 bp, 39 predicted proteins | sample tdDd472_FD_187129 | JGI IMG/M metagenome (GOLD analysis project Ga0209692, IMG submission 187129) | Marine sediment microbial communities from the Atlantic coast under amendment with organic carbon and nitrate - tdDd47.2 (SPAdes)... | ecosystem: Environmental > Aquatic > Marine > Coastal >...
GCATTGGCTAGAATGCATAAGGCTGGTTCCTTTTGTGATTTGCATTGGTTTGTCGACTTATAGCTTATCACATGAACCAGCCTTTTTGTGTTATATCAATACCTTAATCCCTAAGTAAGTGCCATTCGGATCAAATCCTTCTGATAGGGTTTCAGAATAATATGTCCCATCCTTAACGTAGGCTTTGACAATTTTACCACTCACCGGACTATGCCAGCGATGATAACTAAGCGCACTTAAAAAAGCCTGATAAATAGTTCCGCCAATAAATAACTCAGTAAAGCTATCGTTAGCGAACATATGTTGTAATGAATAAGGCTGTGATTTTATCCAGAATTTATCTCGTTGTTTAATATTTTCAGCTATTTTATAAGGTGCTGATTCACAGGCATTAACTATCACTTCATCATCACCGGGAGCAGCAATTGGACGAACTCCATCTCGAAATTGACGGGTAAAAAAATCATCCCAAGACGTAAATCCATGATGTAATTTATCGGGGTCACAGACAAAATCCATGTCAAAGTTCGGCATGGCATTTTGAGCAGCTTTACCAAACCAGCCATGACGAGGCTCTTTGTTTAATACATAAGTCGAATCAGTTGATCCCAAAAATCGACTCCATTCATTCAGTATTTTTTTCAATTGTTTATTCACTTTTCGATTGATAAATGCTGCATAACCTCCAGTAGTCCCCATAGACCAATCCAAAATTGCATTGATAGGAAATCCCACCAATCCAGTTTCATTATACTCCGGTGCTTTAGTCATAATGGCATTAAATAAACGCAGCATATGCTGATAATTTCGCACCTGTGGTTTACCGGTAGGATTTTTATTATAAGGTGGCTTTTTAGGAACTTGTTCAAACATCTGATTAAACAACATATAAATAGTCGAATCACTTTCAATCAAATATTTAAATTCCTCAATAACCGGATGCAAAGGCTTATCAACAAAATCCACTTCAGCAATTAACTCTGATAACCAATTATCCAAAATAGCCTGATCAGATGGCAACCACTCTCCCACACGAAACGGTAATATTTCATTCATTATTATTCCCCTTTAACCTAGAAAACTCAGTTGACTTCGTAGCGAGGTTCAGCCTGGGCGGCCCCCATAAGTGCTTAAGATTAAGGATTTTATGGGTTATTTTGGCTTTATTCGTAGTCACTCTACGGGTGAAGTCAAAATGTTCCAGAAAATCCTTCGGCTCTGGCTCCATGCTTCGCTCTACCTCCTCCATCCATAGAGTCGTAAGATTGAGTGCTTAAGTGGGCCGCACTAGTGCATGGATGCACGTAGTTAGAGCAACGCAGGAGCAGTTGCCGAGTAGATGGCAACTGAGTTTTCTAGGTTTAATTAATATGAGGAATATAAAAATCACCTCCGATTGAGAGATAAAACACCCCATATGATACCTTTTTAAAAATATGAAATTATTTAGCTGAATACAATTGTTGCATATTTTTTTAATATATCAAGAAATTAAAACAACAAATTAAAAATTGGAATTGGAACTGGAAATTTAAGAAATAGGGATGTAAAGAAATTACGAAAACTAAAACAACCAAATTTAGATTATCCAAAAAAACGCAGTTGACTTTGTAGCGAGGTTCAACCTGGGCGGCCCCTTAAACGCTTGAGATTAAGGATTTTCTGGAAAATTTGAGAATAATAAAATGGTTCTAGCAGATCTCAAGTTAATTAAATATTTGCAACCATTTAATTAAGAGATAAAAAAGTAAGAAAATTCTTCCAGCTCCATTACGGAGCTGAAAGTCTTTGGAGAGAAATTACTTACCACGTCTTCTAGCACAAACCGGACACCAAGAGCCTTGGTTAATGGAACTTGGAGTAGCATTCCATTGATGTCCTTCTTTACATTCCCAGTTCAATTTTGTTCTAGAGTTTAGGTACTCGGTAGATAGACACTTTCCACCTTTTTTGGCTGCAGCTTCATGCATAACATCCAAAGTCAGTTTAATGCCACCATTACAAGTTGGGCACCAGCTACCTTGCTTGATACTGCCAGGCAATGCACTCCATGTATGGCCGTGCTCACACTCCCATATTAGTTTCTTTTTACTGACAAACTCTTCAGATAAGCACTTACCGCCTTTGGACTCGGCCATTTCCTGCATTCTTTCGATGGTTGGATTTTTACCATAACAGGTTGGACACCAAGTACCTTGGCGAACATTATGTGGCGAGGCATCCCATTGATGTCCCTTGACACACTCCCAAGTCAGTTTTGTTAGTGTGTTAACATATTTAGTCGACACACATTTACCGCCACGACTCTTGGCGATTTTACGCATTTCTTTAATATCTAAACGTTTTCTACCAGAACAAGCAGGACACCATACACCACGTTTAATCGATGCAGGCGTTGCACGCCAACGATGTCCTTCTTTACATTCCCATTTAAGTTTGGAGGCTGAGTTAACATATTTTTTGGATAAGCATTTACCCTCTTTGGATGATGCAAGTTCAAACATATCATCCATTGTTAGCCTTAACCCGACTTTGGCACAAGCTGGACACCAATGACCACGTTGAATATGGTTCGGTCGAGCACGCCAATTGTGGCCCTCTCTACATTGCCACTTTAATTTGGTTTGTGAATTAACATAATTTTCTGAGAGACACCTACCCCCATGGGCGTCTGCCATCCGGCTCATATCTTCGATCGTTAATTTTTTAGGCATAACTAAATAATCCGCTACAGTTTAACAAGGTTTAACAACACACCTACATTATGATATTAAAAAACACAAAAAACAATAAAAATCGGAAAATTTTGTAGGATTTTTCCTACAAGCTCCTGGCAAATACAAAATTTCCTTGTAGGAAAAATCCTACAAACATTATATACCTTTTAAAGAAATTTTGTAGGGTTTTTCTTACAAAAATTTCAGAAAAACCCTACATATTTTTCGAATTAACTGACATACAATAGCTATAACTATAATAGGGAGAGGGAAAATGAACATTGAACAGGTCGACGAAATAAAGTACCAACTTACAACCATGCTTTTTTCATCTAGAACGATGGCTCACCGGTTAAGCAGCTCCGATGAAAATTGTATTGGCCAAGCAGCTCAATCTGTGTTAAAAAATTTGGATGAGGCAATCAAAGGAATAGTTGAATTAGAAAATTGTCTCGAAAATATCAATGACGAGAGCTAAATTAGCTATATTTAAGTAATTTGAGATTATAGCGAGAAGGTAGATTTATACCCAAGCTACTTCAATTTGCATAAAAAATAATTGACGTCATCCCCGAGGTCTCTTATCGGGGAGCCATTTCTCTCGATAGATTCCCGATAAGGCTTGTCCCAGCACGTTCTAAGCTGGGAAACTTGGGGAATGACGTATTTTGAGGAATACGAAACCTTGCATTTCCAAGTATTACGAGTATAAAGCCTTGTTTTAAAGCTCACCGATGAATATTTCGAGGGGGTGTAATATAAATCGGTGAGCCCGAACCCAATTTGCATTGGGATTTTTTTCACAAAAGAAGCATCAAAGAGCTATTCATGGCTAAACAGCAATTTGTTACTCAATAATGATTATAGGCACAACTGATCCGTTAATATAGGCTTTTTGAAGAACTTAATATTGGGTATTAATTTAACCAATCTCTGGCTTCTTTTTGTTAAACTCTTTATTTAAGATGATTAAAGCCTAACGTAAAACCTTGTAAAGATACGGGAACACCAATCGAACGCTGGGTCATATCTGAAAAAGTTACGGTCAGTTGCTTTCCCGCTTTTAAGCCAGCAATCAGATCTTTATTTAATCTTATGGTGGTATGACACCCCTGCTGATCACAATGTAATAGAGGAAAGCTAGTTTTTTCTCCTTTATCAATTTGTAGGGTTAGCCCATTGGGTAAAAATACTCCCAGAGGAACAGTCAAACGGCCCGCCACCTGTTTTTCTTGTTTATCAATGGCCATTTGCAATAGTCGTGAATTAGTTTCTTTAAGTACGATTGTTTGCATTAATAAACAATTTGATGGCGTTGATTTTTCTTGTTTAAAGCATTTTAAAGTCCAACTTTTATAACGTTTTTCATTTTCAAGCTCTTGTGCTGTTGCATTTCCCATTACAATAAATACAATTAGCAACATATATAAACAATGACTAAAAATCCGGTTCATTACAATTATCTCAGTTACGATTGGTAAGATTATGTCTATTTTCCTAGGCTAGGAGCAAAAAGTAAAATGTTTATTAAAATCAAATCATGGAAAAATAAAAGGCTGGTTTTGGTGTAAAATAAGATAATACGATGTCTAATTTACTTGGGACAAATTTTATGAATTATTGGGATGCGAATCGAACCATTGCGATTGCCAAAGATTTGGAGAAAAAGGAAGGTTTGTTTTTCCGAAGTCGCATTGAATCCGTCCTCGATACAAAAATTGATGCCGTATTCAGTAAACTTTATGACTTGTATGATCGTTCGATTATCGACAAAGCACGAATTTTCTTCGGTTCCAATCTTGTAGAAGTAAGATACCGTAATAATCCCTTTTGCCCAAAGGCTTATCCTTTGGAAGATTTTTTGGCATTAAAAATCGAAAACCAATTTGATTTCGAACCCTGTGCCGAATTACAACACGATGATATTATCAAATTATTTGCCGCGCTTAATATCCTGCGTTTCAAAGAAAAAGAATATCTCGAAGGCTTTAGTATCAACCGTTTTTCGGGCAATGTTTGGGCATTTTTCAGCTCTTCTTCCTCTTTAATCACAGATCATAACCATTTTTTACAATACTCTACCTTACGTTCCAGCGATAAATTCATCAGTCACGATCAAGCATTGGAACAAGCCAAACTGCTAGGTTCTGGTTTTTTTCACGGTGATCCTGAATTTTTTCAAATCCGTGAAAATCTTAAACACTTGAATAGCGAGTTGGATATTGGCATTGATGAATTTAGTGACATAGCACTCAATATGTTTAAAAATAATATGATTTTTGAAATCCAGGTTTATTTAGGCTCTGGAATTATTCGCGTAATCACTCCATCTGAGCCCTATACCAATTATGCATTTGCAGGACTTCAGGAGTTTAAACAAGCCGCACCACACTATGATAAGCCCCCAATGGATCTTCAAGAATCGCTTGCTAATAAAAACTTAACCATGCCCAACCTGCGAGTGAATCGGAATTTAGTCAACCAAACTTTTCACGTTGCTAAACTGAATCGCTTAAAAGACGAAAACCTTTATCTACGTGTGTTTTATATTGATTTTATGTACAACAAAATTCTTAGCTCGTTTTCTTGTGGTGGAACACGTTATCAATCCGCCGAAGAATTTATCCGCGAATTTTCTTAAGACTCCGTTTGGATCACAATAAGTTGTGATGCTTCACTGGCTTGAAATTCTAAAGACTCCCCACGCAGTAGGTCACCATTCTGAATATTTTCATTATTGGCTTTTCCACTTCCACCTGTCACATTTGTTTAAGGCAAATAAATCGAAGCCTTACTGCCCTTTTTATCCAAACTTAAATCAATTCTCACATCAATCCGTTCTTTCAACTCTGGTACGTGAGAAATAATTCCCACCATGCGCCCTGATTTTTGCAGGTCAATCAGGGTATTAATGGCTAAATCTAAAGATTCCGGATCCAGGCTACCAAAACCTTCATCGACAAATAGGGTATCTAATCGAATCCCTCCTGCATAGGCTTGGACCACATCGGATAAACCCAAAGCCAGTGATAGTGCTGCCATAAAACTTTCCCCACCGGATAAGGTAGCCACCGGACGTAATTTGCCCGTATAGGCATCTTCCACTTCCAGTTCTAAACCGGATTTAGTGCGTCGATCCCCTACCGTTTCTTTACGTAGTAAGCGATAACGCCCTTTGCTCATTTGACTCAGACGTTGACCGGCTTCCAGTAAAACATCATCTAATAATACCGATAATACAAAACGTTGCAGGCTGAGGTTGTGGGGATTTTTTCCATTGCTAATTTGGGCAATATATCCCAAGACCTTATAGTCTTGTTCTAATTTTAATTTAACGTTTTCGATATTTTGAATATTATCAAAGTTGGTCTGTAAGTTTTTTAGATGATTGCCAGCCTGATGATAAATCTTAGTTGCTTCATCCTTTGCCAGTCGGGTATTTTTTTCCATTTGCTTTAACCCATCCAAATCCGGTTGATTTTGATTATTGATCTGTTGTTGTTTTTCTTGCAAAGCCGTTTTGGCGATTAAAACTTGTTCATAATAATGTTTAATCTCAGTTTGCAATTGTTCATACTGTTCCGGTTTTAAACAGGCTTCCAAAAACTCATCCTGGGATGAAAAAAGACTATTCTGTAAGGCTTCAGTCCATTTTTGTTCGGCCAGTTCAGCATCGCTTAATAACACGTCTAGTTGCTTTTGCACCAGCTCCAATTGGGCCTGCACGGCACTGAGCTGTTTTTCCCCGGCTTGGTATTGGCTATTAGCAAGCTCAAGCTGTTTTTCAAAATCCACTATCGTTTTTTGTAATGCCTTAATATCCTTTTCTAATTTTTGGCTATCCTGATATTGTTCGGGAAGTTCCGCCCGACAACTGCTGACCTGACTTTCACAGACTGAAAGCTGGGTTTGGTTTTGATTGAGTTGATTCTGGCTATTTTGCAAGGCTTCTAAAGTTTGTGTTTCCAATTGCTGGCATTGGCTTAATTGTTCTTGGCTGGGGAGTATGGTTTTTTGTTGTTCCATCCAGCTGATTTTTTCTTTTAACTCGTTATGGCTTTGCTTTAATTGTTCAGCATCTAGGGTCACATCATGCTCATTAGCTAATTCTTGCAGACGTTGTTGGTAGCTGCCGAGTTCATTCTGTAATTGATCAAATCGGGTTTTGGCCTTATCCCGTTGTTGATTAAGTTTTTCCAATTGTTCATCAATTTGTTTTAACTCGGCTTCGGTGGGAATGGCACTTTCGCTTTGCGCGGGTTGCGGATGTTCTAAGCTGCCACAAACAGGACAGGGACTATCCGACTCTAATTGTTGTGCTAAGAGTGATGCTTGACCGTTTTGCCAGAGTTGCTGATATAAGTGCTGCTGACGTTTTTGTCCGGATAATTCTGTTTCGGCTTTGTGGAAAGTGGTTTCAGCTTTTTGATATTTTTTCTGCAAGGCAGTTTGTTGTTTTTCCAAGTCCTGATATTTTTGCAGTCCCAGCTGCTGCTGTTGCAATTTTTCCGATTGTAATAACGAATCCGCTAGGGGAGCAATATCGTTCTGCAATTGCTGCCTATCGCTTTCAATTTTTTGACGTTTTTGGATTTGCAGCTGATGCTGTTGCTCAGCCTTTTTAGTTTGTTGCTGGGATTGCTTAAAGCTCTTTCGGGCTTGTTCTAAATCCACTAAGGCTTGGTGTAAATCTTTACTGCGTTGGCGATAGGCATTTAAATTATTCAGTTGTTGCTTAATCTCATCCAAGGATTCGGCCTGTTGCCCCGCCGCTTGTTTTTGCTCCCTTAAGCCCTGCAATTGCTGCTCAGCACTTTGACATTGTTGTTTTTGCTGGGCTAATTGCTGTTCCGTCTGTCGCTGCGCCTTTTGTTGTCGTTGCTGCGCTTGATAAATGACTTCAATAGCCTGGGCTGCCTTAGCTTTTTTAAGCGCCTGTTCTTGCTCTTCCATCACCGCTTGCCTAAGCTGTAATGTATTTAAATGGGTTTTCGCCTGATTATAGTCGTTAAACAATTTATCCAATTGCAAACCATTATTTAACGCTTGATAGGCTTTATTCCAGTCCTTTTCCGTGCTTTGTTGCTGTAGGAATTGGGTTTTAAGGTGTTCAGATTGAGCAACAATATTTTCACTCAATTGACTGATAGATTCCATTTGCAGCGCATCTAAGAGCGTATTAATCTGATGGTTTTGTGTTTCAACATCTTTGCGTAAATGATTGGCCTGCTCATTTAATTTATCCTGTAAGCGGGTATAAATATGAGTTTGAAAAAGTTGTTTAAAGATTTTTTCCCGCTCTTCTGAAGGAGCTAAAAGTAATTCCCGAAATTTCCCCTGCGGCAAGACCATAACTTGGCGAAATTGTTGCGCACTGAGTCCGGTTAATTGAATAATCTCTTGATTCACATCGGCAATTTTTTGCGAAGCCAATAATGCTTCGCTATCATCTTCAATTCGCCAAATTTTTGCTTCGGCCTTTTGCGTGGTAAAACCATCACCACGGGATTTAGGTCGTTGCTGTTCCGGCATTCGCTGGACCCGGTAAGTCTTTCCCGATAATTCAAAGATTAATTCAATTTCAGTGAGTGTATCCGCTTCGGCATAATCGCAGCGCATATCCCGACCTTCGCGCTCATTACCCGTGGTTTCACCGTATAAGGCATAACAGATCCCATCTAAAATGGTGGTTTTACCCGAACCGGTTGGCCCATTAATTAGAAATAAAGGATTTTTACCTAATTCTGTAAAATCAATACTCTGTTCGCCGGGATAAGGACCAAAGGCCGTCATAGTCAGTTGAAGCGGTAACATTAGACGTCCTCCTGGTGGATGGTATCGATTAGTTTGGCGACTAATTCAGCACTCTCGGCATCCATTTCATCACCAGTCATTTGCTGATAAAAATCCTTAAATAAGGGCATTTCTCCCCGAGTCAAATGTTCTCGGCTGCTTTGCTGCCGCTCACCACCTTGCATTAAACTGGGACGTTCAATATGCAAAACATTGGGATAGGCTTGACGGAGTTTTCCCATCACATCCAATATGGCGTGTTTATCCAACAGTCGAATTAATAAATAATCCTCATTATTCGGATCATGCTGAGCATTTTCTAATATTTCATCCAAATGCCCTTCTAAAATCCGCATATCACGTTTGGCGATTAAGGGGATTTGTTCAACCTTACATTCCCCTACCCCATCCATATCCACCAAGGTTACGGATTTTTGCTGTTTTTCTTCCGAAAAGGAATATTTTAATAAGGAACCAGAGTAACGAATACTGGGTTTAAGCCGGTATTGCGGCGCATGTAAATGGCCCAAAGCCACATAGTTAAAATCGTTAAAATGGTTTGCTGCGACTTGATCCGCGCCACCAACCGATAAGGGACGTTCCGATTCAGAAATTTCACCACCATCTAAAAAACAATGACTTAGTACCACGCTGCGTCGTTGCAAAGAATTATGCTTTAAAATCTGCTGACAAAGTACTTCAGTGGCTTGATCGAAACTATGCACTTCCACCTCCAAAACATCCCGGACCATAGCCGGATCGGCATAGGGCAATCCATAAAAAGCCACTTCGCCATATGCATCGTTTAAAATAATCGGCTCAGGGGTTTTATCCAAAACACCACACATATGGATACCGGCCTTGGCTAATTGTTGTGCCCCAAAGGCTAAGCGTTGGCCGCTATCATGGTTACCGGAGATAATAATGATCGGAATGCCCAAATCATGATTAAGCCGTTTTAAGACATCATCTAATAATTTGACCGCTGCGGCGGGCGGAATGGCGCGATCATAAATATCACCAGCAATTAAAATCACATCCACCTTTTGTTCAGCGGCAATATTAACCAACTGTTCAAGGATATGGCGTTGATCTTCCAGTAAAGAAAGGTGGTGAAATTGACGTCCCAGATGCCAGTCAGAGGTGTGTAGGATTCGCATTAAAGTCTATTTTTTTATGATTGTACAAGGCTGCTTATTTTACAACATAACTCTGCGACATTCCGTAAAATCATTTTTTTTGAATGAACAGCTTAGAATTAATGTAACTGTTCAGCGTGTTTAGATTTTGTCTCAGTACTCGGCAATTGCTCCTGCATTGCTCTAACAATGTACATCCATGTACAAGAAGGCATTTTCGCACGGAGAATGTGACTAAGCCACGGATGGCGGTAGCTTGAGCAATGCAGGAGCAATTGCCGGGCATATAGAGCATATGTGACCATTCGAGTACGAAAATAACGCAGTAATGGGGCAAAAGATGAATGCGCTGAATAGTTAGTTACGATTTAATAAGAATACCTACACTTGTATACACCACAAATATCCCCTTCCCTACTTGAAATTTTTTTATCATATGATACTATTAAATAAATCAAACGAGCCTTATAATTTAAAAGTTAAAATTTATGCAAACCTATCAAATTCAGGACGCAAGCAATCCCTACTTAGCCAATAATTTTTTTGATCACTTGGGCTTACCCTCTCAAGGACAAAAGTTATATGAAAAACTGCACCAGGGTTTTGATTATGAAATCTATTCAGAAATATATAAATATTTACAATTTCAACAGGTTGAAATCAATACCTGTTTAAATTTCGCACCGGCAACGGTCAAACGGCGCAAAGGAAAGCATTTTAACCTTGAAGAAAGTGATCGCCTCTACCGTCTGGCAGAAATTATAAATGCGGCACTCAGTTTATTTGAAGGAAATGAAGAGCAAGCCAAACATTGGCTAAAACATCCGGTTAAGGCATTAAATTATAAACGACCGGTGGATATGGCGCTTACTAGCGCAGAGACTGAAGCAGCTTTAGATCTTATCGGACGCCTGGAGCATGGCATCTTTTCATGAGTCATCCCATTTTAAGCCATACGGCTTTTCGACTGGTCAAAAAAAAATTGGCCGGACAGGCCTTTGACGGTGAAGGAGCAAGACTTTACGGGGGACGGTGGAATTCAAAAGGAAGACCCTGCGTCTATCTCTCATCATCCGTATCATTGGCAGCCTTAGAAATTATGGTACATTTGGATAACTATGCCCTCCTCCAAAGCTACGCATTATTTCAAATCAATATTCCTGATTCATTAAGTATGCAGCTCTCCCCACAAATGCTCCCGAATAACTGGAATGATAACCTTGCTCCAGCCTCTACTGCTGACATGGGTAATGAGTGGTTGGATAATCAATCGTCTCTGGCACTTTTTGTTCCAAGTGTAATTGTCCCTATGGAGAAAAATATTATACTAAATCCACTTCACCCCGAATTCAGGCAAGTATCAGCATCCATAAAAGAGTTGGACTTTTCGCCTGATCCTCGGCTATTTAATCAATAAGATTAATTTAGAATTAAGCCACATTTTGCTCGAATGGCTTATCTTGACTGCTATCATCACTGGCAAAATCATAGATTTGCAATAGCATATCGGCCGTCTGTAATTCTTTATTCCAATATGCTTCACCACATGCTTTGGCACCATTGTTAAGACATGATTCCAAGACAAAAGGAATTTCCGAACGGATAGCTAATACATCCATCGATGGGAGCTTTTGATAGGGGTTGACTTTAAATTGTGAATCGGTAAATTGTGCTGATTTAGTATGATTCACAATTTGCTGAATTTCCTGCCCCGTTTCAGTAACAGGAATAGCGAGATTTAATATCACCCGATCAATTCGATTGTCTTGGCAATAAGCATTAACACAAGTCCATAAGGCATTAAACACCGCGTTATTTTGATACTCGGGATGAATAACCAATTGCGACATTTCCGCTAAATAGGCTGAATTTAATAATTTGCCTAAATCAAACTCCGCTTCAGAGAAAAATCCCCCCAATTCAAAAGCCGCAAAAGCATCCATTAAGCGCACACTGGCAACAATAGTATTGGATTGGGTTTCTTTGACAATAATATGAGTGGAAAATTTATCAAAACCATCATTATAGGAGATTCTTCTTTTGCGAGGAGTAACATTTTTAGAGTTGCGTTTTTTGGGAGCTGGTAATTTAACGGTCTCAGGCTCTTCACGATTTTTATACAGATGATAACGTAAACGAATTGCCTCACTAATTTCTGCTGGATTTTGAGTCGTGGTAGCAACAATAGTGGCAAGGTAGTTTTGATTAACCATTTAACTGTTCTCTTAAAATTAATTTATAGAGAATTTAAAGGGTTAATGTGACAGGAAGATGAAAGAGCAATTGAAAATGGATAATTGATAATGGAAAACAGATAAGAGCAATTGAAAATGAGATCAGTAAAATTTCCCTCTTGCCCTTCACTTCATTTTTATCATCCTAATAAAAAAAAGACGTCATCCCCGAAGTCTTTTTATCGGGGATCCATTTCTCAGCATAGATTCCCGATTAAAGACTTCGGGAATGACGGATTTAGAATGAGTTAACAATTACTCCTTCCCCAATAATATGTGGACAACTTGTTAAGTATCACTTCATTTTAGCTGTTTTTTGTTAAGTATCACTATTTGCTTAGCTATTTTAAGTGATTAACGCAATAATTTTTCGCTACATTTTTAATTGCTCTTAGTCATTTTCCATTTTTAATTTTCACTTTTCCATTGCTCTTCTCATATTGGACTTATTTGCCGCTGCATTTTCAGAGCAAATCTCACCTCTTTCTCGAGCCTTATCGCAATAGGTAACATCCTGACCACCATAGTAGTAGCATTCCATGCCCACCCCGACATTAAAGTTGCTATTGGTTACGTAGCAATCCTTCGATTCTCCATCATCCGGCGGGATATTTTCAAAAACTTCATCTTTAAATTTCTCACTACAAGCGCTGAGCAAAATGAGCATGGTTGCAAAAAACATGATAATTAATATTTTATTCATTTTTATTCCTTTTTGATCTTTTAACCCAGGCATAATCAACTCAGTTTATTTTTTTAATTCCAGTTCCCAAGATCCTTTTTCGTCGAGCATCGGTATGACATAGGTTCCGGTTATTTTTCGATGAGTATCTGAAATATCACCCGCATAATTCAGGATGTAGTCCCCAGTTCTGACCGTAAAGAAAACTATCGAACCATCTATCAGGCCGGAAAGCTCAAAAGAGCTCTGCGGTTGTTCACATTTGCTCATCGATTGAGGATTTTGGACGTCGGTCATACCAAAGCCGGTGATACTATTTCCCTCTTGAGTAAATGATATATCCATGGTTGCCGGACATTCCGGATAATTCACTTCACTTTTTACCGAACCGACCCAGTTTCCGGTTATATTTTCCTGAATCGTAAATTTAATCGGTTCTATATTATAGGTAAGATTAATCTCTCCACTGGAATTGGGTTCAAGCGGTTGGTAGCCCATAAATATATCAAACTCACCGGCCAGGCCTAGAGGAACTTGGACTACATTTCTTTCATTTTCGGTGGTTGCAGTGACTCGCTTCAAGGCTTCCAGGGATGACAGAGTGCCATCCCAAGGTGCCCAGCCCATTTCGGTGTTCATATAAAATGTTCCATCCCATCTGGCCACCATGAAAATATCCACTGTTTTACCGATATCAAATTCATCAAATTTAATATAGGTTGTAAAATTAAGCTGGGTGTTATGACTGAAAACATAAGCATTTTCAAAGGTGGTATCTTCAGATTTTAAATCGCCCGAAATTGTTGCCGTCGTGGGTAGGCCCGATATGGTGGTAACTGATAATCCCACAATAGTCGGGGCAGCAGGTGTTGTAGTCGGAACGGGTGTCGCAGTCGGCGTTGCGCTTGGGACAGGTGTTTCTGTTGGAGCTGGTGTTGCTGTCGGTTCAGGTGTTATAGATGGTGTTGGCGTTGCTGTCGGCTCTGGTGTTACGGTTGGTGTAGGTGTTGGCGTTGCTGTGGGCGTTGCAGTCGGTGTGGGAGTTGGCGTTGGTGTAGGAGTTGGTGTCGCAGTAGGTGTCTGCGTAATCACAACATCATCAATATATAATTTAGGGTCATCCGTCCTAAAAGTGATCAGTGAGATGGATGGAATAACAATCGTTGATTCATGCACCGATATCCCATTAAAAGAAAAAACCGCCTTGGATGTATCAAAGTCGTAGGAGATGGATAATTGATTCCAACTGCCATTAGCAATAGTTGCCAGTCCGGGGACATAATCACTTACGCCATTACCTAATGCCAGTGCAATTAAGTCATTGCCAGTAAGTTCAAATCCTAATGAGGGACTGCTTGAATTAATGAAAAATCCAGCCAGGTCAAAAACGGTTGGAGTGTCTGCATATATCCACCAGGATACCAAAACTTTACCCGAAGTTTGTTCAGTAAACGTTTGTTCTGATACATCGCGAGTTCCTGAGGAATTATGCGCTGAAAAACTTCCTGAATGGCTAAACGTATTGCTGGATTCTAGTTGGCTAAAGGTACTACTGCTGCTGCTAACACTCCATACCGTAGTATCTCCAGTTTCAAAACCATCCGAAAATATAGTCGTTTCGGCAGATAGGCTCTCAACTAAGCCGAAGATAAAGACCAATAAAATAGTATGAATTTTCACGCACATCCCCTTTGAATAAATTTTTTAAATGGTCTGATTTAAAAGTTAAATTTTAAGCCTACATCTATGGATGAGGCTGACTCATCATCTGGTTCATATTCGGTTTCCCAGATCCCTTTTTCTTGGGTATCAGGCCATTCATAAGAGCCACTCATTTTATTAAAACGGTCTGCAACCGTTCCTTCAAAACTAATTTGGAAGCTTCCGCTGGTTAAAATATAGAAAACTTCACGCCCTTTCACTTCACCAAGCAAGCTAAAGGTACCACTTCCAACTCCTAGACAGTTTTCCGTAAAGGTCCCTTTTCCAATTAATTTATTCCCCTCTTGGATTACCTGCATGGTACTGTCAGTCATACATTCCGGCGATACGGTACTCTGAGTTTTAGAATTCCAGGTTCCTTGCAGATTGACGACATTAAAGGTAGAGGTATTGCTATAGATAATCTCTGCACCGATTCGATAACCGGCATAAACCGTAAATCCCCCTTCTAATCCAGTTAACCCCCGAGTCACTTCAATATCGTTGTATTGATAATCCAATGAAACACCCAAATTATCATCAACCTTAAAATCCGCTCCGATATTTATAGTTTCAACCGCCTCTAATTCATTTAATGCCGAGACATCCCAAGGTTTCCAGCCACTAGGGCTTTTCATATAAAAACTATTATTGTATTTGGCGGCAATAACAATATCGACGTTTTTATCAATATGACGTGGATCAAAGCCGATATCAGCTGAAAAACTTAATCGATCAAATCCTGCATAGAGTCCGATAGGTTCTGGATCAATCCGTGTATCATTAACAAAAGTAGTGCCTAATATTTCGGCAATAGTCGGTTCACCTGATAAAGACAAGACTACTGGTTTTTCAGGTACTGTCGTTGGTGAAGGTGCAGGCGTTATGGTCGGCTCCGGTGTTACCATAGGTGTTGGCGTGGCTTCTGCGGTAGGTGTGGGAGTGGGAGTGGGAGTTGGTGTAGACGTCGGCTCTGGTGTAGGCGTTGCTGTTGGCTCAGGTGTTACCGTCGGAGTGGGAGTAGGCGTTGCTGTTGGCTCAGGTGTTACCGTCGGAGTGGGAGTAGGCGTTGCTGTTGGCTCAGGTGTTACAGTCGGAGTGGGTGTCGGAGTTGCAGTGGGCGTCTGCGTTATCACAACATCATCAATATAAAGTTTTGGATCATCCGTTCTAAAAGTGATCAGTGATATGGAGGGAATAACAATTGTTGATTCATGTACCGAAATGCCGTTAAATGAAAAAACCGCCGTGGATGTATCAAAGTCGTAGGAGATGGATAGCTGATTCCAACTGCCATTAGCAATGGTTGCCAGTCCCGGAACATAATCACTTTTATCACTACTGATCGCCAATGCAATTAAGTCACTACCATTAATTTCAAATCCCAATGTGGGTGTACTAGAATTAATGAAAAACCCAGCTAAATCAAAAGCAGTCGGAGTATCTGCATATACCCACCAAGATACGAGCACTTTCCCAGAAGTTTGCTCAGCAAAATTCTGTTCTGATACATCGCGTGTTCCCGAGGAGTTATGGGCTGAAAAGCTTCCGGCATGACTAAAGGTATTGCTGGACTCTAGTTGGGGAAAGGTACTACTGGAACTAACGCTCCAAACCGTAGTATCACCGCTTTCAAAATCATCAGAAAAAATAGATGTTTCGGCAGATAGGCTTCCAGCCAATCCCAAACCAAACAAGACGAGAGATAAAATAGAGTAACTTTTCATTAATTTCCCCACATAAAGCAAAGTTTTATTTGCTTCGAATTTTTAATAATTGCATGTCCATATCGTATGTATAGCCACACCAATACCAAAATCACCGACAATGAAAACTCAGATTATATTTAGAATAATATTAACCAGGGAGATTATAGGGCTACATATTAACTATACCCTACTTTTTTACTCAAGTATATGGAAGAGCAATTGATAATGGAAAATGGATAATTGAAAATGGAAAGACCTTTTCTGTGGTCAGATTTGTTTTACTTTTGAATTTTGAATTTTGAGAGTGAACTTTGAAAGAACCCCTTTGTTATTAACTTGTTAAGTATTACTTAATTAATGCCAGATTTATTAAGTATCGCTATCAATTTATTGGTTTTAGTCATTCATTAAATAGGTTATTCCTAAACTGACCTTATCGACCGTAGCCATTTGACTCCACCCCCGAACTCAATCCAGGGTTAAAAATGGTGTAATAACACACTAATAAAAACAAAAATCCTCCTATAACTGCGACAAGTCCTCCCATACCCATTAACGCCATCCCGGCAATTTCCGGTAAGTTTTCTAGTCCTTGCGCGGCTCCGGCAGTTTTTCGTTTTACTCCATAACCACCCGACCAGGCCAATCCGCTAATATGCATCATTTGGCCCGTAGCATAGACTATGGGTTGAATTTTGGCCCATTTACGCGCTTTTTCTGATAAGGGGTAACCCAATAAAGGAAGTAGAAAATAAGTCATGCCCATAAAAGCCAGCGTTATACCCACAATAGAGCCATGATAATGGGCGGGAATAACCACATTGGCTCCGGCAATCATAAACCCCAGAACACCTCCTGTGGTAAATAAAATCAGGGAACTCCAGAGTGAGTAAATATAGATAGAACTTTTTCCCTTTTGCATGAGGGAGCACATTAAATAATAAAAAATCACGGCCCCTAAAGGTAAAGCCGTTAAGCTGCCGAATTTCATTAATTGGGTAAATTGTTCACGGAATTCTCCGGACAGCAATTCGAATTTTCCATAGATAAGAGGTGAAAAAAGTACTGGAATAAAGGTAAATACAAATAAGCCCGCTATTATTTTTGCGGAGATATGAATTCGACCATAAGCTATGTGTAATAAAACCAGCCAAACCACAAACATCATGAGCATATGGGTAAATTGTAGAATATGCCCACTTCCCCAAAATAACACTTCAAAATAGGCAATATTTTCTAGTTCCATGGGTAATTGATAGAGCGTAAATAAAAATGCCAATAGGGCGATTGCCGTTGTTAACGCCGCTGAGTACATGCCAATATGTAGTGCTTGCTCACCTTGAAGAGTTGATTTATAGGAAGACTGATTAATCAAAAATGCCAATGGATTAAACAGCGGGGCAATTAGATTATGACTGATTCGTAATAACAAACCGAGGGTATAAAAGCCTAAACCAAAATAGAAAAAAGGGGTTTGCAAGATGGGAATATAGTTATTCATTAAGGGATGACCATCCATTATAAAAGGTGTTATCACCACCATAATGGTTCCCAAGACAGCCAAATAAAAAGCCCACCAGTCAATTTTATGGACAGTTTTACAGCTTATGCTCCATAAGCTACTCGCAAAAGCAGTAAACCAAATTAGAACCGAGAGATCCACATGCACTACAATAGCGGTATGAAAAAAGTCTTTAAAGGGAATATAGGCTTGAATAAAGGGGGTACGGGATACGACCAATAAGAGAGAAAATAGTCCGGATGCCAATAAAGCAATAATTCCCAAAAATAACCAGGCCTTTGCCAGTTTGGTCACGTCCTTATTGGGTATGGACAGTAAATATTGCTGTTCCATTTATTTCCTTATTTTTATTAGTGGTCTATTAATAAAGGTATGGATAAAAATGTGATATATAAACGGCTGATATTGCTTACCACATTGGTTGCTTTTATAACCATAATATTAGGAGCTTATACTCGCTTGTCAAATGCCGGATTGGGTTGCCCAGATTGGCCTGGATGTTATGGGCAATTAATGGTGCCTGACTCTGAGCAAGAGATACTAGCGGCCAATGCCGCTTTCCCGCAAACTCCCGTAAAAAAAGAAAAAGCTTGGACGGAAATGATACATCGTTATGTGGCGGGTAGCTTAGGCTTATTGATTGTAGCGATAGCAGTAATGTCTTGGAAAAGACGCAAACCACCCATCTTTTTACCCACATTATTAGTGGTTATCGTTATGTTTCAGGCAATTCTAGGAATGTGGACAGTTATCACTTTGCTAAAACCATTGGTGGTGGTCGCACATTTAGTGTTTGGTTTTATCACGTTGGCTTTATTGTTTTGTCTTAATTTACAAGTTAGAACCGATTTAACACATCATAACCTTTCTAAACATCCCAAAATTTACTTTTACAAAATTACCGCAGGCATAGGGCTTGTTATTTTAATGCTACAAATTATGCTGGGTGGCTGGACCAGTTCAAACTATGCCGCATTGGCTTGTACCGATCTGCCCACCTGCCAAGGCCAATGGTTTCCTAATATGGATTTTGATCAAGCTTTTAGTTTGGAGGCAACTAATTTAGAGGCTAAGAATTTAGAGGAGAAAAACGTTGGGAATGCCCCCGTCAACTATGAAGGAGGTGTGCTAAATAATGAGGCTCGAACCGCCATCCATTTTAGCCATCGTTTGGGTGCCGTCATTACCCTTCTTTATTTACTGAGTTTAGCCGTTGTTTTAATTAAGCATTCAAGCAACCCATTATTACCTCCATTGTCACGTTCAGTGGGTTTATTGATCATTGGGTTAGTCTGCACTCAATTTACACTCGGATTAAGTAATGTTTATTTCGGCCTGCCATTACTGATCGCTACCAGCCATAATGCCATCGCATCCTTATTACTGCTTAGCCTGGTTTTCCTCAATTATCTTCTTTATCAAAATTAATATCCCTGTATTATTTCCTATTATTATTGAATTAAATGGTAAAATAATCTAGCATTGCGTTTTGTAAATTAGTATTCAGTAATATTGTTGTAATGTTATTGTAATATGCTTTACATTCACATTAAGGGATTTAAGGAGATACCTTCTTTTGAGCAGGAATAGTTTGAGTACTAATAGTTTAGATACGAAAAGTACGGATGCGAAACGTGGGTTAAAACAACTCACCAAGGATCGAATTGTATTTTTTGCCACGCTATTGCTGTTATGGCTCATGTTAAATGGCACATTGGCAATAGAAGTCCTATTAACGGGAATCTTGGTATCACTAACCATCACCCTATTATTTCGCAAAGGCCTGTCTTTTTTTACCGAATTTAATGCGACGCCTCAAGCATTTATAACGGGTATTTTTTATTATGCTTATTTCTTCAAAGAATTATTTAAATCAAACATTAAATTAGCGGCCATTGTACTTTCTCCTTCTCTCCCCATTAATCCTGGAATTGTTAAGGTACAAACCAAACTCAAAACCAAAATGGGCCGTTTAATGCTGGCCAATTCCATTAGCCTCACTCCTGGTACACTTTCTGTGGAATTGTGTGATGAATGGATTTATGTCCATTGGGTTAATGTCGAAGCAACTGATATCGATGAAGTGACCAAACGAATCGCTTCCGGTTTCGAGTCTTATTTAGAGGTGATGTATGGTTGAAATACTGATTACCCTGGCAGCAATATTGGCAGGTATTGCCTTTTTATTTTCCCTATGGCGCTTTATCAAAGGCCCCACTGCTGCTGATCGGGTTATCGCCTTTGATGTGTTGACGATTATTTCCATCACCTTTATTGTCCTCGCGGCATTAGTGGAAGGACGCGGTATTTATTTGGACGTGGCTCTTGTTTATGCCTTGCTTTCATTTCTTGGCGTAATCGCCGTTGCTCGTTACCTTGAAGGGAGGCTTTAATGGAATTTATTAGCGATCTGATTGGCGGATTACTGATAGTTGGTGGAGCTTCTTTCTTGTTGTTTGGCGGATTGGGACTGATTCGGATGCCCGATCTCTTTAATCGCATCCAAGCCGGTACTAAAACGACCACCTTGGGCACTTTGTTAACGCTGGCCGGAGCAGGCTTTTTACAGCCGGATTGGATTTTAAAATTAGTCCTAATTGGTATTTTTTTATTATTCACCAATCCGCTTTCATCGCAGGTATTGGCTCGTGCGGCCCACCGTGCCGGGGTTAAACCATCGAAAAAAATGACCGTCGATTTACTCGCCGATGATTTAAAAGAAAAAGATTTAAATGCAAAAGCGTTGAGAGAGAAATCATGAATACCTTATTGTTTGCCATGAGTATCTTACTCTCCTTAGCCATGATTGGCGCAGCCTTTGTTGCCATCCGTGTAAAACGAATATCCATGGCTATTTTGGCCGCCGGTTTGGTCAGTTTATTGGCTTCGGTGTTATTTTTATTTCTGGCTGCCCCCGATGTTGCCATGACGGAGGCCGCTATCGGTAGTGGACTCACCACTTTCTTATTTTTCTTTGTATTGGCTCGTATTCGAGGAGAAAAGCGTGATTAAACGGCTATCCGTATCATTAATACTGGCCAGTCTTGGTTTAATTTTTGTCGCCCTATTATTAGGTTATAGCCCCGATGAAGAATTAAATGTAACCGGACGTTATTACGCCGAACACACCGCTGAGGATATTGGTGCTGCCAATATTGTTACCGCAATTATTGTTACTTATCGCGGTTTAGATACCTTGGGTGAAGTCACGGTTTTATTTCTGACCGCCTCCATTGTCGGTTTAGTGTTAGCCCGACAATCAAAAAACACACCAACGATTCAAGCCGAACCTGCTGGAGAACTACTCAATATAGGCAGTCGATTATTGGTTCCGCTTATCTTAATTTTAGGCGCTTATGTTTTTATCAATGGTCATCTAACTCCGGGCGGCGGATTTCAGGGCGGCGCTATTATCGCCTCGGCGACTTTGTTGATGTTGCTGACCGATCCCATGCGTCGCTTTAGTCATCGACTAATAGCCATCATTGAATCCATTGCGGGATTGTTTTTTGTCACTATCGGACTATTGGGTATCTTCCTGGCGGGCGGTTTCCTGGACAATCGCTTTATGCCCATTGGTGAATTTGGTTCCTTATTTTCCGCGGGCGCAATTCCCATTATTTATTCCCTTATTGGTCTTAAGGTGGGTGCCGAATTTAGCTCCATGCTGGTCAGCTTATCCGAAGCGGAGGATTCTTAATGATTTATATTGCCATGGCAACCGGATTTATTCTAGTACTTATGGGCTTGTACGGCGCCTTAACTAATTCCAATATTCTGCGCATGATTGTTTCTTTCACCATCGCCAACACCGGAGTGAATATTGTCCTGGTAGCGGTCGGTTATATGCATGGTCGAACGGCTCCGATATTAGATAAAACAGTATCGGTGGCAGAGGCTAGCGCAAAAGTCATTGATCCGGTCCCGCAAGCCTTAGTGCTAACGGCTATTGTCATTGGTCTAGGGGTGACCACTCTTATGCTTGCCTATGCTTACCGCTTGTATATTACCAAGGGTACGCTTGATATCGCAAAATTTACCGAACTTAAATGGTAAACCTTAATATAGTAAAAAGGGAAATGGTAACGCTGAAATGTTAAACGCAATTTATATTATAGCCACCGGACTCGGCGCAGCCTTTTTATTAGGATTATTGCGTGACCAATGGCGTGCCACGGCCTATCTGCTCACCCTGGCTGCGCTTGTCGCTATGACTGGCATCGCAGGGAGTTGGTTATGGGCCTTCGGGATAGATGGGGCGACTGCCATTGACTTTTATACGGCAGGCAGTGAGCCGCCATTTTCAATCAATTTACACCTAGGTATGGCAGAAGCCGCTCTGATTAGTTTGGTTACTATCACCAGTCTGCTTTCTACCCTTTATATGAAAGACACGATGTTTCGACTGGGTCGGCGTGCCATGGCAGTACAATTGATCGTTACCATGGCACTAAGTGGGATTATTCTTACCCGCGATGTCTTCAATCTTTTTGTGTTTTTCGAACTCTCCGTGATTGCCACGGCAGGATTAATTTTGCTTTCAGCAGATGCCCGTGCCTTAGCCGCCGGGTTTAAATACCTGATTGTTTCTCAAGTGGTTTCCATTTTATTATTAATCGGAATTATTTTTGCCTACCATAGCAGTGGCACGCTTAATATCGATGGAATGGCTGATAATTCTCTGATGATACTAAACGGTGGTTCGCTCGCCTTTTTTCTAATGTTTATTGCACTGATTGTGGAACTCAAACCTTTTCCTGCCAATGGTTGGGCTTTGGATATTTACGAATCAGCACATCCCGCCTTCTCCGCCGTATTCTCAGCCGCTATGGCAGGAGCTGCGGCCATTTATGCCGTCGATAAATTACTGCTAATCGGTGGCCCCCAATGGCTACCTGTCATTACCGTTATCGGCCTAATTAGTTTTATCGCCGCTAATTTATTTGCCTTGCCACAAAACAATGACCGACGCATGTTAGGTTATTCCTCGGTCGGCCAAGTCGGCTTGTTAATGGTTGTGTTAGGACAGCGTGATATTTTAGGTGATAGCTATTTATTTATTGCGGGTGGAATTTTGCTCTCTCATGCGGTCGCCAAGGCTGGTTTGTATTGGTTATCCGGATTAATTCCTGAACGGAATCTCGTGTCCTGGAGTATGCTGCGCAAACATCCCCTCTTAATTTTTGCCTTTGTCACTTTTATTAGTATGCTCAGTGGTTTACCTCCATTTTCCGGCTTTTATGCCAAATGGGAATTGGTAGGGACCTTGGCAGAACATGCTCGTTACTGGGTATTAGGCTTTATTCTCTTGGGCGCTTTAATCGAGGCCGGTTATTTATTCCGTTGGTTTGGTTATATTATTAAGCGAGAGCCGGTCCCTTGTGAACCCGAAAAGTCCCTGGAAAATGTAAAAGCAACTTTCCAACCCTTAAAAATACTGGTTATTTTTACTGCGGTAGCAGCAAGCTGGGCCTTGGCGTATATTTGGGGTGATTTATCCACACATAATAACTTATTCTACGCACTCCCCTTACTGTTTGCCTTGGCCTTCCTAGCTTTGGAAGGGCTACCGGCTTGGATAAAAAATACACTAGCGATTGCCGGAATGGTGACTTATTTTTATATTAGTTTCCCCACTTATGATCCATTACAGATAATTTTTGCCGCCATTATTCTACTCGGTGGCCCGATTATTTTATTAGCCAGTTACCACACGCAAGGCAAACGGATTGGTTTTTATCCCTCCGCTATGCTGATGTATGCAGGATTGGCCATGTTGGTCGTGGCTGAAAACTCCTTTGATTTCTTTGCCGCCTGGGAATTATTAACTATCGGATCTTACTTTTTAATCCTACGTGGCAAGCGTTCCGAACCCCATGCCCTGTCCTATATTATTTTCTCTTTGGGTGGTGCCTTTTTGATTATGGCGGGTTTTGCCCTAGCAGCTCAGGGAGCAGACAGCTTCCCCATTAGCTCCTTAGCGCAGGTTGCGGAGTCTTATGCACCTTGGGTATTCATTCTTTTAGCCGTCGGCTTTATGACCAAAACGGCTTCCATCGGCTTACATATCTGGTTGCCCGGCGCTCATGCTGAGGCAGAAACCGATGTATCCCCCATGGTTTCCGGCATTTTATTAAAGGCGGGGTTGTTTGGCCTAATGATTTTACTAATGAATATGGGCAAACAACAGCTTTATGGTGTTGAACTCACCCACGTCATGTTATGGATTGGGGCGCTATCAGCTCTACTCGGTAATTTAATGGCCGTTTTCCAGGAAGATGCTAAACGCTTACTGGCCTATTCATCCATCGGTCAAATGGGGTATGCCCTTTTTGGTCTGGCAATGATGAATCACTTGGGCTGGTTAATGGCACTGATGTTTGTGGTCAATCATTATATTTATAAATCCATGTTATTCCTTTCCGTTGGCGGTGTTGCCAAACGTACGGGGACCAAAGAAATGTACCGTATGGGGGGATTAATTACTTTAATGCCCCTATCCTTTATTGCAGTCATGATAGGTATTATCGCCGTTTCCGGTGTGCCTCCCCTATCTGGCTTCGGTGGTCGTTGGATTTTTTATAATGCCATTATGACCGCTGAATATCGTTTACCCATGATTCTGATTTTCTTGGCTGGTCCCATTGCCTTCCTATACTTATTCCGCCTGATCCACACGATCTTTTTAGGTCAATTAAAAGATGAACACCGCAGACTCAAAGAAGCACCCTTCTGGATTATTCTGCCACAGATGATTTATGTCGGATTCTTAATGATATTCGCCTTGGCGCCAGGTTTGGCTTTACAGCATGTTGATAACTATCTATATCAATTCTTCCCCAATGGTGGTTTGAGTTGGGATGGCGGTTTAACCATTAGCTCCGATTTCGGTTATTGGAGCCCAATTTCGATCATGATTATTATTGGCGTGATATTTATGACCCTATTTGCCTGGTTATTATTTGTTAATCGCAAGGCACAGAAGGTGAAGCAATTTAATATCGGTTATGCCGCAGAACGTCCTTATCGCCCTGAAACGACCCATTTTGCTTGGAACTTTTTTGCTCCCTACCGTAAGGCTCTGGGCTTTTTAACTCAACCATTGGTCACACGGTTCTGGGATACCATTACTGATACCTTACATACGGGTGCTGATATTTCTCGTCGTTTTTATACCGGTAACGGTCAAACCTATGCCATACAGTTATTAGGCTTTGTGGTTGTTGTTTTTCTTTTGAGAATGGGACTTTAGCAATGGAATTCGAATGGATTAAAATTCCCTATGCCCTATTAACCCTATTTATCGTGGTTAATTTCGGATTAATTCTGACTGCCTTAATCGCCAAAATCGGCGCACGGGTGGGTCGTCGGCACGGCATACCGATTTATCAAAATTATATTGATTTAATCAAAAACTATGGTCAGCGCAGCTCTATTACTCATGGGGTTATGTTTTATCTCGGACCAGTTTTCCGCCTGTCTGGTGGTGTGGGTTTATTATTATTTGTGCCCACTATTTATGACTCGGTAATGTTTTCTAATCTATCCTTTGCGGGAGATTTGATTCTGGCTTTATATTTTGTATTTTTCGGCACCTTGGGCATGGCCTTAGGTGCGGCTGAAAGTGGCCATCCCCATGCTGCAATTGGAATTACCCGTGGTCTTTCCCAAGTGACTGCCGCCGAATTACCCTTTGCCTTGGCGGTCTTTGCCGTGGCCTTACAATATCAAACCTTATCGGTAACAGAAATTGTAGCAGCTCAGCAAGGTGGTATGCTGAACTGGACCTTATTTACCAATCCTTTTGCCGTAGCCGCGGCCATGCTGTCTTTTTTAGGCTCGATGATGCGTCCACCCTTTGACGTGGTACTGGCACCGCAGGAAATTCCCATTGGTCCGCCAACTGAATATCATTCTTCGTACTTGGCCTTAATGCAAACCAATCGTGCAATCTTTCCCATCGCCAAAATCGTGGTTTATATGAATCTTTTTTTCGGTGGTGCAGCCAGTTGGCCAGTGTTTTTTGTGAAAGTCTTTCTGATCTATATGGTATCAGTTTTTGTCGGCGTGGTTTTTCCTCGTTTTCGGGTCGAACAATCCATTCGTTGGTTTTTAATCTGGGCCGTTCCACTCGGTATTATCGCCGTTGTTTTAGTGTAATTTATATAAACAGCCATGAGCGGAATTAAAATAGCCATGAGCGGAATTAAAATAGCCATGAGCGGAATTTAAAAACAGCCATGAGCGGAATTTAAAAACAGCCCTGAGCGGAATTGTAATAAGAGTATTGGTGTAATTTATGAAGGAAGAATTAGAAAAACGCATCGTCAAAGGACCTGACGGAATTGAGTTCGAAGTTGAACCGCTACGCGATTATTATTGCGAAGCGCCACCGACGGTAATGCCAGGTGAATACTTAAAAATCGTCGAAAGCTTTTTTAACTGGGCACGCTCCGAATCCATTTGGATTCTCGGCTTTGGAACCGGTTGCGGTGCCATCGAAATGCGCCCTTTAATGACACCCCGTTTTGATGCCTATCGCTTTGGTGTGCAATGGCGGCCGACTCCGCGACAAGCCAATTTATTTGTGATTTCGGGTTATCTATCGACCAAGACCTTAAAACGTGCCATTCGAACCTATGAACAAATGCAAAATCCCAAATATGTGATTGGATTGGGTTCTTGTACCATAAACGGCGGGATGTACTGGGATTCCTATAACACCATTAAGCGTCTAGATCAGTATCTGCCCGTCGATTTATATATTACAGGATGTATGCCACGCCCCGAAGCTTTATTGCAAGGTTTTGAAGATATGAAAAAGCTGATCCGAGCCGGTAAGGCTGAAGGGGCGAATGAATATGCCGAAAATTTTGAATGGTACAAAACTAATCAAAAACAAGTCATTAATGATTGGGATATGCCCGATTATAACTGGTAAGTGGTAAATGAATAGTGATTAGTGATTAGTGGTTAGTGGTTAGTGGTTAGTGGTTAGTGGTTAGTGATTAGTGGTTAGTGATTAGTGATTAGTGATCAGTGGTTAGTGGTTAGTGGTACATATTAATCGGAAATTGTAATTTGGAAACTCTTAATTGGAAACAAATAGATGCTTGAACTTTATCAGCAGCTCAAACAACGTTTTCAGCTCGGCGAGCTGACCGAACAACGGCCTAATCTTGCTTTTATTAGCGTTGAGCGGGAACAATTGCGTCCGCTTATTTATCATCTGCGTGATCAAGAGGGTTACACCCATTTGGTCATACTCACTGCTGTGGATTGGATTGAAGAGAATATTTTTCAGCTGACTTATTTACTTTCCAATCGTGAAGCCGCCAAAGATATTGGTCTGCGTTTAATGATTAATCGTGATAATCCGGTAATGGAAAGTATCCATGATATTTGGCCGACTGCGGCGACTTATCAACGTGAACTACGAGAAATGTTCGGCATTGATTTTCCCGATAGTCCGGGTGTTAATGAAGAGTTTATTTTAGAGGGTTGGAATAATATTCCACCCTATCGACGGGATTTTGATACCTTAAAATTTGCCGAAGAAAACTTTGCTCAACGGCCGGGTCGAGAAACACGTGATCCCGCCGAACACATGCAACAAAAACTTTACCCGGAAGAGAGCTGATATGACTTACCAACCCGATCGCAGCCAATATCCTCAACCGGGACCTGATGGTAGCTTAGACATTGATTTAACTTCCGGTAAGTATTTAAAACTGTGGCAAGGCCCGCAACATCCCGGAATTACCGGAAATATGTCCGTGGAGTTGACCGTTTGTGGTGATGAAGTCGTGGCAGGCAAAACTCATGTGGGTTATCTCCACCGTGGTTTTGAAAAACTCATGGAACGCCGTACTTTTATTCAATGTTTTCCCATTGTGTGCCGTATTTGTGTTCCCGAACCGGACTTTAATGAATATTGTTATGCCGCAGCCGTAGAAGAATTAGCCGGTATAGAAGTCCCAGAAAAAGCCGATTGGATACGCACTCTGATCCTGGAGATGGGGCGAATTAATAGCTATCTTATGTATATAGGCGGTCAAGCCGGAAGTTTCGGCCTGGGTGTGATTGGCCAATGGACCACCTATGTGCGTGATTTAATGTTGGATCGTTTTGAAGAACTAACCGGGGCCCGCATCTACCATATGTTTATTATGCCTGGAGGTGTTCGTGACGGTCTCCCCGAAGGCTTTGAACAACGTATGGAAGAAACTCTACAAGAAATTGAAAGCATCATGAAGGATGTTTTCGATACCATGTATTGCAATGCCGTATTTAAAAAACGAACCATTGGTTTGGGTTATATTGATCCTTCCCTATTAGATAGCTATGGTGTCACCGGACCAACGGCTCGGGCAGCCGGGGTGGCCAAGGATGTGCGCAAGGATCAACCCTATTTGGTATATCCCGAGCTGGATTTTGAGCCGATTATAGGACAAGATTCTGATATTTATACCCGTGCCGATGTCAGACGTCGTGACTTACTTATGTCAATTGATCTGATTCGACAAATTCTGACGAAAATGCCTGCCGAAGGTCCGGTTATGGCCAAAGTACCCAATGTTCTGCATTGGAAGATCCCCCGTGGTGAGACCTATATTCGTGGGGAATGTTCACGGGGTGAATATGGTTATTATCTGGTTACTGATGGCAGTGGATATCCTCGCCGGGTAAATGTTCGCGGCCCCTCCTACACCCACGCCATGGCTTTATTAGAGCGATTAATTGTGAATGTGAATATTTCTGATGTAGCGGGATTAATGGTCTCGCTACACACCTATCCACCCGAGATTGAAAGGTAATTAGCGCAATGAGTATTCGTGATCTCCTGTCCCCCTTTACGGCATGGAAAAACATACTACGTGATCCGGTTACCATTCCCGATCCCCTCAATGATCGGCCCGGTGCCGCCCGTTATCGTGGTTTCCATAAAAATGATGGCGAAAAATGCATCGGCTGTGGGACTTGTGAAGCCATTTGTCAAAATGGTGCCATTGATATGTTGCCTGCTGAAGGAACTGAAACCAAGCTCGGAGATTCGGGTCTAAGACCCCGAATTGACTATGGCCGCTGTTGTTGGTGTGCCCTTTGTGTCGATGTTTGTATGACGGGTTCTTTAACCATGTCGAATGAATACACATGGGTCGAGAGTGATCCGGATGCTTTTCGCTTTATGCCCGGCGTAGATAAAAAACATTGGGATGATTCTGAATTAGGTTATCAACGTCCGGATGATCACCGCCTGGTCTCACCTATTCGAGTCAAAATGGGCGAAATGGAAGCCGAGACTCGGATTAATTCTTTTGATGAAATTGTCGATGGTTACACCATTGAACAGGCCAAGTTAGAAGCCGATCGCTGTGTAGCCTGTGGGTTATGTGTCGCCACTTGCCCTACTCATATGGCAATTCCTGAATATATCGCCGCCGTTCGTGAAGGTGACTATGAGAAAGGTTTAAAACTACTCTACGATAGCAATCCGTTTTCTCAAGTCTGTGGCAGAGTCTGTACTCGCAAATGTGAATCGAGTTGTGCTTCCCGCCATGAAGGCGACCCCATTGCTATACGTTGGTTAAAACGGCATATTACCGAACAAGTCCCGTATGAAAAATACCGAGATATTGTTGGTGATTGTCAGGCCCCAACCGGTAAAAAAGTGGCTATTATTGGTGCCGGTCCGGCAGGTTTAACCGCTGCCTTTGATTTAATCAAACTCGGGCACAAAGTCACCGTATATGAAGCCAAAGCAGCTGCCGGTGGTATGACGCGCTATGGAATCCCCGAATATCGCCTTCCCTATGATGCCTTGGATAGAGATATTAATCTAATTCTCTCCATGGGGGTTAAAATTCACTACAATACCCGTATTGGTAGTGATATTTCCATGCAAACACTCCGGGATGACTTTGATGCCGTGCTACTCGCTATTGGCTTACAAGAAGGTCGGCAAACCCGAATTCCCCAATCAGAGCATGAAAAAGTTTATCGCGCCGTCGATTTATTGCATAAAATCACCGCGCAAGAACCCTTCGAACTCCCCCATTGTGCAGTCGTGATTGGTGGTGGTAATGTAGCTATGGATATTGCCCGCTCTTTGGCTAGAATGCAAAAATTACAATACGGCCAGGTTGATGTAATCGTAACCGCCTTAGAAGAACAGCAGCATTTTATGGCCGATCCCGATGAAATTAAAGAAGCCATTGAAGAAGGCATTATTATTCGTGACCAGTGCGGACCCCAGGGCTGCGAAATAGACGAATACGGCAAATTAATCGGCCTAAAAACCTGGAAGGTGTTATCGATTTTCGATGAAAATAATCGTTTTTCACCGACTTATGATGAAGACAATGAAACTATCCATGCCTGTGATACGGTGATTGAAGCCATTGGGCAATTTGCCGATACTTCATTATTGGGAGATTTTCTCACCGAAAAACTGGAATGGAATCGAGGCCGAATTCAGATCGATGCCAATGGACAAACCTCTGAGCCTTGGTTATGGTCAGCCGGAGATTGTGTAGCCGGTCCCGATGTGGTCTCTGCGGTTGCCGATGGACATCGAGTAGCTGCAAGTATTGATCAAGCTATTTCTCTAACAAATTCCTCAAAAAACTTAGATAAACCATAAGGTAAAATCATGAGTCAAGGTTACGACAAGCTAAAAAAACAAACCAGTTTAAAAGATATTCTGGCCGTGGCTACCGAGTTTGAACGCACGGCTCGTGATTTTTACCGAGATATCACTCCTAAAGTCAGTAAAAAAATTCGCTATTTAGTTGAAGAACTGGCAGAAGAAGAACAGCATCATTTCGACCTTTTCAGTAAACTTGGTGCACGAACCGATCTTGAAGAACAAATTCAAGTCATGGTAAAGATCCCTACCAATGATGCACGCTTTTCTGATTGTATTCATGTGCCTGAATTAGGCGAAAACCCCGATGACCAAGCCATTTTACAATATGCTCTAATGCGTGAACATGCCGCAATGGAACAATATACCGCCTTGGCAGAAGTCAGTGAAGAAGGGCCGATTAAGGCTTTATTTTTATATTTGGCTAATGAAGAAACCAAGCACAAAGTGGAATTGGAAAAAATTTATTATGAAATTGTGCATAGTGGTGGGGTTTAGTTTTTTTTCCCCCCAAATATTATAAAAAATGTGATTAATGGCTATGTATGAGTGGTTTCTAACACATATTATACTTTAACCTAAAAAACGCAGTTGCCATCTACTGCGGCCCCCTTAAGCACTAAATCTTAAGGATTTTCTAGAACATTTTGACTTCACCAGTAGGGTGACTACAAGAAAAGCCAAAATAACCCATAAAATCCTTAATCTTCAGCACTTAAGTGAACCTCGCTACGAAGTCAACTGCGTTTTTTAGGTTTAAGACATTTTTTTAATTTCTTATCAAAACTTTTGACCGTATATTTTTCTTTTAAAGCACATAGATAACAATCAACAAAATCTATATTTTTAGATTGATAGTATTTTAATGCATCAATCAAAACCATTTTCGGTTCATGAGTTGATAAATTTTCTAGTTTAATAAATTGAGATAATGTCTTACTTATCAAGTCTTTCGGCATTTCGTAAACCCCACTTAAAACATATACCACCTCTGCCATAACTTCATTAAGGATTAAACAATTTTCTTGGATAATGACATTTTTAGCCTCCAGAAACATCTTTTCGTTATCATTAAGCAAAAACCTTAATATATAGTTGGCATCTAGCACTATCATGGCTGATATTTCTTTATCAGATGTTTCTGCCAAGCCCCTTCTTCCTCAGCTATTAAGTCAGGATTGGCGTATTCATGTAATGACCCAGCGAGACTCTCACCCAGTGAACGATTATCTTTTTCCGCTTCCATTAACTTATTAATAAGGGATGTATATTTACTATCTACAAAATATCCTTTTACCTTATTTCTTTTTTTATCCACGATCTCGATAATATCAAACTCTTCTAATTTATGAAGATTTCTTTGGATATCCGATATAGAAATTTGCTGCATGATTATAATCTCATATATGTTTTCATATATTATATACTAGCACAAAGAGTAAAAAATACATTTAAAATTATCTTACTTCTCCTCAACCCTTTTTAGGGTTAGAATGAGTGTCATCATACTAGATTAAAATCGGGGGAAAGTAGATATGAGCGCTGCATCCATAATGGATCCCAATCCAACCGTACTAAAACCAAGCGATAAAATTAGTAAAGCAGCCTTATATATTATGCAACATCGCTACCGCAGCTTGCCTGTCGTAGATAATGATGGCTGCTATATGGGAATTTTTGGCGTCAATTGTTTATTACGTTTAGTCTTACCCCGAGCAGCAATAATGGAACAGGGGTTAGAAACGGTTCCTTTTATTCATGAAACTCTGGCTGACCTTCATAGCCGCCTTAAAGACGTTGAAGATAAACCCATTACTATCTGTATGCATGATGAGATTGAAACCGTCCCGCCCGATTATCCGCTGGTCGAAACCTTATTATTATTATATCGCACCAAGTGTAGTATTCCTGTCGTTGAAACTGATAGCTGCAAATTACTCGGTATGATTTCCTACTGGGATGCCGGTGAAAAAATCTTATCAGCCTAGGGGATTATTATGCTACTAACAACAAATCCTGCTAATATAATTTTCGGAATTGACCCCACTTTATTCGCCAGTATTTTATTTGTCCTGACCTATTTATTGATTATTACCGAATGGCTAAATCGTGCCATTATTGCCCTTGCCGCCGCCTGTTTAATGGTTTTAGGTGGCGTATTGACTCAAGAAGCCGCCGTGCAAGGTATTGATTTTAATACTCTGGGATTACTTACCGGCATGATGGTTATTGTTGGAATAACCAAAAATTGTGGTGTTTTTCAATATTTAGCCATTTGGTCTGCAAAAAAAGTGAATGCCGATCCGTGGGGAATACTGGTGATGCTGGTCATGGTAACAGCAATTCTCTCTGCCCTTTTGGACAATGTCACAACGGTACTGCTTATTGCCCCAGTAACCTTATTAATTACCGATGCCCTTAAAATTAGCGCCTATCCCTATCTTTTTGCCGAAATTTTTGCCTCTAATATTGGTGGCAGTGCAACACTGATTGGCGATCCCCCCAATATTATGATCGGTTCAGCGGTAGGTTTGAGTTTTAATGATTTTCTGTTTAATTTGGCTCCCATTACCCTAATCATCTTACCACTGACACTAATCCCGATCTATTTAATCTGGGGACGCAAGCTGAACTCCAGCCCTGAACATCGCCAGCAAGTGATGAACTATCAAGAATTGGAAGCAATCACCGATGTGCGTTTATTAAAACAATCTCTCTTTGTTATCAGCCTGGTATTATTAGGATTTATTCTTGGCCATGACTACCATTTACAACCCGCTACTGTGGCCATGTCAGGTGCCGCTTTATTATTGGTATTAAATAACCTCACTCAAAATGCTGAAGAACAATCTAAAACTGTACATAAAAGCTTTTGTGAAGTGGAATGGATTACCATTTTTTTCTTTATTGGACTCTTTATTGTGGTTTATGGTTTGGAATCCACCGGTATCTTGGAAACAATTGCCCATTGGATCTTAGGCAAAACCAATAATGATCTGACGGCTACCGCCATTGCCATTATGTGGGTATCGGCTATTGCCTCTGCTTTGGTGGACAATATTCCCTTTGTTGCCACGATGATTCCTTTAATCGAAAGTATGCAAAGCAGCTTTGGCTCTCCAGAACAAATAATGCCGCTTTGGTGGTCGCTAGCCTTGGGATCTTGCTTAGGTGGCAATGGAAGTTTGATTGGAGCCAGCGCTAATTTAATCGTAGCTGGTTTTGCCGAACGAGCAGGTCAGCCGATTCGCTTTTTACCCTTTATGTTGATTGCCTTTCCTTTGATGCTATTATCGATACTAATTAGTAGTATTTATTTGTATTTTCGATATTTATAAAAAGGCAATAATATAAATAGACTGGGCTAAATAAAGGTTGAAGGAATCTGAACAATACTGCCACTAATTAACTCAACCTTTTCCGAATGATTAATTCAGTTGCCCCTACTGCGAATGGCTAGCCGGCCGCACCAGAATAACCCATAAAAATCTTAATCTTCAGCACTTTAGGTGCGGCCGGCTAGGCATTCTCGCTACGGCTCAACTGATGAATTTAGGTTAAAAGCTATTAACTATTTAGCGGTACTCTGATCCAATTGCATCGATAAGCGATCTGCGGGTACATAACCCGGCATCATTTGTCCATCTTCTAAGAAAATAGCCGGAGTTCCTCTAACGCCTAAAACTTGTCCGAGATTAAATTGCTTGTCCACTGGGTTTTCACACGCTTCAGCCTCAACTTTTAAACCATTTTTTGAATCCGTCATTGCCTTGGCTTTATCTTCACTACACCAAACTGAAACAATTTTTTGATAAGAAGGTGAGCCGATTCCAGCACGAGGATAAGCCATATACCGGACCGTTATGCCCTTTTCGTTATATTGTGGCATTTCACGGTGTAATTTAACGCAATAGGGGCAGTCAATATCGGTAAAAACAGTAATTTTGTGTTTTTCATTTTTTGCCGGATAAACAATCATATTCTCTTCACCCATTGCTTCTATTAGAGCAACACGGGCTGTGGCACGTTTGTTTTCGGTTAAATTTTCACGACTTTTCATATCAACCATGTCGCCTTTAATCATAATGCTGGCATTTTGGTTAAAATAGAATATTTCCGAGCCATAACTAACCTCATATAAGCCAGGAATAGGTGTTTTTTCAACGCTGGAGGGTTTAGTGCCAGGCATTAATTTAAACAGTTCCATTTCTAGTACTTTCATTTCAGCAGCACTATTATCAGTAACTTGAGCCTTGGTAGCAGCTTTTATTTCGGTCACATTGCTATCAGCAGCAAAAAGGGAAACCATAGGCAGCATTAAAAAGGAACCTAATAGCATTCCCGGTAGTAAATTGAATTTTTTCATATATTTTCTTATCTCGTTTAGTCTCTAAAATTTGTAAATTGTAAAGGAACGTCTAAATCAGCTTCCCTTAATAAGGCCATTACAGCCTGTAAATCATCGCGTTTTTTACCAGTTACCCGAATTTGTTCATCTTGAACAGCGGCCTGAACTTTGATTTTGGAGGCTTTAATCATCTTAACCATTTTGCGGCTAGAATCTTTATCAATGCCCTGCCTGACCGATAATTTTTGTTCTACCAGCTTACCATAGGGTTTAGGGTCACCAGCTTCAAGGCTTTTGATATCAATTTTCCGACGTATCATTTCCTTGTGAACTATATCTAAGACCTGATCAACCTGGAATTCACTTTCACTGGTTAGCGTAATTTCTTCTTTATTTTGAGTAACTTTAGTTTCAGTTCCCTTAAAATCATAGCGTTGTGATATGGCTCGATTGGAATTATTGACCGCATTGGTCAATTCATGCATATCTACTTCAGAAACAACGTCAAATGAAGGCATTATTATTTCCCCAAAACTGTAAAAACTATATTTTAACCCGAACTAACAATTAAACCAATTGAACTTTATCCCTAGAAAATGGTCTATGTTCAACAATAAGCAAGGGTGAGACCATTCCCGGCGGTCTTCGCCTTGTCTTGAGTTCTGAATCATGGATTTTCAGGTGGATTGGTAAAAAGCGTGAACCTTATCACAAAACTTTACTAAAAGTTGAATTTGTCAGATTAATCTTACAGACAAATCCAGCTATATCTTGTAGTATCACAACCACTAAAGCAAAGAAAAAATTAAAAATAACAATCTAAGCCATAGACTTTTTGGCTAAAAAAGCACAATTATAATTCGGGGGGAGTTAAAAATGCTATATATGACATTATCGCTGGTCATTCAAATCTTACTGATTTTACATGTGGTAAAAACAGGACGTAATATTTATTGGTTATTTATTATTGCCTTATTACCAGTGGCCGGTTCAATTGTCTATTTCATTGTAGAAATAGTACCGGATATAATTGGCAGTCAAACAGGTCGTCAAGTCAGTCAAAAAATAACCGAAGTACTCAATCCTAATAAAAATTTAAATCAAGCAGCCGCCGCTGATTCAGTCAATGATAGTATTGACAATACTAAAAAACTCGCCGATGAATGTCTCAATAAACAAATGTATATCGAGGCCAAACAATTGTACAAACAATGTCTTTCTGGTTTATATGAATACGATCCCGATTTAATGTATGGATTAGCAGAAAGCGAGTATGGATTGGCGAATTATGCTGAAGTCGAGTATTTATTACATAAACTAATTACTCATAATCCATGTTACAAAAATCAAAAAACGCATTTATTATTTGCCAAAACCTTAGAACATTTGGGCAAAACTGATTCGGCCATAGAAGAATATGAAGTTTTAAATTCTTATTATACCAGTCCGGAACCAACCTACTATTTGGCGAAATTACTCAAACGTCAAGGTCAAAAACAAAAGGCTACAGAATTATTCAAAAAAATAATTCTCCAATCTAAGGTTTCTGGTAGGCATTATTATTCGCTGCATAAAACCTGGATAAAATTAGCCAAAAATGAACTGTAAAACAATAGGTTATAGATATAAATCCATTTAAAAATTAGCCAGCGGTTTTAATTTATTTGCTTAGCATTTTCAAGTTGTTGTAATACTTCTTGTAGGGCATGGTCAATCGCTTTATCATCTTCAAATAAGGCAATAATTTGCGATGAGGCTTTATCTAAAACGGATAAAACTTTTTCTTCTTGATCGGTTTCCAATCCTAGATTAAAGAAAAGACTTTCAATATCTTGTCCCATACTCTGAGTAATGGCTATAACTCGTTGATACTTTTCTTGAGAAGCGGCTTGGATATTTTCCAATGCACTATGAGTACTTAAAGTAATTGCATTAAGACTCTTTTGTTGGACTAAGCTATTTTCTACTTTAATCGCAGCTATCCTTGCGTCGCCAATACTGCCAATAACCGCTATATGATCACGCAACCGACCACATTTATCGGGATCATCTAGAGGCATATTTTTAATTAAAATAGAAAGTTGGGGATAATTGATAAACATTCGATGTCCAGCTTCTAAAATTCTACCTTCCTTTTTGACCATCTCCAAAAGTTCTATCTCAATTTGTTTAACCACGCCACGTTTATTGAGAGTCAGTAAATCCTTGTCCGTGCGCACTTGTATGGTGCTGTTCAAGCCAAAATTTTCCATTGTTTCGATAATCTTATCAGCAACGTCCCGATAACTTTGACACAAAAAAGAATACTCTGTAAATTGTGCCACCAAGCCCATTTCGCTACTATTGGTCATGGCTGTATAAGCTACAGCCGTCAAATCTTGTAATTGCTCTTGTAAAGCAACGCGGGCTTTTTTATTTTCTAAAGCCAGGTTTAGTTTATGTAACAACTCTTTAATATCATAGGGTTTCCCAATATAGTCATCGCCTCCTGCTTCATAACCTTTTAAACGATCGTCTAAAGTGTTTAAGGCTGACACAAAAATTATGGGAATGTCACGACTGCTTTCATCTTTACGAATAGATTCACAAACCTGATAACCATCCATTTCAGGCATTAGCACATCTAAAAATATAATATCAGGTTTAATTCGATTGAGGAGTTCGAGACATTCTTTGCCAGACTCCGCAATATGCAGCGTATAGTCTGATAGTAACATAGTTAAAAGTTCGCGATTTTCTAATTTATCATCAACAATAAAAATTGTATTTTCTTTCATAGACATACCAAGAAGCCGAAAGGGAAGATTTTCACAAGGGGCTGTTAACCTTTCAGATGTTAGACTGATATTGAGGGAATTTTTGTACTGGCAAGGCATTTTTTATTTACCAATGCATTCCATTGGTAGTAAAAAATAACGACGGCAGTGCGAAAATTAGCCAAAATCAGACAATAGATGAAAGGCCAACAGGCTCTAATATGATCAGGGTTATTTGTCAACATATTAACAATACTCTGGTTAAGATTTCAATTATCTCCTCCCTTTCAAGTTCTGATATATTTCCATTCAAACTTTTCATACTAATATAGTATAGATGTTAGTCAAGTTATAGGAAAATTTATTTACTCTTAATTGACAAACCTTCAACCTAAATAGCTGGTTATTTTCAAATTACTAATAACAAAAAGGACAGGACAGCATTTTTCCGATAGATTACAATGTTTAACCAAATTTGATATAAAACTAATTTAAACGATTATAGACAATGTTATGATAATACCTCAGTTCTTATCATCATCAAATGCCAATCCATCTATTCTAGCCTATTACTTTGATTATAGCTTATTGATCTTTTCTATCGTATTAGCTTTTATCTCTTTTTATACCATTTTTTTGATTGCCGAACGACTCAATACAGAATGGCGAGAAAATAAAATAATCTGGATAATTACCGGTACTTTTTCATTTGGTATTGGATTATCTGCCATGCATTTTTTGGGAATAGCTTCCATGGAAATGGATGCAAAAATGTATTATTCTCCATTTTTCTTTGGTCTCTTTATTTTTTCAAGCCTAATATTCTCCTCACTAATTTTATTTATTGGACGTAAAAATATTTCTTTTAATGTTACATCTCAACATGTTCAAGCAAATATAAAAAAACAAGTTTATAGGCAGACCTTGCTTGTTTTTCTTCCTATGTTAGCCCTTGTTGGTATTGTATCTGTCGTAGCATTTTTTGTTCATGATAGTATAAAACGCTCTGAAAATGCCAATGAAGCAATGGCTCAAGCTGATCTCATCGCAAATCTAGTTGTTAATGATTTCGATGCTATTGTCGAAGAATTATTATATCGCGCCGAAGATCCATTGATTAAAGAGTTTTTAGTCTCACCATCTAGCGAAGTTAAAGTGAAATTAATTTCAGAACTCATTGCATTGGCCAAAGTAAAAAAAATATTTAATCAAATTCGAGTCTTAAGTGTACAAGGACAGGAAAAAATTCGAATAGATTCTGACAACGGAGAGCCTATTGCCATTGCTGAACAAAAACTTCAGGACAAATCACATCGCTATTATTTTGAGCAACTAAAAAAATTAGATCAGGGGGTAGTTTATGTTTCTCCTTTTGATTTAAATGTTGAAAACGAGCAAGTCGAAATCCCCTTAAACCCAATGATTCGATTTGCTACGCCAATTTATGATGATTCTGGAATCAAGCTCGGTATTATTATGTTTAATTATTTTGGCAAACTGATTTTAAATGACATTAAAAACCAAATGGCCAAAAGCAATAGCAAAGTCTTCCTATTAAACTCTCAAGGATATTATTTAATCGGTCCTTCAAGTGACAAAGAATGGGGATTTATGTTCAACCAAGAAAGTACCTTTAAACAGGATTTTCCCCATGCCTGGGATACGATTAATGGCAATGAAAGTGGGCATTTCGAAGTCGAATCAAGCTTATTTTCTTTTATTACTGTCGGAGCCGTATCCGGAAAAAATGCCGGAAGTGTATCCAGAGGAGAGACTGAACGCTGGAAGGTCATCCTTTATCTGCCAACCCCAGCCTGGGTTTTATCCTCTGTCTTTGAGCATATGGTCAGTATCATTTTTTTCAGCATATTACTGATCATCACCTTATTTATCGCATGGTCTACCGCTCTAAACTCCGTCCATCGGAAAATGGCTGAAAAAGATAAACAAAATACTCTTAATGAGTTAAATTTTATGAAATATGCTCTAGATGAACATGCCATTGTCAGCATTACCAATGCTAAAGGAGAGATAACCTATATCAATGAGCGGTTTATCCAAATAAGTGGATATTCACAAGCAGAACTACTCGGAAAAACTCATAGCATTATCAAATCAGGTACGCACTCAACAGAATTTTATCAGCAAATGTGGCAAACGATTGCTAACGGTCAAACTTGGCACGGCATATTTCAAAACCGAGCCAAAAATGGCGCTTATTACTGGGTGCAATCAACCATTGTCCCAGAGCTTGATGACCAAGGTATTCCACATCGTTATATTTCCATCCGCACTGATATTACCCGTCAAAAAAATACTGAAAAAGAAATTTCCAAATTATTTCAGGCTGTGGAGAGTAGCGCATCCATCGTAATGGTCACGGATGTTAATGGGATTATTGAATATATTAACCCAGCCTTTACTCAAATTACTGGATACACCGCTACTGAGGTAATCGGTCAAAAAACCAGTATGCTACGTTCTGGTATGACTTCTGCTGAGACTTATCACAAACTCTGGGACACCATTCATTCCGGTCAAACTTGGCGTGGTGAATTTCGTAATAAATGTAAAGATGGGCATTATTATTGGGCTGCTACCACCATTTCTCCGGTTATTGAAAATGGCCAGATAACCCATTTTACCGGAATTCAGCAAGATATCACTGAACGTAAACATATGGAAGATCAACTTAAACAAAAACAGATTGAACTGAAAAATAATCTTAGAGAATTGACCGAGTCTCAAATCAAGCTAAAAGAACAAGCAAAAATACAGATTCAATTAACTGAAAAAGCAGAAAAAGCCGACCGGGCTAAATCTGAATTTTTATCAGCAATGAGTCATGAATTACGAACCCCCTTAAATTCTATCCTTGGATTTGCCCAAGTATTTGAATATAAATCAGAACAAGCATTAACTAAAACTCAAAAAACATGCGTCGATCACATTATTAAAGGTGGAAAGCACCTGCTTGAATTAATTAATGAAATTTTAGACCTAACTAAAATCGAATCCGGAAAAATGCAACTTTCAATCGAAAATATGCATCTCTATTCCGTTGTCGATGAATGCTTATATTTTCTTGGAAGTATTGCCGAAAATAAACAAATCGAAATTAATTGGGCGGAGAATGATCCCTTATTTAAATCCAAAGAAATTCAGGTAGAAACCGATCATATGCGCTTAAAGCAAGTTATAATTAATCTTTTAAGCAATGCCATTAAATACAATCATATTAATGGCAAAATCACACTATCGAGTGAATCACAATCTAAAGATTTTGTTCGTCTCATAATTAGTGATACAGGACCAGGAATACCTGAAGAAAAATATGAGATATTATTTGAACCTTTTACCCGTTTAGAAAAACTCAATAGCAACATTGAAGGAACCGGAATTGGATTATCTTTATCAAAAAAAATTATGGACTTATTAGGTGGGAATATTGGCGTAAAAAGTACTATAGGCCAAGGAAGTTCATTCTGGATTGATATACCAAAGGCCAAAGTTAAACAAAATAACGTTATATCACCTTGGACCGACTCAGCCGATTATGCAATGATATCAGACGACAAAGAAGTTATCGGTAAGGTTTTATATATCGAAGACAATCCGGCCAGTATCAGTTTGATGGAACAATTGGTCAATCAGATTTCAGGCTTACAATTATTATCAGCACAAAACGCCGAATTGGGGTTGAATTTAGCTAAGCAACATCAGCCTGATATGATTATCTTAGATATTAATTTACCTGGAATGAGTGGATTAGAGGCTGTCACTCATCTTAAACATATGCAAGAAACCCAGCATATTCCCGTAATTGCTCTCAGTGCAAATGCCATGCCTGCCGATATCCAACGCGGGTTACATGCCGGGTTTAAGCAGTATTTGACTAAACCCTTAGATATTAATAGTATGATCGATACGATTAAAGAGACACTTGAAGTGGTTGAATAACCATATTTATCATCAAGTTTTTTCAAAAGACTGGGGACGCAATGAATTCCATGAGTATTATTTTCAACAACCAATGTCCTTTAAAGAGTTTCTTTCTATCACCTCATGAATATTGAGTCATGATTTGTATTCCGATATAAAACATTCCAATTTCGCTATTTCTTTTTGTTGAGCTTTAAGATGACAGAAACATCAGCACGCTATTTAAAAATCCGTTTTGTGACACTGGTTGGAGCCCTGGTCAATTTATTTTTGGCCGTAGTAAAAATCATCGTTGGTTATATCGGTTCCTCACACGCCTTATTAGTAGATGGCATTCATTCCCTATCCGATCTTTTAAGTGATGCCTTGGTTATTTATGGCGCCAAACATGGGGATAAAAATCCAGATCAAGATCATCCCTACGGTCATGCTCGGATCGAGACATTTTTCGCGGTTGTTTTTGGCGTTATACTGGTTGCGGTTGGACTAGGAATAATCATTGATGCAATCGGTCGTTTGAGCCAATCCGGGGTCGCAGAAATACCTACCTTATTTGCTCTTGTCGTTGCCTTAGTATCGGTTATTTCAAAAGAACTTTTATACCAGTATACCAACCACTTTGCCAAACAGCTCAATTCCCCCCTATTAAAAGCTAACGCTTGGCATCATCGTAGTGATGCGGTTTCTTCCATAGTAGTTTTAGTTGGTGTTGCAGGCAGTATTTATGGTATCGCTTATTTAGACATTGTTGCTGCCGTAATCGTGGCTATGATGATCGCAAAAATCGGTTGGGATTTAGCCTATGAAGGCGTTAATGAATTAGTTGATAAAGGCTTAGACAAAGACGAGCTAACACGCATTAAAGCTTTAATTGAAACCATTCCTGGGGTTAGTGAAATGCATTCTCTTAGAACAAGACAAATGGGTAATAAAGCACTGGTTGATGTACATGTACAAGTCACCCCTTATGTTAGCGTTTCAGAAGGCCATCGAATTAGCGATGAAGTCAGTCATCGACTGGTGAATGAAATCGAAGTTGTTTCACAAGTATTAGTCCATATCGATCCAGAAAACGATGAAAAATTTTCCACTTGTAGTCAATTACCTTTAAGAAATGAGGTATTGACTCTATTAATTGATTATTTCCAACATCTCAAACCAGAATTACAATCACAATTTGATTTACTGAATAATATTACCAAGCTGCTCAAGCAAAATAACGCTAAAAATTTGGTATTGCATTATCACAATGGAAAAATTACCACGGATATTTTTTTACCCTTCGAGCATATAGAACATTTAAATGAAGTCCAAGACCTTGAAGATTTTCTAAAAATACAACTCGAGGATCTAGAAATTATCGATCAAATTAATTTCGGATTCCTTAAGTAAAGCTCACTATTTACAATTGTCATCAATAAGATATTAAACATGTCCGAGACATCCCCTGAATATATACTAGAAAGAATGTCTCACCCCTTGATAGATGAGCTATCAGAACACCTAACTCCAAGGGCCATAAGTCTAAAAAAAGGAGATTTTTTATTTCAGCAAGGCCAATCAGTAAAATATATTTACTATTTATTACAGGGGCGAATTACACTAAATCGAAGTACAATAGAAGGTGCTAAGGTCATATTACATGTTGCCTTGGCAGGTGATACCTTAGCAGAAGCATCATTATTTTCAGAACAATACCATTGTTCAGCCAAAGTTGATGCTACGGCTAAACTTATCGGTTTTAAAAAGTCAGAAGTTTTGCAATATTTGGATTCAAGTCCCCAATTTATGAAACAATTATTAGCCATTTTAGCCAGCCAGGTAAGAGAACTTCGCAGCCTAAATGAAATTAAAAATATTCGCTCGGCGCAAGAACGAATATTGGCTTATATTCGTATAGAAAACCGAATAAATATCGAGAATCTTTCTTTAAAAGATATTGCCTATAAAATTGGCTTAACACACGAAACCTTTTATCGCGAACTCAGAAAACTGGAAAAATCAGGGCAAATATCTCGCAGTGATAGCATGATAAAACTTATTATCTAACCACTAAATCTGAGCACCAAAAACTGTCATTTCAAAATCAATGTAAACGTCAATTTTTCACACCTAAGCGAATTAGTCCTAATAGGTGCCTCCCTATGCTTTTATTGTGGATGCTCGATACATTTTTCTATGTTTATATCATCACCATTACCCAACTCATCAATATGGTTATTGCCAATCAAATATAGTTGAAAACAATTTTGACTTATAACCTTATAAACCTAAATAACGCAGTTAAAAATTAGCCTATAATAACAAGTACCTGAAATTTTGGAAAAATACCATGGTACTTCCCCCTAAAAACACTCACCCAAAGGGTGAATCGCCTTTTTCTAAAC
>Ga0209692_10001037_pt1 | contig 43520 bp, 41 predicted proteins | sample tdDd472_FD_187129 | JGI IMG/M metagenome (GOLD analysis project Ga0209692, IMG submission 187129) | Marine sediment microbial communities from the Atlantic coast under amendment with organic carbon and nitrate - tdDd47.2 (SPAdes)... | ecosystem: Environmental > Aquatic > Marine > Coastal >...
GTCAGCCGAAAAGCCGATATCGCCATCTCCTCAATCCTGCCCGACGATCCCAGCGCCTATTGGGTTACGCCGATCCTGCGCGAGAGTTTCTTCCTGGTGAGCGCGAAAGGGGCCATCGATCCGGACGAGGACCTTCTGCCGCAATTGGCGGAGCTTCCCTTCGTTCAATTTTCCGAGGAAACGCATATCGGCCGGTTGATCGCGCAGCATTTGCGGCGCGTTCGGTTCAACGCATCGCGGCGCTTCGCCTTCGATGCGGCGCGCTCGGTATTTGCGACGGTGGTCCAGTCGGGGGGATGGGCGATCGCCAACCCCCTCAGCCTGCTGGACGCGGAACGCTTTACGCCGCATATCGATATTCAGCCTCTGCCCTTCCCCGCCTTGTCGAGGCGCATCTGGCTGACGGCCAGGTCCGACGAGTTGGGACGCCTTCCGGATCGGCTGGCGACCGATTGCCGCCGCATCATGCGCCGGCAGATCATCGGCCGGTTCCTGGAGATCGCCCCCCATCTGGCCAACACGATCGAGATACTGGAAGAATAGGAGCGCTTCCGGGGTTTCACCCGGCGCAGGCATCCTCGAAAGCGGAAACGACCCGGTCCACATCCTCGCTGCCGACGTCGAGATGGGTAACAAGCCGCACCCGGCTGGAGCGGCTTGAAATCTGCACTCCGCGCTTCATCAACTCAGCCGGCAGCCGCGCCACGAGCGCGTCGGACAGATCGACGAAGACCATGTTGGTGTTGCAGGCGACGACGTCGAGACCGTCGATATCCAATTCCTCAAGCCCGTCCGCCAGGCGCGACGCGTGGAGGTGGTCCTCGGCCAAGCGGTCGACGTTGTTTTCCAGCGCATACAATCCGCAGGCGGCGATGACGCCGGCCTGCCGCATGGCGCCGCCAAGCATCTTCCGAATTCGGCGCGCCTTCGCGATCAAGTCCTTCGGGCCGACCAGCACGGTCCCGACGGGCGCGCCCAGCCCCTTGGAAAGGCAGACCGACACCGTGTCGAAATAGGCCGCGATCTCAGCGGGCTGCACGCCGAGCGCGACGGCCGCGTTCATCACACGCGCCCCGTCCAGATGGGCATTCAAACCGGCTTCCCGGGCGATGGCCGTGGCGCGCGCCATGTAGTCCATGGCGATCGGCTTGCCGTTATGCGTGTTCTCCAAAGACAGAAGCCGCGTCACCGGAAAATGCGGATCCGGCAGTTTCACCGCCGCCCTTATCGCTTCCAGCGGAACCTCGCCCGCGTCGTTGGTCGGTATCGCATAGGGGACGGCGCTGCCGAGCACCGCCGTTCCCATCGCTTCATAGGTGACGATGTGGTAGCCGGTGCCGATGATATATTCCTCACCCCGCCCGCAATGCGCCATCACGGCCGCCAGATTGGATTGCGTCCCGCTGGGAAACAGCACGGCCGCCTCCTTGCCCATCATGTCCGCCGCCTTCGCCTCAAGCGCGTTCACGGTGGGGTCGTCGCCGTAGACGTCGTCGCCGACCGGTGCGGACGCGATCGCGTCATACATGCCTTGCGACGGCCGGGTCACCGTATCGCTGCGCAGGTCGATGATCCTGTTCGCACCGGTATAGGCTGCCGGACGGTCCGACGAAGCGGCGGGATAAGTCATTTTCAGCTCCAATGGCGGGTCGGAAAGGGAATGCAGATTTGCCGTATCCCATGTGCAGGGTCACTGCAAACGCTTTGCAAGCAAAGATCTGTTGACCGCCCGCTCAAGCGCCGGCGGCGGTAAGAAGCTCCGGCGCCGGCAGGAAGTCCTCGATCGCCACATCGTCGATCTGATGCGGCTCCAGGAATTGGTCCGCGTATTTCTGCCAGACACCGGCGCGCAGGAAGAGATCGAATAGGTCCGCGTCGATATGCTGGTCCTTGACCATGAAGCTCATGATCCGCAGGGATTCGCTGATCGTTTTCGCCTTCTTGTAGGGCCGGTCCCCGGCCGTAAGCGCCTCGAAGATATCCGCGATCGCCATCACGCGCGCCGGGATCGACATTTCCGATTTCACCAATCCGCGCGGATAGCCCGTTCCGTCCATCTTCTCGTGATGGCCGCCCGCATATTCCGGCACGCGGCGCATGTTTTTCGGGAAGGGCAGTTGCTCCAGCATCTTGATCGTGACGGCGATGTGATCGTTGATCGTTTCCCGCTCCTCGCCGGTCAAGGTGCCGCGCCGAATGGAAAGATTGTACAATTCCCCGCGGTTGTACTTGCCCACCTCGTGCTCCGGCAGATCGCCCAGCAGGGGTTCCGTATGCGGCGTCGGCGGCATCTTGCCTTTCAGGAACATTTCTTCCGCCGGGCTCAATCCCATGGTCTTGTCGAAATGCCGGATCCAGGTCCGGCCGGCGATTTCCTTCAGCCGGGCCAGGGCGCCGTCATCCATGAACTCGCCGCCGACATTCGCTTCGGCGACGAACTTGAACTCCTCCGCCAGGCGTTGGCAGGCAGCGTCGAATTCGGCTTCCGCCTCTGCCTTGTCCTTGCCCGCCAACTGCGCCTTCAGACAGTCGATCTCGGCATCCCGCCGCAACACTTCGAAACGCGTGCGGATTTCGTTGATGCGGTTATAGATCGTCTCCAGCTTCGACGCCTTGTCGACCACGTATTCCGGCGTCGTCACCTTGCCGCAATCGTGCAGCCAAGCCGCGACATGGAGCTCGTACCATTCGTCCGAGGTCAGGTCGAAATCGGCGAAGATACCTTCCTTGCTCTTGCAGGCGGCGTCGACCAGCATCTTCGTGACGACGGGCACGCGCTGGCAATGCCCGCCGGTATAGGGCGACTTGTCGTCAATCGACGAGGCAAGCATCTCGATCAAGGAATCCCACAACCGCCTCTGCTCGTTGATCAGCATGGAGTTCTCAAGCGCGACGGCGGCCTGACTGGTAAGCGCCTCGATCAAGGGCTGAAGTTTCCGGTCGAAGGAAACCGTCTTGCCGGCGGCATCCCGTGCATTGATCAACTGCAGAACGCCGATGACTTCGTCATTGGTGTTGATCATCGGGACGGTCAGGAAGGATTGCGACCGATACCCCGTGCTTTCGTCGAACTTCTTCGTGCCGCTGAAATCGTAGTCCTCCGCCTCATAGGCATCGGCGATGTTCACTGCCTGGCGCTGGTGCCAGACATTGGAGGCGACATTGTTCGCGTTCTTCGCCCCGTCGTCGCGGAACAGCGGCACCGGCGGAAAGGGGATCTCCTTCCCCGTCGTCCCGCCGAGCGCGACCTGCAACGTGTCGTTCCGCATGATCTTGAAGGCGAGGCCGGTTTCGTCCTCCGTCGTGAGATACAGCGTCCCGCCATCGGCGTTGTAGATCTGTTTGGCTTCCAGCAGGATCATTTCCAGCAGGCGGTCGGTGTTCCGTTCCGCCGAAAGCGCGATCCCGAGTTCGATCAACCGCCGGATGACGCGGTCGCCCTCGCGGCGGCCCCCGAATACGCCGGAGGATCGCCGTTCCGCCTTGGCCTGCAGGCCATAGGGATCCCTTTCCGGACTCAGCATCGGGTCCGGCGCGGCGGTCGCGTCCTGGATTTCTTCAGTCAAATGAAAACAGCCCTCACCCCGAACATGCCCCCTCGCCGCGAAACGGCAGCGCCCTGCGGGTCCCGATATCTCCTCAACGGTCCCAGCGTGTTCTGGAAGGATAGTCAGTTCACGCGTTCAACGTAAGACCGTTCCGGGCACCGCGCGCGCTTTAACGAAAGATCATGCGGGACTAATACGCGCCTAGAGCAGGTTGATGCGCATGTTTTCCCGCGCAACGACGGCGCCGGACCACTTCTCCCGCGCCCTCATTTCCAACTCTTCCATGAACTTGTCGTCATGGGTCGGATCGTGGTGGAAAATGGCGAGCATCTTGGCATTCGCCATCTGGCAAAGCTTGACGCCTTCCTCCCATGTCGAATGCCCCCAGCCGACCTTGCTGGGAAATTCCTCTTCCGTGTAGGTGCTGTCGTAGATCACGAGATCCGCGCCGTCGATCAGTTCCAGCACCGTTTGGTCCGGCTTGCCGGGCACGTGTTCCAGATCCGTGACATAACACATGGACTTGCCCTTGAACTCGACCCGGTAGCCCGTCGCGCCGTTCGGATGGTTCAACGGCTTGGTGCGAACGACGACACCCGGCGTGAGGCTGAACGAATCCCCGGCGGTGAAGTCCTCGAAGGACAGGTTGGACTGCATCGCTTCAAGCGGAACCGGGAAGAACGGCTGGGCCATCTGGCCGCCCAGAACCTTGCGGACGCCGCCCTCTTCCTGGATATGCCCGGCCATGATGTTGAAACTTTTCCCTGGAACGAAAGCCGGGGTGAAGAACGGAAAGCCGTTGATATGGTCCCAATGGGTATGGGACAGCATGATGTTGGCGCGATGCACGTCCTTGCGCAGCAGCCAGGATCCAAGGTTCCGAATGCCGGTGCCCGCATCGAAGATGATGCGTTCGCCGCCGGTCGAGACTTCGATACAGCTGGTGTTCCCGCCGAAGCCGATATGGCGTGGCGACGGGCAAGCGATCGATCCTCGAACGCCCCAGAATTTTACTTTGAAGGCCATGCCGCCAAATCAACCGAGTTTGTTTTCATTTCCCCCCCAGGATGGGCATAGCCCACATGCCCAAAACACCTTCAGATACCGATAGTTGGTTTTCAAGAGAAAACCTGTGACCTCCGTCACAGACAACTGCAATGCCTGTTAGTTTCCTGAAATCATCCACGTTTATGGCCTCTCCCCGGCCCGGCATCCACTATGCTATCCACTATGGGTGGAGCCTGATCGCGATGCGCCTGTTCAGGCGCCGGTTCTCCGGAATCGGCTCCCCGGTTATGTCCAAAGGCGGCAGTTTGGGCCTCGTATCGGCATAGCCCGCCGCCTGCAAGCGCGGCGGGTCCATCCCCTCTTCGATCAGGAAACGCACCACGCTGGCCGCCTGATGCGCCGACAGCTCCCAATTCGACGCGAATATGGGCGTACTGATCGGCACGTCATCGGTATGCCCCTCCACGTCGACGAAATAGATATCGTAGGGCGGCTCCCCCAGGTCGTAGTGGATTTGGCGAAGGATGTATTTGGCGGGTTCCGTCAATTCGACGGATTGCGGTGCGAAAAACGATCCCACCACGAAATCGATCACAATCCCTTCATCATCGAAACCGACCTGGACGTCCCCGGGGGGAAGCTGGGAACTCGTGTCGATTATCGCCTGTATCTTGCTTTGCATGTTGTAGAGCGGAAGATCCTTCAAAATCTCCTGCGTCAGTTCTTCGTCCTTGCGGTTCCCGATCTCGCCCTTCAAGCCGGCCTGGACTTCCTCGAACCGAACCAGGTCGACCTTGGAGAAGGAAACCAGCATGACGAAGAACGCCATCAGCAGCGTAATCGCATCCGCATAGGTGACGAGCCAGTCCTCTTCGTTTTCTTGAACGGCGTCGGATCTGCGGCGTCGCTGGGGCATTGGATACTCCCTACTTCTCGCGCAGTTGCTTATCGATGTCGAAGCGAATGGCCGGGTCGAGGAAACTGTTCATTCTGTCCTGGATGAACCGCGGGTTCTTGCGTTCTGCCAGAAGCGCCAAGCCTTCCAGCAGCAATTCATGGCGGAACCGGTGAATTTCGTGCCGCTGGGTCATCTTGTTCGCGGCGGGCACGCAAACCATCCGCGCCAGGATGACACCGTAGAGCGTCGTGTTCAGGGCAACCGCCAAACCTTTGCCCAACTGCGAAGGGTCGGTGCCCATATCGTCCAGCATGATGATCAAGCCGACCAGCGTGCCGATCATGCCGAAGGCCGGCGCGGTGCTGGCCATGCTCTTGCAGATATTGGCCGGGACCATGTTCCGTTCGAAGGTGGAATTGGCCACGGATTGAAGATTGGCGCGAATTTCCGGCGCCTTGTACCCTGAAAGGACAAGCTCGAGGCCGAAGCTCAGGAACGGGTCCGCCTGGACCTTCTGAACCTCCGCGTCCAACGCCGCCACCCCCTTCTGCTGGGACATGTAGCCCCAGCGGATAATCCGGCCGACTTCCTGATTCAGGATGCTGCGGCCGATCCGCTGCACGGTGAAGGTCGACATGATCCCGCGCAGGGCGAGCAGGACATATCGCGCCTCCTGCCCCAGGAATGTCGCCGCCAGGGTTCCCCCGATAACCATCACAAAGCTGGAAGCACTGACAAAAATCCAATAATTGTCGGTACTAATGACGATCGCCCCGATAAACAGGCTGATGCACAGAACAAAGGCAATGAAAGTATTGATCGACATCGGTTCCAGGCCGTCCACTTCTAAGTAAAGGCGGCAAATTCTTAAGTCAGGCTATGTAAAAGGAAGCCAAACCCCCAGCGTACATAAGAAATTCCCCACGAAAATTTACCTTAGTTCGTTGGATATTTAAACGTTTCTTTGATGGATATGAAAATGAACCAGTCAAAATTGGTTGAAGTAACGAAGCTGGGTGCCCGCGGCGATGGCATTGCCGATGGACCGGACGGGCCGGTCTACATTCCCTTTTCCACCCCCGGCGATACTTTCCGGGTTCTGAAGACCGTGCCGCGCGGGGATGGAAAACTCGCGATCGCGGCGGAACTGGTCACGCCCGGACCAGACCGGACGGAACCGCCCTGCCCCCATTTCGGAACCTGCGGGGGATGCTCGCTGCAGCATGTCAGCTTGCCCGCGATCGCGGCCTTCAAGCGCGGCTTGCTGGCCGACGCCCTTTCGAAACGCGGGTTCACCGACATCGATTTGGCGGAAACCGTGTCCGTTCCGCCCGCCTCCCGGCGCCGTGCGCGGCTTTCCTGCATCAAGACGCTGAAAGGTTGGATCATCGGATTCAACGAACGCGGCACGAACCGGATCATCGATATCGAAGGCTGTCTGATTCTGCGCCCGGCCTTGACCGCCCTGTTGCCGCGGCTTCCGGCGCTGCTGGCGGCCCTGCCATCCATGGGGCGCGGCGGCGATATCCAACTGACGGAAGGCACGTCCGGCGTCGAAGCCGTCCTGATGCCCGAGAAACCGAAAGACCTCTCCCTCGACGAACGCTATCTGCTGACGGACTGGGCCGAGGAAACCAACCTCGCGCGCCTTGTCTGGCAGGACCGGTCGGGGGCCGACCCGGTCGTGGAACGACGCCTCTTCGTTCTGGAAATCGAGGGCGCGAAACTGGCGCCGCCGGCGGCCGCGTTCCTGCAAGCCAGCGAGGAGGGCGAGCGCGCGATCGTCGAGCGCGTGCTGGAGGCGGCCAAGGGCGCGCGCCGCGTGGCCGATCTTTTCTGCGGCTGCGGCACCATTTCCCTGCCGCTCGCCGCGGCGGGACACAGCGTGCACGCGGTCGAGATCGACAAACCCCTGCTGGCCGCGGTCCAGCGCATGGGCGGCGGAAACGTCACGATCGAAGCCCGGGACCTGGCCCGGAACCCGATCGCCGCCAAGGACCTCGCCCCCTATGAAGCGGTGGTGTTCGACCCGCCGCGCGCCGGCGCCGCCGATCAGGCCGCGGAAATCGCGGCCTCACCCGTGCCGACGGTCGTCGCCGTGTCCTGCAACCCCGCCACCCTGGCGCGCGACCTGAGGATCCTGGCCGATGGCGGCTACCGGATCGAAAGCGCGACGCCGATCGATCAGTTCACCTGGTCGGCCCATCTGGAAGCCGTCGCGGTGCTGCGCCGGGACCAGTAACTCATCCGTCGATGCTGCGCAGCAGGGCCGGATAGCGCAGGCCCAAGGTCACCCCCCGCAGGACCATCAGCACGATGATGGAGGCCCACAGGCCATGATTGCCGTAGGCGGATTCCAGCACGTATAGCGCCGCCAGATAGCCGATCAGCGTGATCACCATGCCGTTCCGCAGATCGGCGGAGCGCGTCGCCCCGATGAAGATGCCGTCCAGCGTGAAGCACCAGACCGACACGATGGGCATGGCCGCCGCCCAGAACAGGTAGGTATAGGCGGTTTCCCGCACTTCCGTGATGCCCGTCAGCCCGTCGATGATATAGGGACCTGTCACCAGGAAAAGCACGCTCGCCGCCGCGGCGATGCCCGCGCCCCAGAGCATCGCCGTCTTCGACGCGGCATGGAACCCGGCCCGGTCCCGCCGCCCTTTCGCGCCACCGACCAGGGCTTCCGCCGCATGGGCGAAGGCGTCCAACGCATGGGAACTGAAGGTCAGGAAGTTGAGCAGCACGGCGTTGGCCGCCAGGATCACGTCGCCCATCTTGGCGCCCTGGGCGGTGAAGATCGCGAAGGCCGTCAGCAGGCAGAAGGTGCGGATGAAGATGTCCCGGTTGATCGCCACCATCGACCGGAGTTCGTGAAGGGCGAAAAGGCTGCGGTCGGGGACCAGCCGTTCCCCCATCCGCGCCAGCCGCCGCAGCACCAGAAACCCGCCCAGCAGGAAACCGGCATATTCCGCGATCAATGTGGCGGCCGCCACGCCGTCCACGCCCCATCCAAGCCCCATCACGAACAGCAGATCCAAGGCGATGTTGATCCCGTTCGTCACCACCTGGATGGCAAGCGGCGTCCGTGCGTCTTCCTGTCCCAGAAACCAGCCGAGAATCACGAAGGTGGCCAGCGCGGCCGGCGCGCCCCAAACCCGGATCAGGAAATACCGGTGGGCCAGATCCTCGACCTGATCGCTGGCCGACAGCAGGTTGAAGGAGAGCATGGCGATCGGCTGCTGCAACAGGATGATCGCGGCCGCCAGACCGAAGGCGATCAGTCCGGCGCGATACAGGACGGTCTGAAACCCGGTCTCGTCCCCCCCGCCAAACGCCTGGGCCGTCATGCCCACCGTGCTCATGCGAAGAAACCCGAACCCCCAATAGACGTAGGAGAAGATCAGCGCGCCGATCGCGACCGCGCCCAGATAGGCCGGGTCCGGCAGATGCCCCATCACCGCCGTGTCCACGGCACCCAGCAGCGGAACGGAAATATTGGAGATGATCATCGGCATGGCCAAACGCCAAATTCGGCGATGCCAATTGCCTGCCTGAACCTTGCTGGTCACGCCGTCGCCCATCCACATATTGCCAAAGATCGTCCCGATTTGCGGTACCCAGTGACCATAATCACTGCGTCCGTCCAGACGCTGCGTCACTGTTCCTGGGACATCAACACCGAGCGGGTTTTGCGCCTATTCCCCATACACGCGCAAGCATCAGAGGTGAAAGTTAGGAATACAAAAATGCCTTGGATAGACTACGGAGACTATGCACGAAGCCAATCGGACTGGGCCCATTCGTTGCTTAAAAAGGCGACGAAATCGGACCCCGCCACGGCGGAAGACCTGGGCCGCAAGGCGAAGGACGCCCTGCAACGCGTCGCGTCCCATCTACAACCCCCGCAAGGAGCCGATGACCTGAGCCACGCGTAGGGCGTTTCCACTTCAATATTCCAGAAGATCGCCGCCCGGCAGCAAGCGGCGCGCCCGCGCCGGCTGTTCCGGTGCGATGCCCGCCGCCTCGGCGAAATCCACCACCATCGCATCGTCGGCCAGGATGAAATCCAGCACGCCCGCCAGGAAGGTCGGGTCGTCCACGCGCTCCCTGATTTCGACGGGCCCCACGCCGGTCACGGCGAGGAAACGTCCGATCCGATCCACGTCCTGGGAAAGATAGATCAGCGCGTCGCGCGCAAGCGACACCGCCTCGTCCGTTCGTTTCATCCTCGTTCCTTCTTTGCCGCGTTGCGGTTCCGGCCCGCCGGCCGATTTCCGCCGCATCAATAACATTGCAGAACGGGGCGGCAACCCTCACATTTTCGCCATCGCGTTATGGAACGACAGCAGGTGGCCATATGGTTTGGGATCCGCATCAATATCTTGCCTTCGCCGGGCATCGCTTGCGCCCTGCCCTGGACCTCTTGGCGCATATTCCCGACAAGGGCCAGCGGACGATTGTCGACCTGGGCTGCGGCCCCGGAACGGTCACGGCCTATTTGACGAAAAGATGGCATGAAGCGGATGTGCTGGGCCTGGATTCCAGTGAGGAAATGCTGGCCAAGGCGGGCGCCGCCGCGCCCAAGGCACGCTTCCAGGTGGCCGATATCGGCGACTGGGCCCCGGCAAAACCGGTGGATCTGATCTATACCAACGCGGCCCTGCACTGGCTGCCGGACCATCACACCCTTTTCCCGTCGCTGTTCTCGCACCTGAAACCGGGCGGCATCCTGGCGGTGCAGATTCCGCGCAATTTCAGCCGTCCGTCGCATACGAGCGTTGCCGAAGCGGCCAAGGACGGACCATGGGAAGCGACGCTGGCCCCGATGATCAAGCCGCCGCCGACCCACACGCCAAATGTCTACTACGACATCCTGGACCCTCTATCGGACAATCTGGACATCTGGGAAACGGACTACATCCAGGCCCTTGAAGGCGAGAACCCGGTTGCCGAATGGACCAAGGGCACCTGGCTGCGGCCTTTCCTGGACGCATTGGACGAACCGGAAAGGTCCGGTTTCGAGGACGCCTACCGCAAGCGGATCGCGGCCGCCTATCCGAAACAGGCCAACGGCAAGACGCTCTTGCCCTTCCTCAGGCTCTTCATCATCGCCAGCAAACCGGCATGACGGAAACACGGCCCCGGATTCCGGTTCACGATATCGGCGGCGCGCCTCTTGCCGTGCTGGCCGATCTGGAACCGGCCAGGATGGCGGAGATCTTGGCATCCGGACGGCGTCATCTGGGCGCGCTTCCGCTGCGTTTCCTGGACAGCCGGTCCAGAAAATGGGCGGAAAGAAGCGGAAACCCGTTTCTGGCGGAGATCAAGGCCATAAGCGAAAACCGCCCGCCGGGCCTGTGGTTCATGAATTTCTGCTACGAATGGGGATGCACGACCGGCGCCGAAACGCCGGCAGGCAAATCCGCGCCGATCCTGCGCCGGACCCTGGACTGGCCGTTCGACGAAATCGGCCGGAACATGGTTCTGGTCCGGCAGGAAGGGCGCAAGGGACCCAATTTGTACCCGACCTGGCCCGGATATCTGGGAACAATCAGCGGCATGGCGCCGGGGCGCTTCGCCATCATGATCAATCAGGCACCGCTGCCGAAGACCACCGGCATCCTGCCTCTGGACTGGATGGCGGCCCGCATCGCGACCAGATCCGCAAAAGCGATGCCCCCGGCGCACCTGCTGCGAACCGTTTTCGAAACATGCGCCGACTTCGATGAGGCGGTGGAGAAATTGACGAACACGCCTATCGCCCTGCCCGTCATCTTCACGATCGCGGGCACAAAACCCGGCGAGACCTTGACCATCGAGCGCAAGCGGACCGAAGCGCGGATAGACCGCGAAACCGCGGTGGCCGCGAACCATTGGCGGCTATACGACGAGCCGGCCAGGCCGCGGGGCAAGGAGAGTCCCGCCCGTGCCGACCGGATGGCGGAAAGCTGGGCCCCGGACCAGGGAGCGTTCGCTTGGCTGACCCCGCCAATCCTGAACAAGGACACCCGGCTGGCCCTGGAATGCGACATGGCGGCCGGAACCATGCGGGTCGTGGGCTGCGAACGCGACGGAATCGTCACCGACATTACGACAATCCAATAATTCTGCTGTTGAGAACCCTTAGAAGCCGCCTTAGTTATTGACTATAGTGGGAGGGACCCGACGGAGCGGCACACTCCGCGGGGTGCGGGATCGGTTCGGATGCCGACGAAGCGCGCCAGCGCGTGGTTCCCATGGTGCGGAAATTCGTTAGGAGCGCCGGCCGCGGCCGATGCTCAGACAAGGGCAGAGCATGAAACCGACCCGACGCCAGATCGCCGCCGGACTGATCGCCACCTTCGCCTTGGGCCCGATGGCCCTGACTGCACTGCAGGGCGCGGCGCACGCGGCCGACCCGATCAAGATCGGCGAAATCAACAGTTATACGTCCCTACCCGCCTTCACCATTCCGTACAAACAGGGATGGGAACTCGCGGTAGCGGAAATCAATGCGGCGGGCGGGGTGCTCGGCCGGCAGTTGGAGGTCATCTCGCGGGACGACGCCGGCAAGCCGGGCGATGCGGTCCGGATCGTCGAGGAAATGCTGAGCCGCGAGAAGGTCGACCTGATCGCGGGCACCTTCTTTTCGCATATCGGCCTTGCGGTCGCCGATGTCGCCAAGCGGAACAAGACGTTTTTCATGGCTTCCGAGCCGCTGAGCGACGCCATGGTCTGGAGCAAGGGCAACCGCTACACGTTCCGCCTGCGGCCGAGCACGCATATGCAGGCTTCGATGCTGGCGGAAGAAGCCGCGAAACTTCCCGCCAAGACCTGGGCCACCATCGCGCCGAACTACAAATACGGCCAGGACGCGGTCGCCGCGTTCCAGCGCCTGCTCAAGGAACGCCGGCCGGACGTGAAATTCGTGGCCGCGCAATGGCCCGCCCTGTTCAAGATCGACGCCGGCGCGGAAGCGGAAGCCCTGGCGGCCGCCAAGCCGGACGCCATCTACAACGTCACCTTCGGGGGCGACCTGTCGAAATTCGTCCGCGAAGGCAGCCTGCGCGGCCTGTTCAAGGACCGCACGGTCGTCAGCCTGCTGACCGGCGAACCGGAATATCTGGAACCGCTGAAGGACGAAACCCCGGACGGATGGATCGTCACCGGCTATCCCTGGTACGCGATCGACACGCCGGAACACAAAGCCTTCGTGGACGCCTATAAGGCGAAATTCGGCGAGACGCCCAAGGTGGGATCGCTGGTCGGATACAACACCTTCAAGTCCATCGCCGCGATCATCGCCAAAGCGGGCTCCACCGAAACCGAGGCGATGGTCGACGCCGCCGAAGGCATCGCCGTCGACACCCCGATCGGGCCGATCACCTTCCGCGCCTCGGACCACCAATCCACGATGGGCGCCTTCGTGGGCCGCACCGCGGTCAAGGATGGCGAAGGCGTCATGGTCGACTGGCGCTATGCCGACGGCGCCGACCACCTGCCCGGACCGGAAGAGGTCAAACACCTTCGGCCGGGCAACTGATCCTGCTGTCGGGGCGGTCCGCGAACAGCCGGGCCGCCCCGGCACGCAGCGCAACGCCATGACGGCGCTGGACCGGATCCTCACATGTTGACCGGACAGATCCTGACCGGGCTTGCCGGCGCATCCGTGCTGTTCTTCATCGCGGCCGGCCTGTCCTTGATTTTCGGCGTGACGAAGATCGTGAATTTCGCCCATGGCTCGTTCTACATGCTGGGCGCCTATATCGCCTATTCGTTGACCGAAATCCTCGGTGCATCGGGTTTTGGCTTCTGGCCGTCCATCCTGATCAGCGCATTGGCGGTCGGCGCGATCGGCGCCCTGGCGGAAATCACTGTGCTGAAGCCGGTCTACAGGGCGCCGCCGCTGTTCCAGCTTCTGGTCACCTTCGGGTTGGTGTTGATCATCCAGGATCTGGCCTTGCTCGTTTGGGGACCGCAGGACCGGCTGGGCCCGCGCGCGCCGGGGTTGAGCGGCGCCGTCGACCTGATGGGCACGCTCGTTCCAAGCTACGACTTCTTCCTGATCGCCGCCGGACCGATCGTGCTGGGGCTGGTCTGGCTGCTGCTGAACAAGACACGCTGGGGCGTCCTGGTCCGCGCCGCGACCGAGGACCGCGAGATGGCCGCCGCGCTCGGCATCGATCAGCGCCTCCTGTTTACCGGCGTCTTCTTCCTGGGCTCTGCCCTGGCCGGTCTCGGCGGAGCCTTGCAGCTGCCAAAGGGCGGGGCCGACCTGATGATGGACCTGACCGTGATCGCGCCCGCCTTCGTCGTCGTCGTGGTCGGCGGCATGGGCAGTCTGGTGGGCGCCTATGTCGCCGCCGTCGTCATCGGCCTGGCGAATGCCTTCGGGGTAGTGCTGCTGCCGCAGGCCACGCTGGTCCTGATGTTTCTGGTGATGGCGGCGGTCCTGCTTCTGCGCCCGCACGGATTGTTCGGCCGGCCGGAGCGCGAGGAACGCGGACAGGCGCCCGGCGCCGGGTATCCGCAATCCGGCAGGCGGGAGAAGGCGATCTGGCTTCTCATTCTGGCGGTGGGCCTTCTACTGCCCTTCGCGCAGGACGAATTCATCCTGGTTCTGGCAACCGATATCGCGGTCGCGGCCCTGTTCGCCACGTCGCTGCATTTCCTGTTGGGACCGGCGGGGCTGGTCAGTTTCGGCCATGCCGCCTATTTCGCGATCGGCGCCTATGGCGCGGCGCTGATCGCACAGCATGTCGACGGGTCGGGCATGGAACTCGCCCTTGCCGCGGCGCCGGCCCTCGCCGGTGCGGCGGCCTTGCTCTTCGGCTGGTTCTGCGTTCGGTTGAGCGGCATTTATTTCGCCATGCTGACGCTTGCGGTGGCGCAGATCGTCTGGTCGCTTTGCGTCCAATGGACGGGGCTGACCGGCGGCGACGACGGGATTCTGGGCCTGTGGCCGAGCGCCTGGGCGGAGAGCCGCACCGCCTACTACTATTTGACGCTGGCCCTTTGCTTCGCCGCCATCCTGCTGCTGCGCCACGCGGTGCACGCCCCCTTCGGTTTCGCCTTGCGCGCGGGACGGGACGCGCGGGAGCGCGCGGAAGCCATCGGCGTCGACGTCACCCGCCAACAATGGTTCGCCTTCGCCTTGGCGGGGGCCGCCGCAGGCCTGGCGGGCGCCCTCTTCATCTTCTCCAAGGGCAGCATCTTCCCCGACGAGGCCGCGATCCCGCGGTCGGTCGACGCCCTGGTGATGGTGCTGCTGGGCGGCGTCGGCAATCTGGCCGGACCGGTCCTGGGATCCGTCGTCTTCACCGTTTTGCACGACCAGCTGTCGCGGTTCGAGCAATGGCGTCTGCTCTTGGGGACGGTCATCATTCTGGTCTCCATCCTTGCCCCCGGCGGCCTGTCCGGTTTGCCCGCCATGCTGCGCGCCTTCATCCCCCTCAACCAGAAGGAATCCTCATGAGGGGACGGTCATGACCTTGCTGGATGTCCAGGGTTTGGCGAAACGGTTCGGCGCGGTCCGCGCCGTCGACGGCGTTTCCTTCGAGGTGGCGCGGACCGAAATGCTGGCCATTATCGGCCCGAACGGGGCCGGCAAGTCGACATGCTTCAACATGATCGGCGGCCAGATCGAACCCGATACCGGTATTGTCCTGTTCGACGGCTTGGACATCACGCGCGCCGCGCCGCAAAAGCTGTTCCGCGCCGGCATCGGCAGGACATTCCAGATCGCCACGGTGTTTCAGTCGATGACGGTCCGGGAAGTTCTGCAGACGGCGCTGCTCTCCCGGGACGGCAAGACGTTTTCCTTCGGCGTTTCCGCCCGGCGGTACAGGAGCGAGGAAGCGGGCGAACTCGGCATCTCGGTCGGTTTGGACGATCTGCTGGATACCGAATGCCATTCCCTCTCCTATGGCGATCTGAAGCGGGTGGAACTGGCCCTCGCGCTCGCCAACCGGCCGCGGCTGCTGCTGATGGACGAGCCGACGGCGGGAATGGCGCCCGACGGCCGCCAGCAGATGATGCGCCTGGTGCGTTCCCTGGCCGACCGATCCGGGATCAGCGTGCTGTTCACCGAACATGACATGGATGTGGTCTTCAACCATGCCGACCGGATCCTGGTCCTGAACAAGGGACAAGTCCTCGCCATCGGCTCGCCGGACGAGATCCGCGCCAACCCGGCCGTCCAGTCGGTCTATCTGGGGGAAGACGGATGAAGGCCGGGCTTTCCATCGAAAACATCTCGGCGGGGTACGGACAGGCCCTGGCGATCAGGAACGTCACGCTTTCGGTCATGCCCGGCGAAGTTGTGGCCCTGCTCGGCCGAAACGGGGCCGGCAAGTCGACGACATTGAAAGCGATCATGGGGATGCTGCCGCTGCGCACGGGAAGCGTCGCCATGGACGGCGCCGTGATCTCCGGCAAGCCAGTCCATGCGCGGGCGCGCGCCGGGGTCGGCTACGTCCCGGAGGAACGGCGGATCTTTACCGGATTGACCGTCTCCGAAAATCTTGAGGCCGGCCGCCGCCCCGCCCCTGATGGGCGGGAATGGACGCCGGAGCGCCTGTTCGATCTGTTCCCCAACCTGGCCCCGGCGCGGGACAGGCATGCCGGACAATTGAGCGGCGGCGAGCAACAGATGCTGGCGCTGGCGCGCACCCTGATGGGCAACCCCCGGATGCTGCTGCTGGACGAGCCGTCCGAGGGCCTGGCCCCGGTGATCGTCGATGCCCTGGCCGGCGTCGTGAGGACCCTCAAAGGAGAGGGCCTGGGTATCCTGTTATGCGAGCAAAACACCTCTTTCACCAACCGCGTCGCCGACCGCGCGGCCATTATTGAAAGTGGCTCACTACAGTATGAAGGGTCCATGGATGAGCTAGCCCTGGACGATACCGTCCGAAAGCGCTACCTCGCTGTATAGGGGACGCAAGTGAAACGATACAGGGTCCGGTCAACGGGTCCGTATACTGGGAGAAAAGCGATGCAACTGAACGACCCCACCCTTTTGCGCACCAAGGCCTATATCAACGGCGCTTGGACCGACGCCGCAAACGGCGCGACCTATCCCGTCATGAACCCGGCCACGCAGGAACTGCTTGCGGACGTCACCCGGTGCACGGTGGACGAGACCCGCGCGGCGATCGCGGCGGCGAAGAAGGCTCAGCCCGCCTGGGCGGCGCGCACCGGCAAGGAACGCGCGGCCATCATGCGCAAATGGTTCGACCTGATGATGCAGCACCAGGACGACCTCGGGAAGATCATGACCCTGGAACAGGGCAAGCCGCTGGCCGAAGCGAAGGGTGAGGTTGCCTATGCCGCATCCTTCATCGAATGGTTCGGCGAGGAAGCCAAACGCCTCTACGGCGACACGATCCCGCAACACCGGGCGGATAACCGCATCCTGGTCATCAAGCAGCCGATCGGCGTCACCGCCGGAATCACGCCGTGGAATTTCCCGGCCGCAATGATCACGCGGAAGGCCGGGCCCGCTATCGCCAGCGGTTGTGCGATGGTGGTGAAGCCTGCGCAGCTGACGCCGCTCTCCGCGCTGGCCATGGCGGAACTCGCGGAACGCGCGGGCGTGCCGGCGGGCATCCTCTCCGTCGTCACCGGCAACAATGCGCGTGAAATCGGCACCGAATTGGCGACCAACCCGACCATCCGCAAGATCGGGTTCACCGGGTCCACCCCGGTCGGCAAGACCTTGATGGAGCAGGCCGCGGGCACGGTGAAGAAGGTCAGCCTGGAGCTTGGCGGCAACGCGCCTTTCATTGTCTTCGACGATGCCGATCTGGATGCGGCGATCGAAGGCACCATGATTTCCAAGTTCCGCAATGCCGGCCAGACCTGCGTTTGCGCAAACCGCATTTTCGTCCAGGACGACATCTACGACCGCTATCTCGACAAGTTGAGCGCCGCGGTCGCCGCGCTGAAAGTGGGCAACGGCATGGACGAAGGCGTGACCATCGGGCCGCTGATCGATGACAAGGCGATCGCCAAGGTCGATAGCCTGGTTTCGGCGGCGAAAGCGTCCGGTGCGACCTCGACCTTGGGCGGGGACCCAAGCCCGCTCGGCGGAAGCTTCTACACGCCCACCATCCTGACCGGCGTCAATTCCGAAATGGAAATCGCCAATGACGAAATCTTCGGACCCGTCGCCTCGATCATCCGGTTCAAGGATGAGGCCGACGCGATCCGCATGGCGAACGACACGCCTTTCGGCCTCGCCGCCTATTTCTATTCCCGCGACAACGCCCGCACCTGGCGCGTTTCCGAAGGGCTGGAATACGGCATGGTCGGGGTGAACAGCGGCCTGATCTCGACCGAAGTCGCACCGTTCGGCGGCATCAAGGAATCCGGACTCGGCCGTGAAGGGTCCCACTACGGGATGGATGAGTGGGTTGAACTGAAATACATTTGCGTAGGCGGTATTTAAGACCGTCCGCGTATGGGTGACGCGTCGAACCGGCGTGGTTTCCTCCGGTTTACCCTGCAGTGTACAAGGAGCAGATCTTGGGCGGGACGCATACGCTGCGATTGTTTCACGATCGGATTGGGCAAGGCGAAACGGTCGCCTATCCCGGCACCTGTCATCGCATCCTCTATTGCCGTTTCGGCGGCTTCTCGATCAGCGGACACCAGTCGGATTTGATCTGCGACGGCGCGGCCTATTGCCGTGACCCGGTAACGGTCACCGGGTCGATGGATGGCGCGATCATCTGGCGGTTCGAACTGTTCAAGGCCGGGGAAGAACCCGTCGATCAGGTGATGGGCGCCGTGTCGAGCGAGTTGAAGCTCGAGGAGGACGTCACGCTGGACGAACCGCACGGCTACCTCATCCGATGCGACGCGGTGAACTTCCCGCTCAACTGCCAGATCTACGACCACACCCATGCCGGGCCCGGCATCCGCTGCCTGCATTGCGGCAAACTCTCGCTGGACATCGACGGCGAAAGGCATGTCTTCGGACCCAATGATGCCTGGTTCGAACCGGGCCCGATGTCGGTCACCGGCAATTCGTCGAAGGAAAAGATGACCGGCTTCATCCGCGTCATGATCCTGCCCCGGACGTTCCTGGGCAAAAGCTCGATCAATTATCTGCGCGAGTCGGATTGGGAAAAGCCGAAGCGCCAGACCTACAAGACCTACGTGGACACGTTCATCGAAGTCTAAGACGGGCATCGAAGTCTAAGACGGGCATCGAAGTCTGAGATGGACGTCGATAGGCACGCCGAACCGAACCGCCGCCGCGGATGACGGAAGCGGCTGTCAGCCCTTCAGGGCGTTCTTGACCGCATCCGTGAAGCCGACGCTGATCGCACCGTCCTTGTCGAAGACCGGCCGTTTGATCAGGGCCGGATGGTCCAGCATCAGATCGCGCGCCTTGCCGGCGTCCACGCTTTCCTTCACCGCCTCGTCCAGCTCGCGCCATGTCGTGCCGCGCCGGTTGAGGAGGACCTCCCAGGATACCTGGTCCAACCAGGCGTCGATTTGCGCGGCGGTCAATCCGTCGGCGCGGACATCGTGAAAACGATGCTCGATCCCTTCCTGCTCGGCCCATTTGCGGGCTTTCTTGCAGGTGTCGCAGTTCTTCAACCCGTGAATCACGATCATCAGCTCACTCCGCCGCTTGCGGGATGGTCCGGTCCAGGGCGAAACCCGCGATATCTTCGGCAAGGCCCGTCAGATCGCGGCGGAGCGCCTCGAAATTGTCGGACTTCTCGAGCGTCCCCTCGTTCATGTAGATCGACCGGTTGATTTCCATCTGGATGCTGCTGCGGCCGACCGGCGGCGCGGCATAGGCTTCCACCAGATAGGCCCCCTTGTAGGGATCGTTGAGCCGAACGGAATATCCCCGATGCTCCAGGCGGTCACGGACGAAAGAGGTGAATTCGGGGTCCGACGACCGGCCGTCGCGGTCGCCCAGCACGATATCGGCCCGTTGCGACCCGCCGCGGCGCGTTACGATGGGGCTGCTGCCGGCCGGCATTGAATGGCAGTTGACGTGCCATACCTGGCCGAACTGCCGCCACAGGCGCTCGATCTCATCGCCCAACGCGGCGTGGTAGGGCCGCCAGTAGTTCTCGATCCTGCTCCGGACCTCCTTGACCGTAAGGCGGCGGTCGTACATCGCGCGGTCGGTCGGGCAGGCGCGCCAGACCAGCCCATGGCCAAGCCGCGACTTGTCCGTCGGGCGCAAGGGCTCCGGCCAGGCTTCGGACAACAGCCGGCTGTCCAGGTCGTCCTCGGCACGGTTCGGGTCGACATAGCTGCGGGGAAAATGCGCGCAGAGCAGGCTGGCGCCATATTCCAATACATCGAAGAAAAGATCGTCGACGAAGTTGTCCTGCACCCGGCGCAGTATCCGTTCGGGCACGATGGATCCGAAATCGGCCGGGAACACCGTTCCGCTATGCGGCGAGTCGAACACCACGGGCACGGCGGGACCATACGGCCGATGCAAGCTGAATACGCCGGGGACGGCAACGTCGTTCACTGCAAACTCCCAAACGGCCACGTCCCCGAAAACACGGTTGGGTCTCGGCCAAAATCCAACAATCGGCATGACAGTACCCGCTTGCCCCGCGAACGGCAAATCCCCGCACGGTCAAATCATCCCTGCCGGAACGGCCAAACCGGCCTGACGTGCCTGGAACGAAAGACGCCGCGAACGCTGTCGTGAACGGCCGAATTACGGGAATACCTTAACAACCGGTTTTCGGTTGTTGGACCATCCATTGGGCAGTGGTAAGACTGCGCCGCGCGGGTGGTCGGAACCCAGATGGGAAGGCACCGCCCCACGGGCAAGCTCCCGCAGGATTTATACAAACTTCAAGACTCCCAGGAGGAACTCATGGCAGGCCAAATCGACGCACGTCTCAAGGAACTCGGCATTGAAATTCCGGCAGTGGCCAAGCCTGCCGCGGCCTATGTTCCCGGCGTTCGCACCGGCAACCTGATCTTCGTTTCCGGCCAGGTTCCGTTCGTTAACGGCGAACTTACCTTCAAGGGCAAGGTCGGCGCCGAATTCACCGTCGAGCAGGGCCAGGAATGCGCCCGCGTCTGCGCGCTGAACGCCATCGCCGTCGCCAAGGACATGCTGGGCGGCGACCTGGACAGGGTGACCCGCGTCGTGAAGCTGGGCGGCTTCGTCAACTGCCCCGCCGATTTCGAACAGCACCCGATGGTCATCAACGGCGCCAGCAACGTCGTCGGCGAGATCTTCGGCGACAAGGGCGCCCATTCGCGCTTCGCGGTGGGCGTCGGCTCGCTGCCCTTCAACGTCGCGGTCGAGGTCGAAGCGGTCTTCGAAGTCGAATAAGGACCGGGGTTGTCCGGCCTTTCAAGGGCCGGCGCCAAGCATCGACAATGGGGGGCAGCGCGCCCCCCATTTGCGTTTCGCGTTGCCGCCCCCAGGGGTGCCGCCAGGACGCCGCCCGGGGGCGCCGCCCTCTTTCACGGCAGTCGATAATTCGGTACGCTGTTTGCACGCAGAAGCGAAAATATCTGAAGGAGCCGACTGTGCTTACCCTGCAGCGCATCCTGGCCGAGGCCGCAGAAAGCGAAGCCAACGCCCCGGACCTGAGCCATATTCACGACGGTCACCGTTTGTTGTTCTTCGCTTCGGCGATGCATTGGATCAGCTATTCCCTGCTGATTGCGACAGTGCTCGCGAAGCGCGGCTGCAAGATCGACTTCGTCTGGTGCCCGGTCTACGAACACGACAACCAGGACCCTCTGAACGTGTTCTCTTGGCTGGCAAAGGAAGGTCTACCGATCCTCGGTACGGGCGGCCATGGCAATATTCGCTTCCTGCGCATGGAGGACCAACCTTTGACCGACCTGCCGGTCGGGCGGGACGGCGATGAGTTTCGGCGGATCATCGAGCAGCAATCGATAGAAGACACGGTCAATCTCGCCCGAGAGGTTCAATACGACCTAGGCGGTCGGCACAAGTCGCTCTACCGGCGGAGGAAACACCTCAATCAAGTCGCGCTCGGTACGATGAGAACGATATTCGCCGAGAACGAGTATGATTCCGTGCTGATTCCGAACGGCAAGGTCTTCGAATGCGGGATTGCCTTTCAACTGGCTCGGCACCTTAACATTCCCACCTGCACCATCGAGTCGATCTTCGGGCTCGTCGACGAACAGCTGCTGGTCAAATGGAACCGATCGACGCTGTATTGGGATATGGAAGCGGTGAAAGACGTCTGGGAGGAGGATGCGCCACACACATTGACGCCCGACCGTCGCGCCCGCGTTCAACAGATGAGGGAACGCCTGAACGAACCCACGGATCCGCAGAATCACCAAATGTCCCGAATGGGCACTACCGAACGAATGGTCCGGGACCTTGATCTGGACCATGGTAAACCCGTCGCGATCATCTTTCCGAGTTTGGGACACGAAAAGCACTTTCGCTTGGAGCACTTCGTTTTTGACAACCATGTCCAGTGGTTGAACGAGACGCTGGATTATCTGGCGAACCGCGACGACATCATTCTCGTCATCCGTTGCCATCCTTTTCCCATCGACAGCAAGAAGGACCCGCACAATCACGCGGTATCTCAGGAGATCGGCGACGCCATCGTCGCTCGGAAATACGGAAAATCACTGCCAAGGAATTTTCGGTTGATCCCCGCCACCGATCCGACAAACACGACCGACCTGATGCATGCCTGTGATTTCGGGATCGCCTATAACTCAACCTGTGCTCTGGAGATGGCGACGCTTGGAAAGAACGCCGTCAGTTGCACGTCGATACACTACCAAGGAAAAGGATTTACCGAGCACCCAATCGGGCGGAATGCCTATTTTGAATGCTTGGAGGAATTGATTGCCGACCCGAAACGGCGAAAACTTTCCGAACGCCAGGTCGAGCTGGCCTTGAGTTTCATGGACGTCTACTTCAGCAAATGGCCGTACCCGTTCCCCTGGTCGATCCGGCGAGGTGGCTTCCTGTACAAGCATTTCCCCCAACAACGCCTGTACACGTTGGCAAGCAGCATCTCCCGCTTCACGGATACCTTCGACTTCCTCGTGAGCCAGGAACCGGTTTCCGAGGAGAAGAAGCGTCAGGAAATCGACGCATATATCGAGTTAGCGAGAGAATTGGCGAGTCGTGGAGACAAAACGGGAGCGAGTCAGATCCTTGGTCCGCTGGAAAGTATAGACCTGTCTGAACTGGCCCAGCGGTACCCGTCCGCTGCACGCCGGATTGAAGATTTCATACCAACTGTTCCTATGCTCGTTGGGGACAAAACCCGTCTTTTTGCCTAGCGGCCTACCGGATATCCTTCAGGATTTCCGCCGCGGCGTTGCGACCGGGCAGGCCCGTCACCCCGCCGCCCGGATGCGCGCCCGATCCGCACAGATACAGGCCCGGCACCGGCATGCGGTGGTCCGAATGGCCCGGCGCGGGCCGCAGCGAAAAGATCTGATCCAGATGCAATGCACCGTGGAAGATGTCGCCGCCGGTCATGTTCAGCTTGCGTTCGATATCCAGCGGCGAGTTGATCTGCCGGCCGACGACCGAGGATTTGAAGTTCGGCGCGTAGCGGTCGACCGTGTCGATGATCATGTCCGCGACCGCTTCGCCGTGGTCGTCCCAGGACGAGCCGTCAGGCAGGTTCCGCCGGAAATGCTGACAGAACAGGCTCATCACATGGCAGCCTTCCGGCGCCAGCGTGTCGTCCAGCGTGGTCGGCAGGCACATGGAAATGATCGGCCGCTTCGCCCATCCGCCCGCGCGGGCGTCGTCATAGGCCGATTGGATGTAGTCCAGCGACGGGCAGATATCGATCGTCCCGTTCAGATAGGCCAAATCCGCGTCGCCCCCCGGAAGGGAGGAAAAGCGCGGCATTTCGCTGAGCGCGACATTCATCCGGAAGGTCGCGGATTCGCTGCGCCAGGTATCCATCCGGCGCTTGAACGCCGCCGGCACCGCAGCGGGATCGACCATCCGCCCGAACAGCAGCGAGGGGTTCACGTTCGCGGCAACGCCGCGCGCGCGGATCACCCTTCCGTCCTCCAGGACGACACCGACGGCCTTGCCCTTCTCGACGATCACTTCCTTGACCGGCGCCTCGGTCTCGATCTCCGCCCCCGACGCCCTGGCCGACGCCGCCAGCGCCTGCGTGATGGCGCCCATGCCGCCTTTCGCGTGGCCCCAGGCCCCCGTCCGGCCGTTCACCTCGCCGAAAGCGTGATGCAGCAGCACATAGGCGGACCCCGCCTGATACGGACCGGCGAAATTTCCGATCACCCCTTCAAAGCCGAAGATGCCCTTGATCGGATCGCTTTCGAACCAGCGTTCCAGATAATGGCCGACCGACATGGTCATCAGCTCCGCCAGATCCGCCTGGGCCTGCGCGCCGAGCTTGCGGACGCGGTTGCCGAGCGACAGCAGGCGCATCAGATCCGGCCAGCCGCCGCCGAAATCGGGCGGCGCGTCCTCGGCCACGGCGCGCAGCGCCTCCGCAACCTTCGCGATGCGGTCTTCGAATTCCGGCAGCGCCTCCGCATCCGCCTTGGAAAACCGGGCCACCTCCTGCCGCGCCTTGGCGCCATCCCTGGGCAGCCAAAGGTGATCGCCTTCGAGTACGGAAAAACTGCCCGACGTGCGGTCCATGATCTCCAGCCCGTAACGCGGCAGTTCCAGGTCCGCGATCACCTTGGGCGACAGCAGGCTGACCAGATAGGAGAAGACGGAATTGCGGAAACCCGGATGGAATTCCTCCGTCAGGGCCGCGCCGCCGACAACGTCGCGCCGCTCCACGACCTTCACCTTCAACCCGCCGCGCGCCAGATAGCCGGCGCAGGTCAGGCCGTTATGACCCGCCCCGATGATGACGACATCGAACTCTTCCGCTTTCCCCATAACCGGATACCTCCACCGCGAAAATCTCCCATCCGCCGGGCAGAGTCATGAAATAAGCGGGCCGGTCAAGGCGGCGAAACCATCGAAATTTTCGCGGCGGCGCAACAAGGCCTTGATCCCGCGCGGTCGTCGACGCATGTCTTTTCGGACCAAGGAGACATCATGCCCGACGGCGACGAACCCATCCGCATAGACATCGTCAGCGATCTCGGCACCCTGGCCCGCGACGAGTGGGATGCCTGCGCCGGGCCGGACAACCCTTTCGTCAGCCACGATTTCCTCTACGCGTTGGAGGAAAGCCGGTCGGCCTGCGCCGACGAAGGCTGGCTGCCCCAGCACCTGATCATCCAGAACGAGTCGGGCCGGCTGATCGGCGCCGTGCCGCTTTACCTGAAAGGCCACAGCCAGGGCGAATACGTCTTCGACTATGGCTGGGCGCACGCCTATGAGCGGGCCGGCGGCCGGTACTATCCGAAACTTCTGTCCGCGGTGCCCTTCACGCCGGTGACGGGCCCGCGCCTGATGGTGCGTCCCGGGCACGACGCGGTGGGGACCCGCAGCGCCCTGATCGCCGGATTGTTGGAAGTCACGCGGCAGCACAGCGTTTCTTCCCTGCACGTCAATTTCGCGACTGAGGCCGATGCCGAGGCGCTTGAAGATGCCGGTTTCCTGATCCGCCACGGCCAGCAATATCACTGGCACAACCAGGGCTACGAGACTTTCGACGACTTCCTGGAGACGCTGAGCAGCCGCAAGCGGAAAAATATCCGCAAGGAACGGCAAAGGGTCGCCGAGAGCGGGTTGCGCATCGAGCGCCTGACCGGCGACGATCTGAAACACAGCCATTGGGACGCCTTCTACCTTTTCTACCAGCAGACCTATGACCGGAAATGGGGGCATCCCTACCTGACCCGCACCTTCTTCCGGCTGCTGCAGGAGCGGATGCGCGACCGCGTCATGCTGGTCCTGGTCTACGACCGGGACATACCGGTGGCCGGCGCGCTGAACCTGATCGGCACGGAATGCCTGTTCGGGCGGAACTGGGGGTCGGACGGGCGTTACCCCTTCCTGCATTTCGAGGCCTGCTACTATCAGGCCATCGATTTCGCCATCGAACGCGGCCTGGCCCGCGTGGAAGCCGGCACGCAGGGCGAACACAAGGTGCAGCGCGGCTACAGTCCGGTGCGGACCTATTCCGCGCATCATATCGTCGATCCCGGTTTCCGCGACGCGGTGGAGCGGTTTTTGGTGGCGGAACGGGACGAGGTTTCCCATGTGATGGAGTATCTGGACGATCATTCGCCCTATAAGCGCGGCCCGTAACGGCCATTTCGAGGGGGTGATCGCCCAGCGTGCCGCGCGCTGCCGGAGGGGCCGCGGGCAGTGCGTGGACACTTGTCCGGGCAGGCGATAGGCTGCCCGGAAGGATTACCCACGCAATAACCTCCGGCACCGAAATGACCAGCCCCACCCTCAGAAATTTGACGCTCGATCAGGCCTTGGCGGAGGCGGAGGCGCGTTTCGTCGCCCGCAATCCCCGCAGCATGGAACGCCACAAGAGCGCCCGGCAGTGGATGCCCGGCGGCAATACGCGGTCGGTCCTGCATTTCGACCCCGCCCCGATCACCATCACCATGGCCGACGGCTGCATGATGGAAGACCTGGACGGCCACCGCTATGTGGATTTCCTGGGCGAATATTCGGCGGGTCTTTATGGCCATACGAACAAGACGATCCGCGAAGCCGTCATCGCCGCCATGGAATGCGGCACGGTGCTCGGCGCGCCGAACCGGTACGAAGCGGGACTGGCCCAGGAACTGGTCGAACGGTTCCCCGGCATCGACCTGATCCGGTTCTGCAATTCGGGATCTGAAGCCAACCTGATGACCTTCGCCGTCGCCCGCGCGGTGACCGGCCGGGACAAGTTCCTGGCCTTCCGGGGCGGCTATCACGGCGGTTTCCTGTTGATGGACGGCGAACACGGCCAACTGAACGCCCCCTATGACATCGAACTGCTGGACTACAACGACACCGAGGGTGCCGTGGCGGCGATCCGGCGCGTCGGCAAGGACCTGGCCGCGGTGACGCTGGAACCGATGATGGGCAGCGGGGGCTGCATCCCGGCCGACACGGCCTTCCTGGAAGCCATCCGGGCGGAAACGGAAGCCGTCGGCGCGCTGCTGATCTTCGACGAAGTGATCACCTCCCGCCTCTCGGAGGGCGGGCTGCAGAAGGTCACCGGCGTCACCCCGGACCTCACGGCGCTCGGCAAGTATCTGGGCGGCGGGCTGACCTTCGGCGCATTCGGCGGCCGGCGGGACATCATGGAACGGTTCGATCCGTCCCGGCCGGACGGCTATCTTCACGCCGGTACCTTCAACAATAACGTCCTCACCATGGCGGCGGGCCTGACGGGCCTGACGCAGGTCTATACCTGCAAGGTGGCCAAGACCTTGAACGCGGCCGGGGACGACCTGCGCCGGCGCATCAATGTCTGCTTCAAGCGGTTCGGCATGAAGGCCCAGGCAACGGGCCGGGGATCGCTGATGACGATCCATTTCACGGATCAACCGATCCGGCGGCCGGCCGACGCCAAGAAGGTCGACCCCCAGATCAAGCGCCTGTTCTACATGGAAATGCTGGAACGCGGGCAATACATGGCGACGCGCTGCATGATCACGCTGTCCCTTCCCATGGGCCATCCGGAATATGACGGGCTGGTCCGCGCGATCGAGGATTTCTGCGTCGACAACGGGCCGCTCCTGCGCGAACTGGGATATATCAAGGACTGAATTCCGGCCCCGGGTTTAAAACCCTCGGTCCCCCCATATTGCGTCTGGCGCGCGAAAGCCTATATTCCGCGCCATGAACGACCTTGGTTTCGATAAGCGCCCGCAGGATACCCGCATCGTTGTCGCGATGTCGGGCGGTGTGGATTCGTCCGTCACCGCCGCCCTGCTGAAGGAACGCGGCTATGACGTCGTCGGCGTCACGCTGCAGCTTTACGACCATGGCAAGGCGGTGGAACGCAAGGGCGCGTGCTGCGCCGGGCAGGATATCCACGACGCCCGCAACGTCGCCGCCGAAATCGGCATCCCGCATTATGTGCTGGACTATGAAAGCAAGTTCCGGGAAAGCGTGATCGACGATTTCGTCGACGCCTATACGCGCGGCGAAACGCCGATCCCCTGCGTGCGCTGCAATCAGACCGTCAAGTTCCGCGACCTGCTGGGCACCGCCAGGGACCTGGGCGCGGAAGCGCTCGCCACCGGCCATTATGTGCGCCGGGAAATGGTCGGCGACCGCGCCCGGTTGATGGCGGCCGTCGATGCGTCGAAGGACCAGAGCTATTTCCTGTTCGCGACCACGCAGGAACAGCTGGACTATCTGCGCTTTCCGCTCGGCGGCAATGACAAGGCGGAAACCCGCCGCCATGCGGAACGCTTCAATCTGCCGGTCGCGGACAAGCCGGACAGCCAGGATATCTGCTTCGTGCCCAACGGGTCCTATGCCAGCGTCGTCACCAAGTTCCGTCCCGATGCGGGCAGGCCGGGCGACATCGTGCATCTGGACGGCACCGTGCTGGGCCGCCACGACGGCGTCGTGAACTACACGATCGGCCAGCGCCGGGGCCTCGGCATCGGCGGCCGGAACCAGGACGGCGCCACGGCCGGCGACAACGACCCGCTTTATGTGGTGCGGATCGACCCGGCGACGAACCGCGTCCTGGTCGGCCCGCGCGACGCGCTGGCGGTTGAGGAAATCCGCCTCACCGCCGTCAACTGGCTGGGGTCGGAGAAACTGACCGGCGCGCCGCGACCCGTGACGGTGAAGATCCGCAACACCATGGCGCCGGTTCCGGCCGCGGTCCACGCCGACGCGCTGGGCGACGTCGTCGTCCGCTTCGAAGAACCGCAATACGGCGTCTCGGCCGGCCAGGCCTGCGTCTTCTATGACGGCGACACGGTGCTGGGCGGCGGCTGGATCCAGCGCCGGGACGCAGCGGTGGCGGCGGCCTGACCTAATCGCCCAGCAAGGTTGACGGCAGCCAGGTCGCGATAGCCGGAAAAACCAGGATCGCCGCGATCATGGTAACCTGGATGACGACCAGCGGCGCCACGCCGCGATAGATCGCCCCCATGCCGACCCCCGGCGGCGCGGACCCTTTCAGGAAAAACAGCGCAAATCCGAACGGCGGCGTCAGGAACGAGGTCTGCAGGACCAACGCAATCAGCGTCCCGATCCACAGATGCGTATATTGCTCGGACCCGAGCAGGTCCGTGAAATCCAGGCTTTGAATGATGGGGTGGAAGATCGGCAGCGATACCAGCACGATCTCAATCCAGTCGATGAAGAACCCGAGCACGAACAACACGGCCAGTATCGAGACCAGGATGCCGTAGTGCCCAAGATCTAGATGGTCGAAAAGCCTGATGGCGATGTCGCCGCCGTCGTAATACCGGAAAACAAGGGAGAATATCCCGGCCCCCATGACCACGAAGAAAACCATCGCGGTGATCAGCATCGTTTGCATCAGCGAGTCCCGCAGCACCGACAGTTTGAATCCCCGGTAGTAAAACATGATCACAGCCGCACCACCGGCGCCGATGGCCGCGGATTCGGTCGGAGCCACCCATCCTGCGATGATCGACCCGAGCACGAAGACGATCAGGCCGACCGGCAGGACGAAGCTGCGGAAGACGTAGATGAAGGATAAATTCCCGGCTCCCGCCGGCGCGGACTTGCGGCTCACATTGCCGTGGAACAAGTCGACGCCAGCGAAGAAGACCGCATAGATGACCGCAAGCGTGGCGATGGGAATGAGCGGTGCCAGAAAGATGTCCGCGATCTTTATTTCAAGCGCATCGGCCAGAAAAAACAGCATGATGGACGGTGGGGCGATCACCCCCAATGTGCCGGCGGCGGCGATTGAACCACACGAAACTTCCGGGCTGTATTTCTGCTCCAGCATGGTCGGCAGTGCCGCCACGGCGATGGTCGCCACGGATGCGCCGATAATACCGGCGGTCGGCGCAAGCAGCAGACCGATTGCGAGAACCGCGATGCACATACTGCCCGGAACTTTGCGGAATATGCCTTGCAGGCAGAGCAGCAATTCCCGCGTTGCGCCGCTTATGCTGAGGGCAACGCCCATGAACAGAAGCATCGGCACGGCGGGGTAGATCAGGTTCTCGCCGATGGTGCCGTAAAGGCGGTAGGGGATGAGAAACAGGGTAGGAATCGGGAATACGTCCAGAACGACACCGAGAAGCGCAAATCCAACGCCTATACCGGCCAGAATACCGCCGACGGGAAAGCCCGTGAACAACAACAGCACCAAGGTCAGCAGCATCAAATGCGGGAGATGGTCGATCAAATAGTCGATCAGCATCACCGATCCCCCTCATCCGACCCGAATGGATGGAAGAGCCGGTACAAACCGGCGAGAAATAGAAGGAATGCACCAATCGGCAGGGCGGATTTCACGATCCATCTGGCGGAGAGACCGAGCGCGGCGCGCGAGCCTTCGCCCTGATGAAACGATATCCAGGTCATCCATGCGCCGAACCCGACCATGATCAGCGCCACCGGCAACAACAGGAACAGCAGCAGGTACCGTTCCAGTTTTGTGCGCGCGGTGGAGGATATCCTGTCCCGGAAAATATCGACCCTGACGTGACGGTCGCGCAGATAGCCGTAGCCCATGCCGAACATCGCGCAGGCAAAGAAGAAGTGCCAGGCAAGTTCCTGGATCGGTGTGGAACTGTAACTGAAAAAGCGGCGGGCGGTGAGATCGAGAAGCGAAACCAGGATCAATCCCGGCAAAAAGACGTACGCGGCAAGGTAGCCGCTGCACGCGACCACCCTTCTGATGATCAAAATGAACTTCCGCAACGCTATTGCCTCCCCTTAGCCCCGTGACGCACGGGACACAACAGAACCGGCCGCGATCCTTCCTGAACCGTCGTTGTCCATCGACGCTACAAGCTCAAGTCATTGGAGGTTCAAGGGAAATATAGACCTGTTCTTTTTGGTCGTCCGACCCGGTGAGGAGCGTCTAGACTTGTTCCCAGTACCCAAGGGTGAGGATGATGGAAAATCGCTTCTTGATAGGACGTCTGGCCAGCGTAACAGGATGCAAGGTTCAGACGATCCGCTACTACGAACAAATCGGCCTGCTGTCACCGCCGCATAGAACCACCGGCAACCAGAGGCTCTATGGACCGGAGGCCGTGGACAGGCTGCAGTTCATTCGGCATGCGCGCCAGTTGGGGTTTTCCCTCGACGCGATTAGGGAATTGCTATCGCTGTCGGACCAGCCCGACAAATCCTGCAAAACAGCCGACAAGATCGCGCGGCTTCAATTGGCGGAGGTGGAGGAACGCATTTCGCGCCTACAGACCTTGCGTGTCGAACTGATGCAGATGATCCGGGATTGTTCCTGCGGGACCGTATCGGAATGCACGATCGTGGAGACCCTTCGCGACCCGGCGGATGGCGATATCGGCCGCTACGACAGCCGTTACCGCTGAAAACAGTGCATGGACGGTGCGTAGAGGGCCGTAGTCGCGGCCTCAGGCCGCGACTTGTAGTTCGGCAAGGACAGGCCTGCATTTTCTATGACGGCAGCATAATGCTCGGCGGCGGCTGGATCCAGCGCCGGGACGTCGGGGTCGCCGCCAACTAGGCGGTCATTCTTTGCCGCCGCCGTCGGGCTGGTAGATGACGACCAGCGCGGTGGCCTCCCCGTCGATCGCCCTGCCCCTGTGGCGGACGGAGGCGTCGAAATAGGCGCAGTCGCCCGGCGACAGGATGGTGCTCTTGCCGTCCACCTCGAAATCCACCATGCCGGTCAGGATGAAGATCATCTCTTCCCCGCCATGGGAGAAGCTGACATCGTCCTGGAATTCCGCCGGGAAGGTGAAGACGAAGGGCTCCATGCTCTTGTGGCGTTTCTTGTGGGCGACGCTTTCATAGGCGTAACCGAAGGCCGTACCGCCGCGCGCCACCGGGCGGCGTTCATGCGCGCGCACGATCGAGACGGCGCCCGTCTCCGCCTCGCTCTCCTCCTCGTCGCGGAGGAAATACGCCATCTCCGCATTCAGGGCCGAGGAGATGCGCGACAACGTCTCGATCGGCGGCACTTTCCTGCCGTTCTCGATCTTCGACAGATAACCCTTGGTGAACCCCGTCTGCGCCGCCAGGCCGTCCAGCGTCACGCCGCGCGCCTTGCGCAGGTCGCGCAGCCGCCGGCTGATCAGTTGCTCTACCGTGCTTTCACTCATGCATCCGCATTCCGTCGCAAACCCCGCCCCATCCATATACGGGATTCACCGCGTTTCCAAACGGGTCGGTCAAATCTGTTTCCCACTGGGAAACCATGTTGACCTCTTGCCGGGAATGGATACAGTGGCGTTAGGGAAACATGGTTTCCTAAACTCGAGGAGGAACCCCAAATGACCGCAAAGCGCAAACCGAAAATCGAACCCACCATCGGCGGCTCCGTCTATGTCGATCCCAAGGCGATCGACTGGGCGCCCAGCCAGTTCGAAGGCATCCAGATCAAGGTGCTGTATCAGAACAAGGAAGCCGGCGAGATGACCTGCCTGCTGAAATGGCAGCCGGGCGCGACCCTGCCCTTCCACAAGCATCCGGAAATCGAACAGTCCTTCGTGCTTGAAGGCTCGTTCTACGACCATGACGGCATCTGCCGCGCCGGCGAATATGTCTGGCGCCGCCCCGGTTCCTTCCACGAAACCCATACGGACGAAGGCTGCACCATCCTGGCGATCTATCGGAAGCCGAACGTGTTTCAGAACACGGCGGGTTTCTATGCCGACCCCGCGGCAAAGGGTTTCGAGGGCTGAGCCGTCGGACGGTTTCGGCCCAAGCCGGAACGAGACTATCCGGGTGGAAAAAGGACAAGAAGATGTATGGAATACTACTCTATGACGGCGTGGAGCCGGTCGATATCGGCGCGACCGTGGGGGTTCTTTCCCTGGCGCGGCGGATCGCGCCCGACCTTCGTTATGCGACCGTCGCGAAGGAAGCGGGCCCGGTCACCTGCGCCAACGGGTTGGTCGTGCTGGCCGATCACGGCTTGGCGGACGCACCGCAATTCCAGGACCTGATCGTCACCGGCGGACCGGGCTGGGTCCAGGCGGCGCAGGACCCCGCCCTCCTGGCCTATCTGCGGCAGGCGACGGCGCGGATCACGTCCATCTGCACCGGGGCGATGATCCTGGCGGCGGCGGGACGGCTGACCGGCAAGGCGGCGACGACGAAACATGAAGTCTTCGCCGGCGAAACACCGCCCGCCGAAATCCTCGCGGACGGCGTGGAGGTGCAGCGCGCCGCCCTGGTCGACGACCACGGCACGGTGACCGGCGGCGGCGTCACGCTCGGCTTCGACACCATGTTCTATTGCCTTGCCCGCAGTCATGGCGAGGACGTGGCCTGGGAAACCGCGCGCGTGATGGAATATTCCCGCGCCCTGGCGGCGAACCGGGTCGAACTGGGATATCGGTATCTGGGCCCTGCGGAGAACGAGCAGGCGGCGTGACCCTTTTGGCGGCGGCGCACCACTTCGGTCGCCGCCGTCAATACTCCCGGCCCGGCCGCGACTTGTAGACCGGCAGGGACAGGCCCTTGCGGATACCCAGCGCGCGCAGCCCGAAGCCGAGCAAAATACCGGCGCCGGCGGCATAGGCGACCGGCATGCCCAGCGCGATCAGGCCGATATGCACGGCGCCGGCGAGCGCCGCGCAGGTGACATAGACTTCCTTGCGCAGGATCAGCGGCGTTTCGTTGCAGACGACATCCCGGATCAGCCCGCCGAAGGTCGCGGTCATCGCCCCCATGACGACGGAAACCAGCAGTCCCGCCCCTTCCAGCCGGGCCAGTTCCGCCCCCATCACGCCATAGATCGCGATCCCGATCGCGTCCGCCCAAAGCAGGTAGGGATAGCGGCGGTCGACGATATGGGCGGTGAAGAAGACCAGCACGGCGATGACGAGGCAGATCACCATCGGCGTCGGATCGACGGTCCAGAACACGGGCCGGTCGAGCAGCACGTCGCGCAGGGTGCCGCCGCCGATCCCTGTCAGACAGGCAATCAGCCCGAAGCCGACGATATCCATTTCCTTGCGGCTGGCGACCAGCGCGCCGGACACCGCGAAGACCGCCACGGCCACCCAGTCGATCACGGTGACGAAGGGATGCATGGCCTGTTCCCACCCGATTGTTCGTATCAGCCGTATGCGGCGCGCTTTGGTTCGTCCGCATACTGGCATAGGCCGATGACGGCGATTTCCGCAAGCCTATCCGCGATAGCCTGAATCTCCGTTTCCGTAAGCCGCTTGGCCTCGTTCGCCAGGACAAGCGGCGCGGCGGCCGCGAATTGCACGGCCTGACCGTGGATCCAAACGGCAAGGGCCCGCGCCTCGGCCTCCGGCAAAGGTCGCGCGATCACTGCCTGGATGAGCCGTTCGAGCGGGTCGAGTACCGTCGCCAGCCGCTCCGCCACGATGGCGGGATATTGCCCGGTCGGGGACAGAATTTCCCAGGCCAGGAATTTATCGCCCGGCAGTTCATAGTCCGACCGCAGTCCCTGTAGCGCCGCCTGTGCCAGAAATGACTTCAAGGCTTGCCGGGGACCAACCGTTCCGTCCGTCGGCAAATCCGGCGGCATGTCCGGCGGCCCGATGCCGACGGCCACACCGTTCGGTTGCCGGCGCAGCACTTCTTCGTAAAGCGCCGCCTTGTCGCCGAAATGGTAGTTGACCGCCGCAACATTGGTTCCCGCCCTATAGACGATTTCCCGCACCGTCGCGCGATTGTATCCCAACTCCGAAAAAACCGCAGCCGCGGACGACAAAAGGCGCGACCGCGTATCTCTCTTACCGGACTCGTACACACCACCCCCCTAACCGTAACGATCGGTATAGTAAGCAAGCAGCGTACCAGCTTTGTTTGAAACACCGTTGGCGCGGAGTCTGCGACAGCCCCCCAAGGTCGGCGAGTGAACCGCCGGCCCTCTTCGAAACCACGATAATCAGGAGAATTGTCATGAGTGGAGTGGGAGGGATCTCAGGCGGGGGCTACGGCCCCAGCGCCCTGCAGGCCCAGTTGCAGCAGTCGCGACAGAACACGGTCGTGAAGAACGAGGGGGATGGAGACGGCGCCAGATCGGTGAACGAGTTCCAGGTCCTCGCCGGAGAGAAGACCCTGGCGCGGCCGGTGTCGGAATTCGAGACGGCCGCCGACGGCGACCTCGCCAAATCCGGGAAGGGGGAGGCAAACGGCAAGGTCCTCGGCCATAAGCGGGCCAGTACTTCGCCGCCTCAGCCGTTTTCGCGTCAGACCTTCAAAGCGCTTCTTCAGGCGCAGGAAAGCGCCGGTGAGGAGAAGAACCAGCAGGTCGGCCTGCCGGCCGGCGTGGAACCGACGGACGTGACGAGCGAAGCGGGGGCTTCCGGCAACCTGAACGACCACAATGCCGCCAACATCCAGTCAGGGGAACAGAACCCGGTCAACGACATCAAGAACCTCGTGAAGGACATCATCGGCGGGTCGTCTTCGGCCGGCACGGGTGGCTTGGCGTCCGCCGCCTGAGATTGGAATCCCGGCGCTTCACAGCGGCAGTGCCGGAAACTTGGCCCTCGTCAAATCGGCGAGGGCTATTTTTTTTGCGGGCCCCGCGACGGGGACCGCCCGCCGTGGGGAAACCGCGCCGCAGGCGGGTTTTCCGATATTGACAGCCGCCCCCGCCCCCATTAGGAAAACGCCTCGCCTCACGGCGATGCCCGTATGTCAGGGCCGTGGCGGATTAGCTCAGTGGTTAGAGCAGAGGAATCATAATCCTTGTGTCCGGGGTTCAAATCCCTGATCCGCCACCACTTTCCATTTTGTCCGACCCGGACACATAGGTAACACTTTTGGTCCGAATGGATTCTGCAGGGGTTCGAGTCTGCAGGTTTCGTCGTCGAAATATCCCAGATCATAGTCCATGAAGCTGACGAGCTAAATCCGGTCGTCGGTCTGTTTGATTCCGACCTTCCCACATGCGGCGCCGCGCATATAGGCTCTCACCGTCTGCCGTCGTGCCCCGTCGGGCGTTCGCGATGGCCTAAATCTGGAGGCGCCGGCATGACGGAAACAGACTATTACGGGTCACCGGACCAGCAGGCCACCGGGCGCAAGGCGGAGGCCCTTTGGCGCCTGCTCCGTCAGGACGACTGCTTCGGAACGCATGGCCGTTCCGTTGGCGTTCGAGGGGATGCGGAAGACGCGCTTGCCCTTCACCTGGCGCTCACCCGGCTGCTGGGCGTCAGCGCCTGCGACCACCTCCCCATCGACCGCGCCGAAGAACACATCCGCGCCTGCGACGAGGAAGGGCTCAAGACCGATCGCTTCGAAGTCTGGGAAAGCACGGCGCAATCCTTGGATCTGGCCCGGTCGATCGTGGAGCAGCGCCCCTTGCCACAGGCCGTTTCCGTCACCCATGTCGACCGGCATACGCCCGCCGAGGATTTGCGCGCCCTCTCGAGGATGATGGCCGACAGCGGCGGCGTATTGCTGCCCAACAGCCGCGTCATGCGGGGAATCGACGCCAAGTCGGTTTGTCTTTTCGCGCGGGACGGCGAGGGCCGACCCGTCGCGAGCTCCGCAGCGGTCGCGATGTTCCACCCGTCCACACCTGTCGGCGGCGCCGCCTGGTGGGGCATGCTGAGCACGGCGGAACATCGCAGAGGCGAAGGCCTGGCCCTGACCATGGGAAGCCTGTCGATGCTGGCGATGAACAGGGGCCATGGCTTCACACGCTTCTTCACCGGGATACGTGAAGGCAACGACGCGTCGGAAAGACTATGCGCGAAGCTCGGCCTCGTGCGTCAGCCGCTCTGCGTCGTCATCGCAATCGACCCCACCGCCTTCGGCGCAGGCCGATTGACCAAGTGATCAGACCGAATTCGCCCCTCGCCATACGCAGGCAGGTGCCGGGACGGCACGGCTTGTGGAGCCCGGCCGCAAAGTGCTGTAAGCCCCCTTTCCGCCATGATAAGCCTGTTCGCATATGCCGGCCGACAGTGACCGGTGGAACGAGAATTTATTGGAATACGCAATGTTGATCACCAGGGAGATGCTCACGGAAAAGGAACTGTCCCTTCTCCAGTTCTGGAATGCGCGACGCGCCGGGCGTGCGATGCCGGAACGAGCGGATTTCGTGCCGGAAGACCTCTTTCCCTGGATTGGCTTTCTACATCTTCTGGAGCCGATCGATGGCGGCCGCGACTTCCGCTACGCAGTTTTCACGACGCGGACGCTGGTCGGCATGGACAAGGACATGACCGGAAAACGCATCAGCGACTGGAACGACGATCGCACCGGTTTCGCCCTGCAGCTCTACGGGTCGGTTCTGGACCATGCCCGTCCTGTCTACAGCGCCCTTCCGGAGCGTCACAGAGAGGATTGGGTGGTCTATTCGCGACTGTGCCTGCCCTTGGGCGCGAATGGGATTGTCACGCATATCGTCTCGATGCTGTCGCCGCTGAAAGAAAAAACCACAGACCCCATTCCGCCGACGGTTATCGAAATGTGAAGCAGCCGGAATTGCGTGACCGACCGGTTGGGCGACGGCGCCCGCCCGCGCGGTTGCAGGCGCAATGCATGAGAGAGCCGCGATCCCATTTTGCGTGAACCCGAAATCCAGCGCGGCCACCGGATAATCAGTTTGACACCGGAGGAACCACGGGCCGTATTCTTAAACGGTGACCGAATCTTCGTGCGCCCAATAGAGGAAAAAAAGTGTCTCTTGATAATCTGAACAGCTGGCTGCTGGAACGCCCGGAAATCGAAACCGTGTTTGCCTGCGTCTGCGATCTGAACGGCACCATGCGCGGCAAGCGTCTGCCGGTCGAGCAGGCGTCGAAGATTCTGGGCGGCGGGCTTCGCATGCCGCTGTCGATCCTGAGCGTCGATGTCTGGGGCGAGGATATCGAGGGCAACGAGCTGGTCTTCGAAACCGGCGATTCCGACGGGATCTGCGATTTCACCGGCCGGCCCATCGTGTTGATCAACTGGACCAACCGCCCCTCGGCGCTGGCCATGTTGTGGATGCTGGAGGAGGACGGAACACCCTTCGCCGGCGACCCGCGCCGGGCGCTTTCCAATGTCGTCGACCGGTATGCGAAGCGCGGCCTGACGCCTGTGGTCGCGACCGAGTTGGAATTCTACCTCTACGACCCCAGCGGCACGCAGCCGCAGCCGCCCTGCTCGCCGATCACGGAAAAGAGGCTGGGGTCGGACGGCGCCCTGTCACTGGACGAATTGCAGCATTTCGACGAATTCCTGGACGACGTCTACGACGCCTGCGCCGAACAGGACATCCCGGCCGACGCCGCGATTTCCGAGAACGGCGCCGGACAGTTCGAAATCAACATGGTGCACGTCGCCGACGCCTTGAAGGCCGCGGACGACGCGGTCCTGTTCAAGCGCCTCGTGCGCGGCATCGCCCGCAAGCACGGCCTCGCCGCGACCTTCATGGCCAAACCCTATGGCGAGCGGTCGGGCAGCGGCTTCCACGTCCATTTCTCCCTCGAAGACGAGACCGGCCGAAACCTGTTCGACAATGGCGCCGAGGACGGATCGCCGCTGATGCTGAACGCGGTCGCGGGCCTGCTGGCGACGATGCAGGAAAACACGCTCACCTTCGCGCCGCACGAAAACTCCTACCGCCGGCTTTTGCCCGGCGCCCATGCGCCGACCAGCGTCGCCTGGGGCTACGAGAACCGCACCGCCGCCATCCGGATACCGGGCGGCAGTTCGAAGGCGCGGCGGATCGAGCACCGTGTCGCCGGTGCGGACGCGAACCCCTATCTGGTCGTGGCCAGCATCCTGGGCGGCGCCCTGGTCGGCATCGAGGACGGGATGGAACCCGCCGCCCCGATCAGCGGCGATGCCTATAACATGAAGCTGGATCACCTTCCGCTCGATTGGGCGACCGCCATCGAAGCCTTCCGGCGGGGCGGCCATGTGCAGCGCGTCTATTCGAAACGCCTGCAGACCATGCTGGTCGAAAGCAAGATGCAGGAATTGAAGCGCTTCGCCCGTCAGGTCACCGATTTTGAGTATGACACCTATCTGGAAGTCGTATGATGAATACCCAGGTCAACGCCGCTGACGGTGTTGCCGCCCATACCGCAAGCTACTACGCCGCCAGCGCCAACCCGTCCCCGGACCGCCCGCCCCTAAAAGGCGATATCACAACCGACATCCTGATCGTCGGCGCCGGATACAGCGGTCTTTCGACCGGCCTGCATCTGGCCGAGAAGGGCTACAAGGTCACGATCATCGAGGCGGCCCGGGTCGGCTGGGGCGCGTCGGGCCGCAACGGCGGCCAGATCGTCAACGGCCTGAACGCCAGCCTGCAGACGATCAAGAAACGCTATGGCGCGGACACGGCTAATTTCGTTGCCGGACTGGTCCAGGAAGGCGGCGAGATCATCCGCGAGCGCATCAAGACTTACGATATCCGGTGCGACCTGAAGGACGGCAACGTCTTCACCGCCTATACCAGCGCGCATATGCGCGAATTGGAAGACCGGCTGAAGCTCTGGGCGGGTTACGGGATCAAAAACCAGGAAATGCTCGACAGGGAGCAACTGCGCAAACACGTCAATTCCGACGTTTATGCCGGCGGCGTCATCGACCATTCCGGCGGCCATATTCACCCGCTCAACCTGGCCCTGGGCCAAGCGGCCGCCTTCGAGACGCTTGGCGGAGTGATCTACGAAAACACCCCCGCCGTCACGGTCGATACCCACTCCGCCAAACCCGTCGTGAAGACCAGGGACGGGTCGATCACCTGCACTACGCTGGTGCTGTGCGGCAATGCCTATTTGGGTCACGTGGTGCCCACGCTGACGCCCCGCGTCATGCCGGTTTCCACCCAGATCATCGCGACCGAACCGCTTGGCGAAGCAAGGGCGCATGAGTTGCTGCCGACCGATATCTGCGTCGAGGACGTTCGCTATATTCTGGACTACTACCGCCTGTCGGCCGACAAGCGCATGCTGTTCGGCGGCGGTCTGGTCTATGGCGGCACCGATCCCAGCGACATCAAGGCCAAGCTGCTGCCCAACATGACTAAGGTGTTCCCGCAATTGAAGGACGTGAAAGTCGACTACGCCTGGAGCGGAAACTTCGCCCTGTCCTTCAGCCGGGTGCCGCAGATGGGCCGGATCGGCAACAGCACCTATTTCGCGCATGGCTACAGCGGCCATGGCGTCACCGGATCGCACACCTTCGGCCGCATCCTGTCGGAAGCCATCGACGGCGACCGGTCGAGATTCGACGTCTTCGAAAAGGTGCCCTGGTTCCCGTTCCCCGGCGGGCGGGTGTTCAGGGTGCCCTATTCGGTGGCCGGATCCTGGTGGTACGCCTTGCGCGACAGATTGGGGATATAGTCACGCGGCCACGCAATCGGCGAAGTAGTGCAACTGTCCGTCATCCCCGACTTCTTGAACAAGGCCGTGTATATCGGTCTCGAAGCCGGGGCATTCGCGGGCGAATTCACGGTTGAACTTCAGATATTCCACGATTTTCCGGTTGAAAACCTCGCCCGGAATCAACAGCGGAATGCCCGGCGGATAGGGCGTGACCAGACTGGTCGTGATGCGCCCTTCCAACGCGTCGATCGGCACGCGCTGGGTCGTCCGCCGCGCGATATGGGAGAACGCGTCGCTGGGCGTCATGGCCGGCGTCAGGTCGCTGAGATACATGTCGGTGGAGAGGATCGCGACACCGTATTTCGAATAGAGCGCGTGAACATGCTGGCAGAGGTCGCGCAGCCCCATGCTCTCGTAGCGCGGCTGCTTGGCGCAGAATTCGGGCATGGCGCGCCATACCGGCTGGTTCTTGCCGAAATCGTCCTTGAACTGCTGCAGCGCGGTCAGCAGGGTGTTCCAGCGGCCCTTGGTGATGCCGATCGTGAACATGATGAAGAAACTGTACAGGCCGGTCTTCTCCACCACCACGCCATGCTCCGCCAGATACTTGGTCACGATGGACGCCGGAATTCCCCAATCCTCGAACCGCCCGTCCATGTTCAGACCGGGCGTGACGATCGTGGCCTTGATCGGATCGAGCATATTGAAGCCCGGCGCCATATCGCCGAAACCGTGCCATGAATCCTCGCCATCGGAGGCCTGAACGCCGTCCGCGTCCGTCTTCTTCAGGACCCAATCCGCGGTTCGGCCGATGCCTTCATCGACGAGTTGATCCGGCCCCCAGACCTGGAACCACCAGTCGTCCGCGCCGAATTCATCGTCGACCTTTCGCATCGCCCGGCGGAAATTGAGCGCCTCGGCGATGCTTTCCTCCACCAGTGCGGTGCCGCCCGGCGGCTCCATCATGGCGGCGGCGACGTCGCAGCTCGCGATGATACTGTATTGCGGGCTGGTGCTGGTATGCATCAGATAGGCTTCATTGAAGAGATGCCGGTCCAGCTTCGTCTCCTGCGAATCCTGCACCAGCACATGGCTCGCCTGACTGATTCCGGCCAACAGCTTGTGCACCGACTGCGTGGCGTAGACGACCGAATGCTTGGTCCGCTCCCGCTTGCGGCCCATCGAGTGATAGGTGCCGTAGAACGGGTGGAAGGCCGCATGCGGCAGCCAGGCTTCGTCGAAATGCAGATTGTCCACATAGCTGTCGAGCATGCCCTTGATGGTTTCCGTGTTGTAGAGCACGCCGTCATAGGTCGACTGGGTCAGCGTCATGATCCGCGGCTTGACCGCGTCCGCATCCACGCCCTGCAGCAGGGGATTGGCGCGGATCTTCGCCTTGATCGCCTCCACTTCAAACTCCGCCTGCGGGATCGGGCCGATGATTCCGTGGTGATTCCGCGTCGGTTTCAGGAAGACCGGAATGGCGCCCGTCATGATGATCGAATGCAGGATGGACTTGTGGCAGTTGCGGTCCACCACGACCACGTCGCCCGGCGCGACGGTGTGGTGCCAGACCATCTTGTTGGACGTCGATGTGCCGTTCGTCACGAAGAAACAGTGATCGGCGTTGAAGATGCGTGCGGCATTGCGCTCGGAGGCGCCGATGGCGCCGTCATGGTCCAGCAACTGGCCCAATTCCTCCACGGCGTTGCAGACGTCGGCGCGCAGCATGTTCTCGCCATAGAACTGATGGTACATCTGACCGATCGGGCTTTTCAGGAAGGCGACGCCGCCCGAATGCCCCGGACAATGCCACGAATAGGAACCATCTTCGGCATAATCGAGGAGCGCCTTGAAGAACGGCGGCTGGATGCTCTCCAGGTAGCTTTTCGCCTCGCGCACGATGTGGCGGGCGACGAATTCCGGCGTATCCTCGAACATGTGGATGAAGCCGTGCAGCTCGCGCAGGATATCGTTCGGGATATGGCGGCTGGTCTTGGTCTCGCCATAGATGTAGATCGGCACCTCGGCGTTTTTCCAACGCACTTCCTCAATGAAATTGCGCAGATTGAGCACCGCCGGGTCGAGGTCGGGCCCTGGGGTGAATTCCTCGTCGTCGATGGAAAGCACGAAGGCGCTGGCCCGCGACTGCTGCTGGGCGAATTGCGACAGATCGCCATAGCTGGTCGCCCCAAGAACTTCAAATTCTTCATTTTCAATGGCTTGCGCGATCGCGCGTATGCCGAGACCGGAAGAATTTTCGGACCGGAAATCTTCATCGATAATGACGATTGGAAAGCGGAACTTCATGAATATGTCCTAGCGGGATGAATTGTGAGTGGGGAAGGCATTCCCTGTCCTGTTTCAGCCTTCACCGTGATTTTGCGATGCGTGTCTTCTGGCGCTTCGGTACGGGGGGCCAATTCGGCCGCGACGGCATCGGTACCTGCCGAACCGTACTTCTTTGCCCGAGGTTATAATACGAGCGGGCGAGAAAGCGATCACTTTCCGCGAGAACGGCACCTGGACCGCGTCGCCGTCAGCCGATTTTGATATGCGTTTCACCGATGATTGGTTTCGGCGAAAATCCGCCTCGCCGTCCGGCATCCGGCGAGGGTCATGTGGTTCTGACACTCGTGCCGATTTCGCAAACCTTCACATCGCCCCGCATTCGTGAATACACTTCCCGGATCGCGCCCAGCTGGGAACTCTCCCGATCCGCGGGCGCAAAGGAAGGAAACGGCATGAGTAAAATCGACACGGCTGCTTTCGAAAAACGCGTAGAGGGTGAAGGCTATACGGTCGTCCGCCGCGAACTCGGCCCTGCCGAAGGCCTTGACGACCACACCCATGACTTCGATGCCTGGGGTCTGGTCACGGCAGGCGAATTTCGCGTCACCGTCGACGGCAAGACGACGGTCTACGGCGCGGGCGACGAGTTCAAGCTGGAAGCCGGGTGCCTGCACGCCGAAGCCGCGGGGCCGTCCGGCGCCGCCTTGACGGCCGGCCGCCGGATGAAATCGTAGCGATACAGGGCGGCCGCTGGACCGCCCTGCCCCCAGCGCCTGAGGCCGTTTCCGCCTAGTGGAACATGTCCGGTTCCTTGACGGTCAATTGGTCGTAGATCGTTTGGAAATGCAGCCAGCCGATATAGTCGCTGCCGACATGCTCGCGGCTGTACCGGGCGGAGTCTTCCGGCACGAAAGTCGGCTTTATGCCGGTCGCTTCGACCATCAATTGCTGCTGGCAGCAGCGTTCCAGCGCGATGAACCAGAAGGCCGCGGAATCGATGCTGTGGCGGCTGGCCGTCAGCAGACCGTGATTCTGGTGGATCGCCGCTTTCACGCCCTTGAACGCCTTGGCGACCTTCGGGCCCGCATCGACTTCGACGGCGACCGCGCCCGCTTTTTCCTCGATCACCACATGGTCTTCGAAGAAGGCGCAGGCATCCTGGCTGATCGGATCGAGGGGGCGGCCGAGCGACGCGAAAGCCGTGCCGTAGAGGGTATGCGCATGGCACATCGCCAGGATTTCTGGATGCTCCTCATGCACCGCGCCATGCAGGACGAATCCCGCCTGGTTCACCGCATAGTCGCCCTCGATCACCTTTCCCTTGTGATCGACCAGGATGAGGTTCGACAGTTTCACCTGATCGAAATGAACCGCCATCGGGTTGGTCCAATAGAGTTCCGGATGTTCGGGATCGCGGATCGTCAGGTGCCCCGCGAAACCGTAGTCGAACT
>Ga0209692_10001038_pt1 | contig 43428 bp, 36 predicted proteins | sample tdDd472_FD_187129 | JGI IMG/M metagenome (GOLD analysis project Ga0209692, IMG submission 187129) | Marine sediment microbial communities from the Atlantic coast under amendment with organic carbon and nitrate - tdDd47.2 (SPAdes)... | ecosystem: Environmental > Aquatic > Marine > Coastal >...
TATGGCTGATCATGTCTCAATGCATCATATATAAAAGATATGGAAGCGATTCTTGAGGGTAGAGAGATTTCTTCACCTTTCAAATGATGAGGATATCCTTTCCCATCCCACCGTTCATGGTGCTGAGCGGCTACTTCAGCTGCTTTCTCCAATAGATAGAACCGATTGGTATTGAGAATCCCTTCTCCTATCTCAGTGTGATGTCTCATTTTTTCCAGTTCTTTAGTTGTCAGTTTACCTGTTTTTTTCAGTATTTCTTCATTGAGCATAATTTTTCCGACATCATGCATGGCAGCAGCTATTTTGATCTCTTCTGATTCTTCATAATTCAAACCGGATAATTTTGCCAGTATGCCGGCTACCTCACCAACTCTTTTTACATGGTGTGTGTTCAGGGAACTGTGTCTTTCCGTCACTTCGCCCAGTTTGTAGATAATTTCATCTCTTGTTTCTATGGATTCCCGATTCCGGTGATTATTGTAAAAGGCGATGTTGATATTTCTGGAGAATAACTCGATTAGATATTTGTCCGTTTCTTCCAGTTCAAAAAAACCTTCGAGTATCAGAATATTTTCTTTGACATCTCCTGTTCTGAAATAACCGATATAATAATTTCCATTGAATATGGACTGTTTCTCATTATAAGAATGATGTATCAGTTTAAAAATTTCCGGTGATACCAATTCCACAAGCGGTTTGTGAATAGCTGATGCATACTTACCTGTTCCGGCCAGGATTTTCAGCTCATTATCTTTGCCATCCAGTGCCAGTGAAGACGCTTCCAGGTATATCGTATCTTCTTCCAGTTTGAGCAGGCTGGTCAGCTGGAGCAGAATACCCTCAATAAATTCCCTTAAAGATTTTATTTCAAAGATGTTGTTTGAGGCGTCAATTATTTTCTTCAGGCCTTTTCGGCTTTTGTTCAGAATTTCCAGGTCCCGATAAGCTCTTATTGCAGAAATCAGTGCAGTGTCCAGTTTCGCTTTGGTCAATTCCGTTTTGTATTTGTAGTCGTTTATATCATAATCAATAATAACTTTTTTTTCCGGAGCACTGCCCGGCTGACCGGTTCTGAGAATGATTCTCACCATTTTATTTTTGATTTCTTCTCTGATAAATTTTACGAGATCCAATCCCGCTGTCTGACTTTCCATGACAACATCGAGAAGTATTACAGCAATATCATTTTGTTCTCTGATAATTTTTCTAGCTTCTTTTGCGGAATATGCATTGAGAAATGTAATTTTTCTACCTTGAAATATAAAATCATTGAGCACTAATTCTGTAATAATATGGATGTCCGATTCATCATCGACAATAAGTATTTTCCATACTTTTATATCATGGGGATTCTCTACTGTTTTCTGGCCTTCATCGGCGAATTGCAGGAAATCGGGCATCACCTAAAGTATAGGAGATCAGATTAAATCGCGCCACCGAATACCTTCACCGTCAGGAATTTTCTGTTTGATCTTTTTCCCTAACACATCTTCATAAAATCGGGGAGAAATACCGGGGCGCAGTATTTTTTCTGTTCTCAAAAGAGCACAGTTCTGTTCTGTTAAAATTGTTCCCTCCTTCAGCTCTACTAATGCATGGAGCGACCGGTTTGTTCTCTCATAATTCTCTTTTTCAGCCACAGCCATTTTTTTTTCACCACTTCCAATTATTTTCTCAATCAGTTTTGGTGAGTACTCTGTCTTTAATTGATTCAAGACTTTTTCAGGTTTGGAATTTTCGGCTGATCTTACGCGTTCTACCATCAACTTGAAATTCTCGGGATTCAAAGCGATGGGATCATCGAGGCCATCTGTATCATTGGACAATGTGAAATGTTTTTCGATTATTGACGCGCCGAGAGCAGTCGATATCACAGGAACCAGTACCGGGTCGGTTGAGTGATCAGATATTCCCGTCTCAACTGCAAATAATTGTCTGAATAAAGGAATCAGACTGAGGTTGTATTGCTCCGGAGGGGCAGGGTAGGCGGTTATGCAGTGTAGAATTGATGTATTTGCAGTTCCTGTAATATTTAAGGCTTCCTCAATATCGCCTAATGTCGAGACTCCCGTAGAAAGGATAATTTTTTTCCCATAAGAACTGACTTCGTTCAACAGAGGATAGTGATTCAATTCAGGAGATGCGATTTTGAATATTTCAGAACCGATATCATTTAAAATAGAGGCACTTTTCAAGCCAAAGGGAGAAGCTAGAAATGTTAATCCCGCAGCTTCGGTCATACCTTTTAATTTTCTGTAAAAGGGGAGATCCTGTTCCAGTTTCCTGAAAACTTCATATAGGGGTGTATCTCCTCCGGGGAGAGGCACTGAACCTGTCAGGGGATGAATGATTTCATCGGCAAATACCACTTGGAATTTTGTACAATCAGCTCCCGATGCGGCGGCGGCATGTATCAGTTTTTCAGCTGTTTGCAAGTTGCCCTGGTGGGCTGTTCCGATTTCTGCGATTATGAAGGTTTTTCTGTTCATATTTATTTTTATCGGCATGGAAGGGGGGAGGGAGGAGGGGGAAGGGAGAAGGGAAGAGAAAAAAAGCGCCTCCTGGTTGGAAGCGCTTGGAATATTGTACGGGGCAGTCGCGACTGTCCCGTACTTTTATCTGCGGATTTCTGAGAACCCGGTGTAGGGAATCAGAGCTTCGGGCATTTTGATTGAACCGTCTTTCTGCTGGAAGTTTTCCATTATGGAAATGATAGCTCTGGAAATGGCGATTGCCGTACCGTTCAATGTGTGAACATTGACGTTTTTCCCCTCATCATCTTTGTAACGGATCCCAAGTCGTCTGGACTGATAATCTGTACAGTTTGATGTACTGGTTATTTCTCCCCAGCCTCCATTTTCACCTCTTCCGGGCATCCATGCTTCAAGATCATATTTTCTATAAGCAGGTCCACCGAGGTCGCCTGTACATGTATCGACAACTCTGAAGGGGATATCAAGGGATGAGAAAATCTGTTCTTCGATAGATCTGAGTTTTTCATGAAGTTCATCTGAATCTTCAGGTTTGCAGTATACAAACATCTCAATTTTTGAGAATTGGTGTACTCTGTACAATCCTTTGGAATACTGTCCGGCAGATCCCGCTTCCCTGCGGAAGCAGTGACTGACTCCGGCCATCAGAATCGGTCCGTCTTTGAGATTGATGATCTGATCGGCGTAGTATCCTCCGAGTGTTATCTCGGCGGTTCCGACAAGACAGGTTCCCGTTCCTTCAATTGTATAGATATTAGATTCTTCACCACGGGGATTGAATCCAATACCCTCTACGATCTCCTCTCTGGCTATATCCGGAGTGATAGAAAGGGTGAAACCGTGTTTCCGAAGAATATCGAGAGCATATCTGGTAAGGGCCAATTCAAGTATGACGGCTTCATTTGTCAGATAGTAGAATTTTGAACCGGATACTCTAGTGGCGGTTTCAAAATCAATGAGTTTCAGAGATTCTCCGAGTTCAACATGATCTTTAGTTTTATATGAGAATTGCGGAATCGTACCGCTTCGTTTAATTTCTGTATTGTCTTTATCTTCTTTGCCAATAGGTGCATCGGGGTGAGCCATGTTGGGAATAAGCGAAGCTTGTTCTTTTAATGATGAAAAAATCTCTTCTGAAGATGATTCTTTTGCTGCGATCTGCTCTTTCAGGGATTTCCCCTCTTCGATAAGAGCCTGGCGTTCTGACTGTTCCAGCTTGCCTTTCATCTTTTTCGCGTTTTCATTTCTCTGACGACGGAGATCTTCCAATTCCTGGAGTGCTTTGTTTCTTGCGTCGTAGAGCTCAACCACTCTGTCTGCATCTGCCTGAACATTTCTGTTGGCGATGTTTTCTTTGACTGCGTCAATGTTCTCTTTGATATATTTCAGGTCTAACATAAAGGAGAGAATAGCAGATTTTTGGCGGTGAGGGAAGGGGGAGATGGGAGATGGGAGACTCGCAGCTTCGAACTAGACATCTGCACGAGAATCATTTATTGGAGCAATACATCTATAATAAATTGGGTTAGAATCTTTGTTTTCTGACTTTTATATAATTGTGTAGTATGGCTGAGATTGAGTTGGTTGATTTCAGGAGTTTCTCTCCTTCTGATTTCGGAATGGTTTTGTTTTAATTGCCAGATAGATTTGAGTTCTTAGTTCAAAACATGAGCCTCTTCCCAACTCCCATCTCCCTTCTCCTCTCTTCCTATTACAACAATAACCCTTTCAATTCCTTCACCAATTCGGCAAAGTGCTTCAAGGCGGTCTGAACTGGTTCGGGACTGCTCATATCCACTCCGGCGAGCTTTAATGATTCCAATGGAAATCGCGATCCTCCGGATTTCAGAAAGCTTGTGTAGTCGTCTCTATCTTTCTCTCCGCCATTCATTACTTTTCTGGCCAGTGTAATGGCAGCTGATAATCCCGTTGCGTATTTATAGACATAAAATGCTCTGTAGAAATGAGGTATTCTCAAACCTTCGAGGTCGCTCGTTTCTTCGAGGATAACCGAAGGGCCGAAGTATTTTTCAAGCAGTTTCCGGTACTCACTTCGAAGGGAATCAACTGTAAGGGGCTGTCCCTCTTCTACCATTTTGTGACAGATATGCTCGTATTCGGCAAACATGGTCTGTCTGTAAACTGTTGCCAGGATATCGTCTATTTTGTTGCCGATCAAATAAGCTTTCATCTCTTTGGAATCAGTATTCTCCAGCATGTACGCTCCGAGAAGCTGTTCGTTAAAAGTCGATGCCACTTCCGCTTCAAAAATGGTGTAATTGTAATGTTGAAAGGGATTATTTCTAACTGAATACCATGAGTGCATAGAATGTCCGCCCTCATGGGCAAGAGTGAACATATCCCGGAGATTTTCATCATTGTAATTCATCATGATATAAGGCTCACCGCTATATGTTCCATAGGAAAAGGCTCCAGATCGTTTTCCCTTGTTTTCATAACGGTCTACCCAGTTCCCCAGCAGTCCCTCTTTCAGAGTGTTTCTGTATTCATCACCCATTGGAGCCAGAGCTTTATAAATCTTGTCAACGGCTTCCTCGTATGTGTGAACGGCTTTTACATCTTTCACCAATGGTGTTTTTGTATCGTATATATGCTGTTCTTTTAGACCGAGAGCTTTTTTTCTCAGCTCATAGTATTCATGAAGTGCAGGCAAACTCTCAGTTACAGCTTTTATCAGGCTGTCATATACTTCCTCATCAACATCATCATTGAAAAGGCTCGATTTCCTGGCGCTGCTGTAGTTTCTGATTGATGATTTGAAGATATCAGTCTGAACGCTTCCGTTGTAAAGTTCGGCAATGGTGTTTTTGTGCTTGTCCAGCTGCTCGAAGAACTGGTTGTATGTCTGTTTTCTCACTTCCTGATCTTCGTTCTGCAGAAGCAGGCCGAATGTGGCGTTAGTGAGAGGAACTTTTCCCTCTTTTGTCTCAATTTCCCCAAAGTCAATATCCACATTTGTCAGTGAATCGAATGCTTTGGAAGGGGTAGAGGTGAATTCCTGTTGTTTTGCCAGCAATGTTTCCTCTTTTTCGCTGAGTACGTGAGGTTTGAAGCGGAGCATTTTATTGAGTGTAATTTTATATTCTGAAAGTTTCTCATCTGAGAGATACTTATTAATTTTTTCATCATCAATAGAAAGCAGTTCTGGATTGAAGAAACTCGATGCAGCTCCCGACTGTGTTGCGACTCTCGTATAGCGGGACATTCTTCCTGTTGAATCACTGTTCCCCTGATCTTCAGTCTGTCTCAGAAATGCATAGACTCCCAATCGTTCGTCGAGTTTATCCACTTCATACATGTAATCCATACAATTTTTGAGAGAATCTGCCGATTGGGCAAGTGTTCCCTTGAATGTTGAAATTTTTGGAATCATAGATTCAAATTCTTTGAGAGATTCTTCCCATTTCTCTTCTGATTGAAAGAGTTTTTCCAGGTTCCACTGATCTTCTTTTTTTACATCTTTTCTTTCGGGAATTGTTTTGGCCATTACTGTGCTCCTATATTGTCTAGTCTGTCCATTATATTTTTAATTGATGCACCAGCCTTACCTCTGTGTGATATTTGGTTTTTCACATCAGCCGGCAGTTCTGCTACTGTTTTTTTATATTCATCGAGATAAAAGAGGGGGTCATAACCGAATCCATCTACTCCTGACGGTGTTAGAGCTATTACTCCTGAGAATGTTTCCTGAACGGTATATATTCTGTATTCATCGAGCATTAAAACCATAGAACAGACGAAAAATGCCTGTCTATCTGTAATGTCAGCCATATTTTTGAGTAAAAAGGCATTTCTCTCGGGACTTTCAAGAGGTTTTTCACCTTCTTTGCTTCCGTAACGGGCCGAGTAGACTCCCGGTTCTCCACCGAGAGCGGGGACAGATATCCCTGAATCATCTGCGATAACAGGCCGCCTGACAACTTTGTAAAGTGCCAGTGCTTTTATCAGCGCATTATCGAGGTAAGTCTGTCCGTTTTCAATACAGTCAAAACTGCAGTTTAAATCAGAGGGAAGAAGGATCTTGTGTCCTTTCAGGATCTCTGACAGTTCTTCTTTTTTGTGAAGATTTCCAGTTGCTAATACTATTTCCATCTGAAAAGAGTAACCTCTTTTAAAGAAATAGACTACAGGAATTTACGGCAATGGCAGTTTTGTATTTTTTCCTGAAATAGTGCAGTCCCGAATCAACAGTGCCTTTGGGAACTTTGAGCAGTTCGGCGATTTCCGCGTGTGTAGGGCGACAGGGCACTCTCGATATTTCATAACGGGTATCATCAAGTCTTTTCCTCAGTCTCCTTATCTGTTCGTCAATTAGAATCTTCTTCTCCCTGTCCATTTCATCAGAAAGCTGAGATTGTTTATAAAGTAGTTTCATATATGTATTGTTTCTTTTTTCTCTCAATCGGATCAGTCTTTCATTTCTTTTATATAAACGGTTATTGAGTGTGTCTTTGAGAAACAGGAGCCATTCATATTCATACCCGGTCATTTCTGAAAAAGTCTTCATTTCATCATCATTTATATTGGGAGAGTCGACGAGTACAAGGAATAATAAACGCTTTCGCGAAGCATCGCCTTTTAATATAACATGGGGAAATTGATCATCGTTATTTCCCACATCATGTCTGAGAAGATCTTTCACTTCCACTTCAGCTTCCTGTACATTGACGGCAATCAGTTTTTTTTCATCTTTCTTTTTATTGATATATGTTTTGATGTGCCATTTTAAAGTCTGATTGAGAAATGTTTCAAAAGGAATTCCTTTATATGTAAAGTTATTTATCAGCCCTTCCATTCTATTGTAAAAACTGATGTAGAACTCACCTTTATCCTCTTCTGATAGATTATGCGCCCTTGAAGGGAAGTTATAGATTATCAGACTGATCCTTCTGATAATTTCTTCATATCCGCTACCAGTATCCTGGTAGCGGAGTATTGATTCTGTAATCGACTCCATTGCTATTTTCCTCCTGAAAGTTTGAGGATTACTTAATTGCAAGATCTGTGCCGATATTCAATATTGTTTTAAGATGCAATACATTGTATCTTCTTAAGATTCATTTACATTGAAACGGAAAAAAAGGCTTTCTCCGAATTTAAATCGGAGAAAGCCCATCCATTCTACATATTGGAAATAAAGAGTTTTATTCCTTCATTTTCGAATAGAGCCTTTACCTCTTTAACAGCCTCTTCTATCTGCAGGGCTTCATTTTCTTCACAGATAATCAGAAGGTAGAAGTTTTCTTCAGGCCAAATATGGTCTCCCTGTTTTGGAGTAGTGTTTCCACTTCCATGAACACCGGGAATCTTCGTGAAAGATTTTACAATATCTCTTTCTTCAAAAGCTTCAAAAATATCGTCTTCAACCGATTGGTTGGCAATAAGCTCTACTCTTTTCATACTGTCGCCTCCACTAATTCCACTTTGTTCATTTTGTGTTTTCTATTGAAGATGGAGTAGAGCACAGGAGCCAGATAGAGAGTCACTATTGTATTGACAACCAGTCCTCCGATAACAGTCAGTCCGATAGGCTGAACCAGCTCTGATCCCTCTCCGGGGAAGAAAGCCATAGGCACCATTCCCAGAATGGTTGTCAGTGTTGTCATCAGAATCGGCCTCAGTCTGTTTCCACCGGCCTGAACACAGGCCTCGCGGATTGTGAGTCCTCTTTCGCGCAGCAGATTTGTATAGTCTACGAGAACTATCCCGTTATTTACAACGATACCGGCGAGCATTACCAGCCCGACAGCAGTGAACATGCTGAAAGTGGTTCCCGTAATGATATAAATCCAGATTACTCCGACGGCCATTAACGGGAGGCAGAGGAAGATGATAAAAGGATCGACTAGCGATTCAAACTGAGAAGCCATAACGGCGAAAACAAGAGCGATGGCAATAACCATAATAACAATAAATTTAAAGATCATATTCATGATCTCAGCCCAATCACCACCGAAGTCGATCATAACACCTTCGTCGGCAACAATATTGGCTGTAACCAGTTCCCTTACCATTTTCTCTACTTCACTAGTTGAAGAGCCCGGTTTCAGTCCGCCCGTCACATGGAGCACTCTGGACTGGTCTTCCCTGTTTATTCCGATAGGTCCTGTCGTTTTTTCCAGTGTGGCAAAGTTCGATACAGGAATTTTTTCACCCATCTGACTCATTACAAAGATATTGTTCAAGTCATCGAGGCTTTTTCTGTCTTCTTCTTCGAGCAGAACCTTAATATCGAACTCTTCTCCACCAACTCTGTATTTGCCGGCATTTTTACCATCGATATTGGCGCTGATCTCACTACCGATAGAGTAGATGTTCAGACCTAATGCATATGCTTTTTCTCTGTCGACATTTACTTCGATCTGTGGAAGCCCTTCATTGAGGTTTACTGATGGTTCAGTAACTTCGGGGATATTCTCTTTTATCAGATCTCTGATTTTAATGGCAGTTTCACCAGCCAATTTCAGATCTTCTGATTTGATGATGACATCAATCGGCGTGGGATTCCCACCCATTCCCATCTGTCCTGCAGAGAAGCTGAATTTGACTGAAGGGAAGTCTTCGAAATGAGATCTCATTATCTCTTTAACCTCAACTGATGATTCAATTCGGTCTTGATATTTGGGAAGAAGAATTTTTACAGAACCCATATTGCTGGGTGTTTCTCCGAAGAATCCACCACCGCTACCGATTGTAACGATAATATCAGAGTAACCTTCAATTTCCGTTTCAGCATAATACTGCATTTGGTTTACAACATCTTCTGTGACATCGAGTTTTGTACCGGCCGGTAGTTCTATGCTGACCTGAACAAAATCTTCTGCTGCTGAAGGAAGGAAATTGATCCCCACTGTTGGAAAGAGAACAATCGTTGCGATAAATAATATCAGAATTATGAAAATCGTAGCCACTTTATGATCGAGTACATTTCTCAATGATTTCATATATCTGTTGTCGAGTCCGGTAAACCATTTCTCCATACCATCATCGATAACTCTGAGAGTTTTGTTTTTTATAGGTTTCTGTTTCTTCGTATGAAGTTTTATGAAACGGCTCGCCAGTGATGGTACAAGTGTGATCGCGATAACCAATGATGATATAAGAGCGATAACTATTGTGAAAGCCAGATCCTGGAACATAACTCCGATAACATCCAGCTCGGATTTGAACATGATCATAGGCAGGAATACACAGATTGTTGTCAGAATAGAGGCTGTAATCGCCATTATCATTTCCTGAGTTCCAAGAAGAGCCGATGCTTTCAGTTTTGCACCTTTCTCACGGTATCTGTAGATATTTTCAAGTATTACAATGGATGAGTCCACAATCATTCCGATACCGAGTATCAATCCTGTTAACGTCATAAGGTTTAATGTCAATCCGAAGAAATACATTGCCATGATAGTTATGAGAAGCGATACGGGAATTGACAATCCGATGATGAATGTACTCTTCAGGCTTCTGAGAAAAATGAAGAGGATGACCATCGCGAATATGGCTCCAGTCAATGCTGATGAAGTTACCTGGTCCAGTGTTGTTCGAATCATATTCGTTGAGTCGCTGATTAATTCTACTTTTACACCTTGAGGAAGCACTTTATTGATAGAGTCCAGTTTGGCAATAACATTATCTGCTGTTTCTACAGAGTTGGTTCCTGTTTGTTTTTGAACCATAATGTTGATTCCCGGTTCTCCATTGATGTATACGGAACTTTTCTGATCTTCAAAACCCATGCTCACATTGGCAATATCATCTAGTTTGATCACTTTGGCCGGATCGAGAGGCTGCCCGGGCATGACTATGCCGCCTTTATAGGAAACAACTGTATTTCGAATATCATCAATAGAATCAAATTCTCCGGAGGTTCTGATCAGGAATTTCTTTGATCCCTCTTCAATGCTTCCGGCACCGATTTGAATATTCTGAGTCTGCAGAGACTGAGTAACCTGTGTCAATGTCAGGTTGTATGCCTCCAGCCTGTTTGCTGAAATTTCAACTTTTACTATGGGGTTTCTACCACCGACAACAGATGTCAGAGATACACCTTCTACCTGTTCAATCAGGGGTGAGACAGTGTCTTCGGCGATTTTCAAAAGCTCTTCCGATGATCGGTCACCACGGACAACGAGGTCCAGGATCGGCATCATCGAGGGATCAAACTTGAAAATCTGGGGAGATCCCGCCTTGTCCGGTAAAAAATCTTTAATAAATTCCAATTTATCGCGGACTTCATTGGAGGCTTCTGAAATATCCAGCCCCCAATTGAATTCCAGGAGGATCATACTGGTTCCCTCTGATGAAGTGGATGTAATTCCTTTAATATTACTGACGTTCGTCAGCATCCCTTCAAGAGGCCTGGTCAATGTATTCTCTACTTCTTCAGGTCCTGCCCCTTCGTAGTTTGTAAAGATGACAAGTATAGGAGGACTGATTTCGGGGTAGAGGTCAATTGGTATCCTCGGGCTGATGTATAAACCGAGCCCGATGAGGATGGCGAAAGCAACAATTATGGTGACCGGTTTATTGACCACCGTTCTGGTTAGACTCATTATCAGACCTCTTCTTTAGCACTAACAGATAAGGGGGCGATCTCTTTAATCACTTTTACCTTAACGCCGTCATCGAGCAGGGACTGACCTTGAATAACGATATGTTCATCTGCAGTTAATCCCGAAAGGATTTCACTGACATCATTGATACTGATTCCCTGAACAATGGTTCGTTTCTCTGCAATACCATCACTGTTGATCACATAGACAAATTTTTCTCCAAACCTTTCGCTGATGCAGTCTGTAGGAATTTTAACAATGTTGCTTTTTACTGATGTCGTAATTTTGATTTTAGAGAACATTCCCGATTTTATTCTGTAATCACGTGTTGTCAGGTCCAGTTTTATCTCCATTGTTCTCGAAGAAGGATCAACAACGGGACTGAGTTCCGTTATTCTGGCTGAAAATATCTCACCGGGATATGCTTCAAATGTAAGTTCTGCAGTCATTCCAAAAGCAATATTGGAAATTTTTCTTTCCGAGATATATGTTCTCACCTGCAGATTAGCCAGATCTCCGATTGTTGCCAGAGGCGCCTGTTGTGATACTGTTGATCCTATGGTTCCGGGAAAGGATGTAATGGTTCCACTAATGGGACTGTTCACCGGACTGTTTGCAAAATTCATTCCCGGGCGGGAAGGATCTACATAAGCCAGAACATCACCTTTTCTGACAGTGTCTCCCAGATCAACGAGAATCTCTGTCAGTTTACCAGCAGCATCGGGATAGACATCGACAAATTCCTTTGCGATTATATCTCCGTTAACATAAAGATAATCTCTTATCTGTCCTTCTACGGCCAGAGTCGTATTGACTGCATAAATCTGTTCTTCATTCTGATCAGATTCTGTCTGTTCTTTTTCCGCATTGCTTTTCTGAGTCAGGAAGAAAACTGTTCCTGCAGCAATTATCAGGACTGCCAGTGTTATCAGCAGTCCCGGGATTTTGCTTTTCTTTTCAATTATATCACTCATTTGTTCTCCAAAATTTCTTCGATAGATGTATTTAATGTGTATTCCAGGTTCAGTAGACCTGATATATAAGTAAACTGCTCGCCGAGGACTTTTGCTTCGGCGCTCAACAGATCATTCTGAGCCGACTCCACATCGAGCAGCTCTTTTGTTCCAAGCTGATAGGCTTCACTGGTCATTTCATAAGCTTTTCTCGCCAGTTCAACATTCAGTTTATTAGCTTCCATCTGTTCAACAGAGTTTTCCAATTTAGCTATTGTATTGATGATCTCCACTTCAGACTGTAGTGCAGATTCCCGGAGACTGAGTTTAAGCTGCCTGATCTGGTCTTTCATATTGCTGATTTCAACACTCTTTTTTGACCCGGGGATGTAGTTGTCGAGAGAAAAGGAAAGTCCGATGGTAAACATTCCCATTCCAATTCCACCATCTTCATTAAAATTCCATAATTCTGTCGGTGCAGCATAATCTGCAGCCCAGGGATTTAATTGCATCGGTGTCAGGGAATATCCAAGTGCCAGTGTAGGGGTATAAGCATAAAGAGCTGTCATTGATTTTGCATTTTCCAATACTTCAAGATTTTTGTTCATTGATTTCAGACTGAGAGATTTCCCCAGGAATCTGGATATGAGCTCATCTTGATCGAATGAATAAGTTTCCGTATCGAGCGATCCTTCAAGTTTCACATCCTGATCTCTATCAATTCCGAGCATAACTTTAAAACCTAAAAGCATATTGTCATATTGTGTCTGCATATTTGAATAACCTGGTTTCTGGCTTTCATAACCTACTTGTGTTCGAAGCACATCCAATTCGGGGATCAAACCATTCTTGTAGTTTTCCTGAACCTGATGATATCTCTTTTCAGCTAGATCAATCCCTTTTTTCATTATGTTTAATTGCTCTTCTAAATTGAGCAGGCTGTAAAATTGGATTTTAGTATTCATCTCCAGTCCTTTTACCGCCATTTCATAGGAAATTTCACCGGCTTCATATAATAATCTATAATTTTTTATACCTGCTCCAAGAGCATAGTTGATTATCAGATTAGCGCTGACACTGACATCGAATCCGAAACGCGGTTCATCGGGGCCGTTAAAACCTGTTGCACCTAATGGATTATCCATCAATGCTGTTCCCGCAGTTACTCCCAGAGTCGGAAGAAATGCATTCCACACAGTTTTTTTGTTTCTCTCGGCAATTTTCACGTCAAAAGATGCTGCCTGAATATTTATATTATTCTTGTGGAGCAATTCCAGTGCTGTATCGATATCAATAGTTACTGTTTCCGCAAATACTGATGTTAGTGATAAAATTGAAACAATAATTAATAAGCTGACTTTTTTCATTTAATAATCTCCCTTTAGTCCTTTGAGGCCATGTGTAAAGAGGTCGTATAAACCGTAGACGAGTTTATATTTTTCCTCTTTGTTTAGTGATAATCTCTGTACATTATTAATTTCATAGGTGATGCAGAAATTGACCAGCATTAACAGTTGGTCTGCGGTCACTCCATGAGTATTTAAATATTTGTAATTGGCAGCATTTTCAAAGAAAACCCTGTATTTTTCAAAATCTGTCGGTTTACTGAACTTCTCAGCCATCCCCCTGGTTATGAACCAGTGAATCATATGTACCGTTTTCGGTCTTTCGATAGTCATGCTGGCTGTAATGACAAAGTGGGCAAACAACTGTTCTCCGATTTCTTCGTATGATGAAACTTTTTCATAATAATAGTCGACAAATTTTTCCGTTTCTCCACGCATGGTATTGATGATCATTTCTTCTTTGTTCTTAAAATAAAAATATAAGCTGCTTTTGGTCATTCCCGCTTTTTTTGCGATTTTTCCCATTGAAGCCTGTGGTCCATCTTCAAGCACAACATCGGAAATAGCCTGAAGGACACGATTCCTTTCAGTTTCCTCAATGAGAGGAATTCTTGTGTTTGTAAGAATCTCATCAACATTTACAGGGGAAGTCAGTAATTCTGTTGCGAAACCATTTCGGAAAATATTGCAGACTTTCTCTGTCATCTGTTCAAGACTTTCCCGTTCCCCTTTTAGAAGATAAAAGACAATAATGTTCAATACATAATTAACTGCTGAAAGGGGCAGTGATAATTTTTTTTGAAGGTATTCGTTCTGCTTCAGTAAAATTGTCTGGAATTCTTTTGTGTCGTTATCTCTTAATCTTACGATTGAGATGAGAAACGTCAGGTATTCTTTGTGTTTCCTGAAAAAAGAGATTTGATTCATTACATATGATTCAACAGATTTATCGAGTGGAAGTGTTTCAATTATTTCAATTATTTTAGTAGAGTTTTTCCTGTAATCACAAATAATCTGCTCTTCCATTGCGTAGATCAGTTCTTTTTTACTTTTAAAATACCGGTAGATCGCCTGTTTTGTAATATTGAGAGTTTCTGCTATGTCGTTAAGAGATGTTGAAAAATAATGACTGCGGCTCCACACTTTGAACGCAGTATTAATTATCTCCTGTTTTTTCTGTAAATGTTTTTCACTTTTCATTTTTGCCGACTAATAATGGGTCCCGACACAATGTGTCCCCCATTTTATCTTTTTGTTACCGAACGGCTGTTAACTAGTTAACGACCGTTTGGTAGAAAATATCAATATTAATCAACTTGATCAAGTATAATTTGAAGTATGGTGTGAATCTTAATAGAAATTTAATATTTGCTTATGCGAATGATTTTTTAAATGAGGAAATAACTGTCTTCATGACCTCTTCCCTGGTTCCCTTCAGGGTGCATCCAGCGGCTTTCTGGTGCCCACCTCCACCAAAACTCTTGGCGATTTCACCAACATCGGTAGTCTCATTTGAACGAAGGCCTATTGAGAAGATATTTTCATCTTCTTCCTGAATGACGGCAACAGCTTCTATACCACCGATACTCTGGAGCATCTGATACATGGAATCGGAATCACGATCGAGAGTGTTCAGCTCCTTTCGATCTTTTAATTCTTCCCATGAGACTATCAGTTTTCCATTGTAATGGAGGCGGCTTCTGTCGAGGATTCTTCCAAGAAGCTGCCTTGAGCCATGAGTTCTACCCCCGGTTATTATACGGTGGGTTGCGTTGGGAGATACACCGGCTGCCACCAATCTGGACACAGCCTGGAAAATGTCCGGTTTTCCCGAACCGATATGGCGGAAAAATCCCGTATCTGTGCAGAATCCTAGAAAGATAAAATCCGCTTCTTCTGCTGTTAGTTCGTCACCGGAAGTTTCAATGATATGCTGAATCAATAAGGTTGTAGAGGGACTATCAGAATCTATATAGAGATACTCGCCAAAACTATCCCCCGAGCTGTGATGGTCAATTACCATTAAAGGTAACTTTTTCAGAGAGGGACCCAATTTTCCAGTTCTGTCGGGAGAACTGCAATCAGTAACAACTGCCAGAGTTTTCCCTTCGAGATCCTTTTCGATAATTTCATTTGTAAAGAATTTTTCCCAGTTTTTGATTTCCGGCCTATTGAAAGGTCCCGCTGAGACCAGCCTGGTCTTTTTCCCTTTTCTTCTCAGGTAAGAGGAAAGAGCAAGCTGAGAACACAGACAATCTCCATCAGGCTCCTGATGACCGGCAATGATAAAATTGTCAAACTCATCAAGAGCATGAAGTATTGTCTTTTTCAACTTTGATTTATTCATTTTTAAATAAAAGGGATCTTACTCATAAGCAATAGTTAGTTCTTCAACATCAAATTGATCTTCTGAAACTCCTGTTCTTCGGAATGTTCCCCAAGATGGATCGCTAAAGTGTTTTTTTACATAAAGACGGAAGTGATCGACTTTATCACCTTTGTACCAGATCGACATATAGGGCGCAGATGGATGGTCTCCATAAATGACTTCGCCATATCCGCCGGAACTTCCAAACCATTCCTGAGGCATATATGTTGAATGCATTTCCATATTAGCGGTCTGATAATCTACACGGAACCCCATGTTGTCGTTATAGACTTTTACTATATAGATAGTTTTGACATATAAATCAGATTTACTGGCATCTCCAAATATTGATGTTGTTGATAATATTAATAAAAGTACTAAAATTGATATTAATTTGCGGTTCACTTATAAGCCTCCTGTGTATGTTAAATTATCCGATAATTTATTTCGAATATCAAGTTATAAATTACTGAATAAAAAACCGGACGTATTGCCCGGTTAGTTTAATATCGTCATAAAACCTTATATTATTTAAATGTATTTTTGGGGAAAAGTTTCACGAGAGCATCCTTAACAGAACTGCAGGCATGAAAAGTCATTGAGTCGAGTATCTCCTGAGGTAATTCATCCTTATCGTCTCTGTTCTTTTCCGGAATAAGAACTGTATACAGTTTATTTCTGTGAGCAGCGAGCACTTTTTCTTTCAATCCGCCGATCGGCAGCAATCTATCGGTGAGGGTAATCTCTCCTGTCATGGCAATTCCGCTTCTCAGAGGTATATCTCTTATTGCGGAGAGCAGTGCTGCAGTCATTGTAATTCCTGCTGATGGACCATCTTTGGGGATGGCTCCTTCGGGAACGTGAATATGTATGTCTTTTTCTTTGTTGAAAGTCGGTGATATCCCGAATGTTTCAGAATTGGACCGAAGGAATGAAAAGGCGATCTGGGCACTTTCTTTCATCACATCACCGAGTTTCCCCGTGAGGATCAATTTTCCGCTTCCCTCGTAGAGTTTCACTTCAACAGGAAGAACTCTTCCTCCCATCTCTGTCCAGGCCAGTCCTGTGGCCATTCCGCTCTTTTTCTCATTTTTCAGATCTGATTCGGAAAATTTTTCTTTTCCGAGAAACTGATTTATCATTTCCTGAGTTATGTGCAGTTTGATAGTTGATATATCTATAGATGAACCATCATCAATTTCTCTTATGGAATATGACTGCTGATGCTGGTGCATGGCTGCTGTATTAATTACATAACGTCCACCGCGGCTTTGATAATCGACTATGGCTTTTCTTGTAATTTTTCTAATGACCTGACTGATTTCTCTTTCGAGATTTCTCACGCCTGATTCCATTGTATAAGAACGGATGATTTTTAAAATAGCTTCATCATCCATTGATATTTCCGCATCATTCAGCCCGTTGGCTTCGAGTTGTTTGGGAATTATAAATCTCGAAGCAATCTCAAGTTTCTCAAAATCCGTGTATCCGGGAATATTTATTATTTCCATCCTGTCCATTAAAGGGCGGGGTATGTTGTGCAGTGAATTTGCTGTGGTTATGAACATTACTTTTGAAAGATCGAAGGGAACTTCCAGGTAGTGGTCTACAAATGTGGCATTCTGTTCCGGGTCGAGTACTTCGAGAAGAGCCGCACCGGGATCTCCGCGGAAATCACTATTCATTTTATCAATTTCATCGAGCAGAAATACAGGGTTCTCTGTTTTTGCCTTTTTAAGGGACTGGATGATTTTTCCAGGCAGAGCACCTACATATGTTTTCCTGTGTCCCCGGATTTCCGCTTCATCTCTGACTCCACCGAGGGATATTCTGATAAATTCCCTGTTTAACGCTTTGGATACTGATCGGCCGAGAGATGTTTTTCCCGTTCCCGGAGGTCCGGCCAGGCATAAGATTGGTCCCTTCAGATGTTCATTAAGCTGCCTTACTGCAATAAAATCGAGTATTCTCTCTTTAGCTTTTTTCAAGTCGTAGTGATCTTTATCTAATATATCCGCTGCAGAACGGAGACTTTTGTTATCTTCTGTTGTAATTCCCCATGGCAGATCGGTTATCCATTCGAGATAGGTTCTGAGCACTCCCGATTCAGGTGACATGGGCTGCAGTCTCGACAATCGTTTCAGTTCTTTCAGAGCTTTGGTCTGTACTTCTTCAGGAAGATCCAATGCCATGATTTTCTCTTCCAGTTCTTTTGATCCCGATGGATCGGAATCTTCAGACCCCAGTTCTTTCTGAATTTCTTTCATCTGTTCATTGAGAAAATATTCTTTCTGAGTCTTTTCCAGTTTTTTCTTCACACGTCCGTTTATGCTGTTCTTCAGTGTGATGACTTCGTTTTCCATTTCCAGAGAAACAGCCAGGTTTTCCAGCCTTGTCCTATTGTCTTTTGTAGAGAGGAATTCCATCTTCTTATCTGCGGGAAGTTTCAGATTCGTGCAGATCAGAGATATCAGTTTATCTGGATTTTCCGCTTTTTGAATGTTCGCCAGGATTTCTCCGGGAACTTTTTTGATCAGTTTCGTGTGCTCCTTGAAAGAGTTCTTTATCGTCGCCATTAAAGAAGCTTCAACTTTTGTGGGGGCTCCCGGTTCAGCTATAGGGCGGTAATTGACATTTGCCATCTCATTTTTCTGATAAACTTTTGAAAGGTCAGCTCTCATTCTTCCTTCAACTAAAACTCTCAGGCTGCCGTCGGGCAGTTTGAGTATCTGAAGAATATGGGCGATTGTCCCGACTGGATAGAGATCCTCTGGTGTCGGATTATCATTTTTATTTTTCTGGAAAGCGAGGAATAGATTCTTATCACCTTCCATAGCGTGTTCAATAGCTTTTATTGTAGCTGGTCTTCCGGCAAAAAAAGGGACGACCGAATAGGGGAATATAACCAGCTCCCTCAATGGTATCAGGGGAAGCTGGTTTTTACTGCTTTTCTTAAGCGGAGATTTGCTTAGTAACTTCATATAGTTCGTTTTTCCAGGGCTCATTCATTTTTTCAGGATCTGTTATGATGACCGGTTTGTGGTTATCTTTGATGACGTCACTGGTAACGATGACTTTTTTCTGGCCCTCAATGGAAGGGAGCTCGTACATTATCTCAGTCATCGCTCTCTCAACGATCGACCTGAGGCCCCTTGCTCCTGTTTTTCTCTCCAATGCCAGTTCGGCAATGGCATCAATTGCCGCTTTTTCGAAATGCAGTTCAGCATCATCGAGCTGCATGGATGCCTTATACTGTCGGATAATAGAGTTTTTTGGTTCTGTAATGATTCTGATCAGATCTTCACGGCCCAGGTTATCCAGGGATACATGAATCGGAAGTCTTCCGATAAACTCGGGAATTAGACCAAATTTTATGAGGTCATCGGGATGCATCTGGTCATAAAGAGCAGCCAGGTCTTTTTCTCCGGACATTCTGATATCGGCACCGAATCCCAGAGGATGCTGTGAAACTCTGGTTTCGATAATTCCGTCGAGTCCGACAAAAGCACCACCGCAGATGATGAGAATATTTGATGTATCAATTTTCAGCATTTCCTGGTTCGGATGTTTTCTTCCGCCTTGCGGTGGTACAGAAGCAATAGAACCTTCAATAATTTTCAATAGAGCCTGCTGGACACCTTCACCTGAGACATCTCTGGTGATAGAAACATTCTCACTTTTTCTGGCGATTTTATCAATTTCATCAATATAGATGATTCCTCTTTCCGCAGCGGCAATGTTATTTCCGGCAGCCTGAATCAGCTTGAGAAGAATATTTTCTACATCTTCACCAACATATCCGGCTTCGGTAAGTGTTGTCGCATCGGCTATGGCAAAAGGTACTTTTAACCTTTTAGCCAATGTTGAGGCGAGAAGTGTTTTTCCAGTTCCCGTAGGTCCAATGAAAAGGACATTTGATTTCTCAATTTCCACCTCATTTTCAATTTTCCCTTTATGGGTAATTCTTTTGTAATGATTATATACTGCTACTGAGAGCACTTTTTTCGCTTTTTCCTGGCCGACAACATAAGAATCAAGGAATTCCTTAATCTCTTTAGGTGTTGGAAGTTCTTCGTCAAAATCGGCACTGATCAGGTCATTCTCTTCGGTCATTATCTTATTGCAGACATTCACACATTCATCGCAAATGTATACTCCGGGACCGGCAATCAGCTTTTTCGCTGAGTCTGAAGTCTTTCCGCAGAAAGAACAGACTTTCATATCTTTATTTTTTGTTCTGGCCATTTGTTTCTCTTCTTAAGATTCTGTCTACTATTCCATATTCTGTGGCTTCTTCAGCAGACATGAAGAAGTCTCTTTCGAGATCTGATGAGATGAGCTCTTCAGTTTTACCCGTGTTCTGAGCAAAATAGCTGATAAGCATTTTTTTGAGTCTGACAATCTCTCTAGCCTGAATTCCAATATCTCTTGCCTGTCCCTGTACTCCGCCCCATGGCTGATGAATCATTACTCTGGAAGAGGGAAGAGCCAGTCTTTTTCCCGCTGCACCACCGGCGAGCAGAACAGCTCCCATTGATGCAGCCTGTCCCATACAGATAGTTGTTATATCCGGTTTGATATACTGCATGGTGTCATATATAGCCAGTCCTGCAGTTACAGAACCTCCGGGAGAATTTATATACAAATTGATATCTTTCTCCGGATCCTGAGATTCTAAAAACAGTAACTGAGCTACAACCAGATCTGCAGTAACATCATTAATTTCACCGTCTAAAAAGATAATCCTGTCTTTTAAAAGACGTGAGAAAATATCATAAGATCTCTCTCCGATACCAGTCTGCTCGACAACCATCGGTACTAATGTGCTATTTTGTTCATTCATTCTGCAGATCCTTGTTTTTTATTATTGTTGATTAGCCTTAATATAATCGGCATATTTTACTTTATCACCTTTGGATACATTCGCTTCTTTGATAAGAAGGTCATATATCTTTTTGGTTTTCATATCGTTCTTAAGATACTCATTAAGGTTGTTTTCGCCAAATGATTTCTTCAGATCTTCAATAGGCATATTATACATATCGGCCTGTTTCTGCAGTTCCGCTTCAAATTCTTTGTCTTCAATCTCAACTTTTTCCGCTTCAAGTATTTTCCCGATAATCAGCTGGCCCTTTACGCTTTTAGCCGCATCGTCTTTCCATGTTTCGAGGAGCTGTTCTTTTGTCTGACCCTGCATCTGCAGAAATCCAAGAAGTTGTTCTTCCTGCATTCTAGACTGCTGTACAAAGTTTTTCCAGCTGTTTTCCTGCTCTACTGAAACCATAGATGCTGGAATTTCGATAGTTGTCGCTTCAACCAGCTTTTCAACTGCCTGAGTTCTCAGTTCAGCTTCAACTTTCTCTTTCGCCCGGTCTTTACACTGTTTTTTCAGTGCTTTTTTCAAGTCATCGAGAGTTTCGTATTTTTCATCAACATCCTGTGCCAGTTCATCGTCCAGCTCGGGAAGAATCTTTTCCTTGACAGCTTTAACTTTTACTTTTACCGATACTTTTTTTCCAGCGAGTTCTTTCACATCGAAATCTTCAGGGAATTCTTTATCAATGACTTTTTCTTCATCATTTTTCATCCCTTTGATATCATCATCAAGTTTGTAATAGTTGTAACCGGTGCCCACAGTGAAAACAAAGTCTTCACGGTTCGTGCCTTCTATCTCGTTTTTATCTGAATCCACTTCACAGTAGTCGATAGTTACGATGGAATCGTCAGTGATTTTCCCATCTTTTTTATCCATTACAACAGAGTTTTGTTCCTGTATCGCTTTGAGTTCGGCTTCTTCATCAGCTTTTGTAACGCTAACCTGAGTTTCTTTCAGTTCGAGACCTTTATATTCTGTGAGTTTGAATTCAGGAAAAACATCATATTTAACTTCAAAAGTAAAGTCTTCACCAATAGTAAGAACAGGTTCTCCAATAACTTCGGGGTGAGCGTAACCAAGGGGCTTCTCATCGATAGTTTCAAATACTTCTCTGAGAGACTTGTCCATGAGGTTGCCGGTTACTTCAGTTTTAATTCCCTCTCCGAATTTTCTTTCGAGCACAGATGCGGGAACTTTCCCTTTTCTGAAACCTTTAATCTGAGCTTCTTTTCCGTATTTTGTGATAAGCCCGTTGTATTCTTTTTTTGCATCTTCACTTTTTACAGTTACTGATAGTTTTACTGAGGAATTTTCTAATTTTTCAACGCTTTTTTTAGCAATCACGGCGTTTTCCTTTAATAAGAGTATTGATAGACACTTCGTGTCTTTTGTTCAGCACAGATCATCTGCGCTAAAGGTATAAAAAAAAGACGATCCAGATAACATCCAGATCGCCCAAACCTTTAAGTTAAGCGAAAGACGGGACTTGAACCCGCGACATCGACCTTGGCAAGGTCGAGCTCTACCACTGAGCTACTTTCGCAAAACAATCTGCTGAAACACTTTCGTGTTGCAATCAGATATGCGAGCGAAGGGACTCGAACCCTTACACCGGAGGCACTGGTTCCTAAGACCAGCGTGTCTACCAATTCCACCACGCTCGCGTGTTAATAATGTATCTTTTCTGCACATATCCTGTAAAGGAGTGAAACGGAAAAGAGTTCGAACTTTTATAAAAAAATTCAGAAAAAACAAAGTTCATATTACGCCCAGTAGGATTCGAACCTACGACCTACGGATTCGAAGTCCGGCGCTCTATCCAGCTGAGCTATGGGCGCATACAACTTAGGGTGAATGACGGGACTTGAACCCGCGACAACCAGAACCACAATCTAGCGCTCTACCAACTGAACTACATTCACCATGTAATTCTTCAGAGATGATCTACTCTGTCGAACGAAAGCAATAATTATATATATGGTGATTTTTGTCAACAAGGCATGGGTATATTTATTGATTTTTTTCACCATAAATAAACAGGTATGATTTATCCCATTGAACACTTCTTCCTGTCAATGAGGAATTCAATAAATTCCTGATCGCGATATAGTGTTCCTCTCCCATCTCATTTTGAATATTGAATCCGTATGAATTCTCAGATTCAACAGAGAGCCATCGGTCCATTTGTTCAGGAAGAATGATTCTCTCTTCGCTGATAGTAAAACCTTCAACCAATGTATTTTGAAATGAGAAATTTCTCAGGGCAGACTCCACTTCTTCTCTCCGGTCATATCCATCTGTATTGTAAAGTTTATCTTCGATGTCTTTTAACATCGAGTAGAGACGTTTGTCGAGTTGGCCCTCGATAAATGCCGAGAGTTTCGTGCCTTTTGAACGATTTAGTTCCGCAAGGGCAAAGCGTCCTTTTTTATTCAGGCTTTGATTTATTTTCTTAAAAATCTGAGAGCATGACTTGTCTGTTCTTATGATATCCCTGGCGGCAAAACAGTCAAATAAGATGCCTTCAGTTTCCTCGTGGTCCGAAATTTCGAAGTCGAGAAAATCCTTTTTATAAATAAAAGGCCTTTCGTTTTCCGGCAAAGTCTGAGAATAGTGTTCAGTGAGCGCAAAATCTCTCTCGTCGGGGATCAGCCCGCAGACAAGCCCTTCCGGAGCTTTTCTGAAAGCTTCCCAGAGAAATAATCCGCTTTTTTCTTCACCGATTAATACGGTTTCGTGCCGTTGTATTCCAAGACTGCCGAAAACCTTTTCGCGGATATCGTGAAGGAGCTGGCCTCGTCCGGAAGTGGCTCTATTCACCCATCGGTCCCTTGTTTTGTCTCCGGGAGAATAGGTGAGTACTTCGTTCTGATTCTGTTCGATCATGACTGCCATCTGTGCTTCTCTCCGGCGGACAACATCTTCCTGAATTGTCGCTTCATAACCGATTGCTGATGGTTTGTAGAAGAATCTGCCTTTCAATTCCTCAGGGAGATAAGCTTGTGCTACCCAGTGGTCCCTATAGGCATGGGGATAGTTGTATCCCTCTCCGTGACCAAAGCTGTGTTTGTCCCGGCTGGGATCTTTCAAATGGTTGGGAACTTCGCGGTTTTCCTCGTGGACAACAGATTTCAGGGCATCAAAATATGCCATAGCCGAATTTGATTTCGGTGCTGTTGCCAGATAAAGTGCCGCTTCAGTAATGGGGAAGGCTCCTTCGGGCATTCCTATCCGGTCATAAGCTGCTGCAGCAGAGGTCACGACTGTCAGTGCATTGGGATCAGCCAATCCTATGTCTTCAGAGGCTGATATTATCAATCTTCTCAATATGAATTTGGGATCTTCTCCGGCCCGGAGCATTTTTGCCATCCAGTAAAGGGCTGCATCGGGATCGGAACCTCGAATGGATTTTATAAAAGCGCTGATAGTATCAAAGTGATAATCGCCTTCTTTATCGTAGAGCACGGCTTTCTGCTGTATGCTTTCTTCAGCCGTTTTCAGGTCTATATGGATCTTCTCTCCTGAGGGAGGGGGGAAAGTTTCTGCTGTAGTTTCCACAGCGAGCTGAAGCGCATTCAGTAGTGTCCTGGCGTCTCCGGAGGCTATCTTTACCAGATGTTCAAGTGCTCCCTCTTCATAGCTGATTTCCCAGTTGCCGTAACCGCGGGCTTTATTTTTCAGGGCATTATCGGCGATTGCCATCAATGCGGAATCATCGAGTTCTTTCAGTTGGAAGATGCGGCTTCTGCTGACCAGGGCGCTATTTACTTCAAAGTAGGGATTTTCTGTTGTGGCTCCAATCAGTATAAATGTTCCGTTTTCCACCCAGGGGAGTAAGGCGTCCTGCTGTGCTTTATTCCACCGGTGAACCTCATCAACAAATAAAATTGTCTTTTTATCGTATAGATCAAAACTAATTTTAGCTTCATCAATGGCGATTCGTATATCTTTTACTCCGCATAAAACTGCATTGAGACTGATAAATTTACTTTTTGTTGTACCGGCAATAACCCGGGCGAGAGTCGTTTTCCCTGTACCTGGAGGACCGTAGAAAATAAGCGAAGATAATTGATCAGCCTGAATGGAACGCCTGAGTAATCTGCCTTTTCCCACAATGTGCTCCTGACCGGCGAACTCATCGAGAGTGCGCGGTCTCATTCTGGAGGCGAGAGGTTCTCTGTCCTGTTTATTCTGTGACTGAAATAAATCCATTATTTTCCTGAATTCAGAGAAGTTTCTTCAATTCGTCTTTTGCCTGGGTAATCACTGTATTGTACTGCTCTTCAAGAGCTTTTCGGTTTTTGCTCAGAATTTCCATAAATTCCGGATCCTGCTCCGGCTCAAGTTGTACATTCTGCCCGGTCTTCTGCATTAATTGCTGCTGTTTCTGCATGAGTACCGGCATATACTGTTGTTTCAGCCCGTCTGACAGGTTCTGTATATCCTCTTTGAATTTTTCAAAAAGTTGACCCAGTTGACTGAATAAGAGGCTGTAGATTTCCTCTTTATCAGCAATCATTGCAAAAGTCTCTTCAAGAAGAGTTAGATTATTATCGCTGTTTATATATAAAGGGAGGCGTATATTTGCTATTACAGCGTCGCCGAATCCCTGTTTTATAAAAATCAGATCCTCAGAACTGTATGATTTCAGTTTTGCTTCACCATCTTTTTCACTTTTATTCAAAATAGAAGACGCCAGTATCTGGCCGGCCTTTTTCAGTTCGTTCTGCTTCAGTTTTTCCCTGTCTATAGTCAAGTCGGCTGTTTTCTCCATAGCCAGTTCAAGTGCTGATTTGATTTTTCCCATTTAAAGGCTCCTCGGTTGTTACTATATCTGAAAATAATAGTATATATAAATTGAATCAAGGATAGTATTCAGTTATTATGTCAGTATATGAAAAAGAATCGCAGAAGTCAGCGAAATAAAGCTGAAAAATTTAAAGAACACTCTGAATACCTCCTTGCCAATTTCTCCTGGGAGAAAGAAAAACGTATTTTGCTGGAGATAATGACTCTGGAAACGATCTCTATGAACGATATTCGCAAGGCAAATTGGACCGAAGTAACTATGGGCCTGAATTCTGTTATAATTAAAGGGGTAGAACTTCCTCTTCCTGAAGAAACTCTTGAGGATTTTAAAACAGCTTTGAGTGAATTGAAAGACTTTGCAGGAGAAGAGATCGATCCGAGAAATACACTGCATACAGTTATTACCCACAATACAGGTAAAGAAATCAGTCAAACTCTTTTGAAAGCAGAGTGAAATGTTGATTCGAACAGACTGCATCGAGTATGTAGTCATGTTCATCAACAGGAATTTCCACCCTTATCTGCTCTTCGAAACACAGAGCGACTGTAAATAAAAAATCACCATAATCAGATAAATATCTATCGTAGAATCCTCCGCCTCTGCCGAGTCTTTCCCCTTTTTCAGTGAAGGCGAGTCCAGGAGTGAGCATGAGGGCTTTTCCGTCATCAGGCGTCCAAAACGGTGCCGATGGCAGTGGCTCTCTAATCTCCCATCTATTCAGTTCCATAGGATCATTCAGTGATTGTATATAGTGAAATTTCATAACTTTTCCGTATATTCTGGGAACAGCGACTTTTTTTCCCGATTGAAGTGCTTTTCCAATCAGGAAATCAGTCTGAAATTCTTTTCCAAAAGTCAGAAAAAGAAGAATAGTTTCTGCATCCTTCCAGATTTTCTGGACAGCCAGCAAATCTGATGTTTCCCTGCTCAGTTGCAGTAGGTTTTCTGTAGAAATTTTATTGAAAAAGTTGTTTATTTCAATTCTTATACTATTTTTGTTCATCCTGTGATTCTAAGAGGCTCTTCCTATCTTTACAAGTTCTGTCTTAAGAGTTTAATCTGTTTCCCTATGGATATACGTGGAAAAAAAGCGCTTATCACCGGCGGAGCATTGAGAATCGGCAATGCCATAACCATTAAGCTCGTTGAAGCCGGTGCCGATGTTGTTGTGCATTATAATAAATCTGAAACCGATGCATATGAACTCTGCGATTTGATCAGTAATGACGGCGGAACAGCCATACCCCTGCAGAAAGACTTAAGCAGGGAAAATGCAGCGGCAGAGATCTTTGATGAACTGGAAAATCTCGGTTTCATACCTGAAATCATTATCAATAATGCATCGATTTATAGTGAAGCGGGGATATTGGAGGCTGAGGGCGAAGCATTTCACAACAATTTTGATGTAAACAGTTTGGTTCCTCTAATGCTTTCGAGAGAAATGGCATCCCGTGTGAGTAGTGGAGTTGTCATCAATCTTCTCGATTCGAGAATAACCGAATACGATCATATTCACGTGCCATATCATCTGAGTAAGCAAACCCTTTTTTCCTTTACCAGAATGCTCAGTATGGAACTGGCACCGGCAGTCAGGGTTAACGGGGTAGCTCCCGGAGCAATTCTTCCTCCTCCGGAATTTTCTCCCGCAGAAACAGAAAAATGGATTAAGCTGAGAGAAAAGACAAATCCACTATTAAAAGTCGGAACACCTGAAGAGGTTGCAGAGGCTGTAGAGTTTCTGATCAGAAGTGATTTTATTACAGGCCAGGTGATTTTTGTCGATGGCGGAAGGCACCTTCAGGGCAGTTTTTACGGATTATAAAGGAAAGAGATATGAATAAAGAAAGAGTAGCAGAACTGATTCGAGAGCTGATTATTGAGATTGGAGAAGATCCCGAAAGAGACGGCCTCATTAAGACTCCAACCCGTGTTGCAGAAGCTTATTCATATCTCACAAGCGGATATGATATGGATTTTAAAAATGTTATCAATGATGCTATTTTCGAATCTGATGCCAACAATATGATTATTTCAAGGGATATAGAGGTCTTCAGTTTATGCGAACATCATATGCTTCCCTTTTACGGCGTCTGTCATATCGGATACATTGCCGAGGGAAAAGTTATCGGTGTTAGTAAGCTGGCGAGAATTGTCGATTTTTATGCTCGAAGATTGCAGATCCAGGAACGGCTGACCGATCAGATCGCCCATGCTGTAATGGATGCCATCGGGGCTGAGGGTGTAGGTGTCGTCATGGAAGCAAGACATATGTGCATGATGATGAGAGGGGTGGAAAAACTCAATTCATCAATGATTACATCGTCAGTTCTCGGAAGTTTTCACAATGTTTTGGCTACCAGGGAAGAATTTATGAGTCTGATTAACAGCAGGAGTTCTTTTTCCATATAAACAATCGGAATATCATTGAGCCTGGATTGTAATGGTTAGATTATCAGAGTAATAACCTTCGGAAGCCATTCCATAATCTCCTATGGTGACATTCATGGGGTATCTGGTTCCTTCCCATGATGTGACAGTAGCTCCGGTAATGATCTGCTGAGCAGTCGGACTTGTTAAATCAACAGTATTGCCATTAAAAGTAAATGTGTATGGCACAATATCTGCTATAAGAGGATCTGTATGGGTTAATTTTCCCCCTTTCTCAGATAGTATAAATATAGAATAGGGAGTATTTGTTCTAATTACAGCATCAGCTGACCGACTTGAACCGACATTCAAAATGCCGAAATTCATGTTCATATTGAAAGAAGTGTCATCGAAAGGCACACCGGAAGGGGTTATGGATAGCTCTAGAGATGTGGGCATTGTCACTGACAGGCTATGAGTTTTTGTCCCCTCCAGAGTGTATGTTGAGAGATTCCCACTGTATAGGCTTACATCAAAAGAGTCATCGTAAACTCCAGCCAGATTGAATTGTCCAGGCGGGACATAGATTGTATATGTGTAGGTTGAAAATTGAAATGACCCGCTTTGCGCAAAAGAGCCGGTAATTATTTCATTTGCCGATGGGTTATCACTTATAGATTTCAATACGTCTGTCTTTGAACTATCTCTGTATATCTGGTAACTTAGCTGGTTTCCTCCATTTATCACCACTCGATTGTTCCATAAACCTGATGATCCAGGTGAAATAGCAAGAAAATAATCTAATGCCTCTCCTTTGTGTTTCAAGGTGATTGACTGGGTTATTTCTATATTCCCGTTGAGATCATAATTAGCTTTGATATTTCTTGTAAAACTGGAGATTCTCAGTGATGTATTTGCGCTGAAGGCACTTGTAAGAAAATACAGTGTCATCAGTAAAGTTATTATTGCCTTTTTCATTTATTTTCTCCTTTTTGAAGATTTACATTAGAGAGTTCAAAATATCCTGTTGTATCTCCGGGAATAGTGATAACTGCCTGGTATTCTCTATTTTCAATCAATTCTATAATCCATTGTCCGGAAGTTAATCCGTATATTTCAAAATAACCATCACGATTTGTAAAAAACATTCTCTCTTCTATATTCTCCTGGTCCAAAGCTCTGACTGAAAATGGAGAGAGCTTCCTGGGTAATCCGTTTTCATCAATCATTATCCCTCCGGCAAAAATCACTGCAGAGCTTCCCACGGTAATTACCGTTCCACTTTTATATGTCGGGGTGAATGTATAAGCACTTTCCCCCAGATCATAACCTATAGGTAAATCTATAGCTTCAAGAAGTATCAGAGAATTCCTGTAAGAGTACAAATCGGGGAGAACGGCATTTCCCCGGCCATGGAGTAAAGCGGCATATGATTTCCCTTCAGGATTTATTCCGATCGAGTACTGCTTAAATGTTTCACTGGGTTTAAATATGATAAAACTATCATAAACCGGTCTTGTTATTGCTAATGTTGATCCGGCTAGAACCAGCGCGCTGTTGAAATTTATTGTACTGTTATGCAGTGAATTATTGTCTATATTCAGAAAACTGGAATTGTGATTAAAAGATGTAGTGAATTTATATCCTTTGAATTCTCCTCCCAATGTAAGCCCGTAAGGAGCATACTCTGCAGAAGACGGCAATCCACTAATTCCCGCATTGACACTATAACCTCTTATTCTGGAATCTGAGGATTTCTGCCATGTTGAATCAATCGCAGCCCCGGGCCAGGAGCTTGAAGTAGTAATTGTTTCATTCCTTTCCTGAAAATTCACAGTAAGGGAAATTCCCGCAGAAAAATTACTATCTCCATTATCTTCCAGTTTTTCTGATGCAAAAAGATTGACCTGCAATCCTCTGTTGAAATGACGAGATAAAAATAGAATGAATTCTGTATTACCGTTACTCCATGATGAGTCAAAGTTTCTATTTATAGTCAATCCAGCATTTATATTGCCAGGCAGAACCTGCCCGTAATAAGCGCTTAATCTCAGGGGGTAGGTGTTTGTAATTTTTTCCAACCGAAGTCCCGTATAATTGACGCCTCGATATACAGCAGTTAAAGCCCAGTTGTTTTTATATTTTAGTCTGCTGTTTGTGTATCTGTAAAAAAATGAAGCAGCCCAGTCCGGTCCCGAATCATAAGAGAATGATCCCTCAATTGAGAAGTTACCCGCAGCAGTACCCAGGAGGAATGATAATCCTCCGTTCAACATGGCAAAGTCACTTTGAAAATTTGCACCGATTGTTAAATTATGACTTAGCCCATAACGGAAATAACCTGTGTAATATGGTGTATCCATCTCTGTTTTATAGATTCCCATTGTAGAGGAGAAATCAAATAAACCTTTTTTTAGAATACTGATGCTGAATGGCTGGAAAAAATAAATGGAATGCTCTTCACCATTAATCTCTATTATTTTTATTTCAATATTATTGGCCCCGGAATCAAGCTGCATATTTTCAAGATTGTATCGGCCTTTTGGAAGATTGAGTGTTTTTAACAAACGTCCATTAATATATATTTCCACCTCAGATGGTGTATTCAATATTATGGATTTTTGTCCTAGAGACTGTATATTGCCATATGGATTTAAGCTGAAATTACGGCTGATGGTGATCCCGTTTAATGGTACATAGCTCTGGAGCATCGTCACAGGATAGTTTATTGTGCCACCTTTCATACGGATGTTACGGGAGACAATATCTTTGATCATCGTGGCATGCCAACTCGATACAGTAACAGTATCCTTGAAGGACATTTGAATATCTCCTTCAAAAACAAGAGATTTCACATTTACAGCTGAATCAAAACCGAGGTTGAAGGGCAGTAATATTTCTCTGGCTGAAGGTGAATTGGTGATATTCAAATTCAGAGAACTGAATAAATTTATATACGCGCTAAATGGAGACGGTTGAAGTTTCGTACCGGAAGAAGAAGTTTCATTTTGTTTAAGATTGATTACAATTTCTTCCTTCAACTCTACAGGGATATCGATAAAAAGAGATAATTCTCTTTGATTGTAAAATGTTGTAAGGCCCAGATCATCTAAAACCATTTGGTTAACAGTATCAGTTTCATGGTTTATATTGAGTTTAATATTATTTAGAACTTCTTCATGAACATATTTTTCCAATGTTCCGATAAGGTGCAATGCATCGATATTGATATAGTTCTCTTGTAGAGATATCTGGATATTAATATCATCTGAATACTGATCGTTAATATATAAGGGTACTGAAATTACTTGTAAAGAATCCGGTGAATTACCGAATACGGACAAAAAAAGATCACTATTATCCTGAGCCTGTGCATTGTTCAATAATAGAAAGAAAAAGAGGGCGACGAGAAGAATATTTTTATCTGGTTTCTTTATAGGATAATTCCCCATTGATCTCTTCTCCCGATAATTGAGATGGTTTCTCAATAAGGAAATCTCTGGATAAACCGGCCAGAACATTTTCTCCGGCCATTCCCGGAAGTTCATCGTATGTTAATTGGACTGTGTGTGTTCCGTCATTAAGAGTCACAACTATATCTTCGAGTATTGTATGTCCCGTTCCCCGATTCTTCACCGTTAATCTCAACAGGTCATTTTCAATTTTAACTGATTCCAGAAATAATTCGGAATAGGGCTTTTCCGGAATAACATAAACAGAACCTATATACTTATAGACGATATTTAACTGTCCTTTATTTGTATTATCCTGATTAAAGCTTATTGGCAGTTGTTCAGCAATAATTCTGAAAGCTCTTTCAGTCTCGTTTATCTCTGGGCCATTCCACTGAACTCTGATTGACTGGGAGTCATCAGGTTGCAGTATCAGTTGATGGGGATATATAGTAAACAGTTCAGAAGCATCGCTATTTACCTCTTCTCCCAAACGGCTCATATTTCGCGTGAGCATCGTTATTTGTACAGCTATTGCCTCATCATTTTCATTTTTAATCCTGAACGTTTTTACTTTTCCATTTCCAGTAGAATCAAAGTCCTGAACAATCGGACTGAAAGAAAATGAAAAAATATAGAATGAAGAGATTAATATCAAATACAAAAAAAGAAGCGTTTTTCTCACAATACATTTCTCCGGTAAACAATTCTGGGAAAAGACTCTTCCCTCTCGGGAAAAGCCTCTCTATTTAAAGATATCTATTTTGATGCAATTGTAAATGTTAAAGTGTCAGAATAAGTATCTGAGTTTAAAAAATCTGCAGTTCCATCATAAGTGATGTTTAAAGCTTTTGATGAACCAAGTGTAGCTGTTTTACTGTTTACATCTGAAATTAAGGCACTTCCACCGGAAAAGGAAATTGCAGCGCCGTCATAATTCAATGTGTAATTAAGAGTATCTGAGTTTGTCGGACTTGATCCTTTAAAATGAGGAGTTCCTGTCGCTGCATTTGTAGAAGATATAGACACTGTATAACCAGCTATGACATTACTTCTTTCAACAACATCACCAATATGCAGGTCTGTAACACTCTGAGTTAAATCAAGAGTTGTTGACCCGGCAGCTGCGATTACAGTTATTTCAAGAATCTCCGGAACTGTACCTGATATTATAAGGTTTCCAGTAGTCGCTGAAAAAGCCATTGTTGTTGTTATTGTTATAAAACTTAATACTAATATTATTTTTTTTATCATTTTGATCCTCCAAAGATATACATACCTATTTGCAATATGCGTGCCAATCTGTATGGAGGGTTGTATCAGCCTTTAATAATTAAATTCCGCCTTTGTCGTCTAAAGGTTCGACCATTTGGTCGCATCCAGTTCCAGTATCTGGATTCTGGATCTTATCCTTCTTTCTGTTATGCCGAGAATTCTCGCCGCTTCACTTTTATTGCCTTCTGAATCCTTCAGAGCCTGAATGATCAGATCCGATTCATATCCGGACATCAATTTATCAAAGTTTCCATTTATTGTCGTTGTACTGCTCTTTTCATCTCTTCCAATATCGATCAGAGGGGGCAGATCAACCATTTTGATTGTATCTGATCTGCTGAAAATGACAGATCTTTCAATAATATTTTCAAGCTCCCTGATATTGCCGGGATAATTGTATTTCATTAACAAATCCATAGCATCGTGAGAAACACCTGTGATCTGTTTTTTATTTCTGAGAGAGAATTTTTCAACAAAGTGATTTATCAGAGGGGCAATATCTGCTTTTCTCAATCTGAGAGGGGGAATCTCAATATTCACAACATTCAGTCGGTAGTAGAGATCCTGTCTGAAAGTTCCCTCTTCAATCATCTTGTTCAGGTTTTTATTGGTAGCGGCGATAATTCTGACATCTGTTGTCCGGATTTCTTCGGATCCCACTTTCTGAATCTGTCCGAATTGAATTGTTCTCAGCAATTTTACCTGTACCTGCATGGGTATGTCTCCCACTTCATCAATAAACAGGGTCCCCTGGTCGGCCATTTCAAAAACTCCGCTTTTCTCACTGATTGCTCCGGTAAAAGCTCCTTTCACGTGACCGAAAAGCTCGCTGTCAATGAGAGACTCGGACAATGCTGCAATATTGACAACTCTCATGATATTATTCTTTCTCGAACTGGCGAAATGGATGGCGTTGGCCAACATCTCTTTACCTGTTCCGCTTTCTCCGGTAATGAGTACCGATGCGTTGCTTTCGGCGATTCTCCAGGCTGTATTGAGGATGTTTTCCATAGGACCGCTCTGGGAGATAATGGAATCAAATCCATGTCTCTCTTCAAGTTGTTCTCTGAGCATTCTGTTTTCACGTATTAAATTGCTTTTTTCCTCTACAGAGAAGAGCAGTTTCTGCAGCATCGGTTTTGTTACCGGTTTTGTCAGATAATCTCTGGCTCCCTCTTTCATAATATCAACGGCGATCTGAATGTCTGTCTGAGCTGTCAGCATGACCACATCTATATGAGGATTGAGTTTTTTAACCGATTGGAGTAGATCCATTCCGGTTATGCCGGGCATCATATAATCTGTTATTACCAGGTCGATATTGTTTGTCTGAACTATTTCCAATGCCCGATGGGCACCGTCTGCTACATGGAGTTCTATTTCCGGCTGGTGGATTTCTTCAAAAAGCATTGCTATGTATTTTCTCTGAATATTATCATCTTCAACAAGAAGAACGTTCATTTTTGACATAGTTTATTATAGTTAGAAATTGGCAATGTTTACAATGACTTTATTAAAGGGAGGTCCTTCCAGTTTGTCGTGTAGAGAGGAGAGAGCCTTTCCCGCTTCATCTGCCAGCTGCTTGTTTTCCGTTTGCTCATGCAGTTCAGGGTATTTCTACCGTATTTTCTGTTTATATCATCTATGGATTTCATCACTTCATATTTTCGGGGATCCTCTTTGATGAACAGGTCGAGCTGACCTCTTTTTTCCTCTTCAATTCCCGTGAGGTAAACAGTGATTTTCTTGTATTTGAATCCGCTGCGGTAGATCTTTTCCAACCCTTTCTGGGCAGCACTTATTATGTCCGGAGGGTAGGAGCTGGGAACAGCCAATTCTATGGTGCTCGCATTGGAGTACTGCCTGTCACCTTTTCTGAAATAATTCGTGCTTACTGAAATATTGACATAACGGCATACAGAGCGCTGTTTTCTCAATTTTTCTGATGCAGTCGTGCTGTAATCGGCCGCTGCTTCTTTCAGATCGATGTATTCCGTTACAGGATAACTGAAACTTTTTGAAGAGAGTATCCCCTTTTTCGGCGGGGGTTCCAGTTCCATATCAATAGAAGGGCGGCCCTGGAGCTCCCATTTTGTTCTGAGCCCTACCATCGTGAGGTTTTTTTTTACCCATGAATCGCTCTGGTTGGTCAGCTCCAGAGCGTTGTAAATCCCTTTTTTATTGAGAAATGCCTTGTATTGTCTCCCTATGCCCCAGATATCTCCCACCTCCAGGTTTGAGAGAAATTCGCTGCTGTCGCTATGAGAAAAATCGTAATAACCGAGAGGGCTTTTCTTTGCAATTTTACTGGCTGCCTTTGCCAGAGTTTTTGTCGGCGCTATTCCCACGGAAACAGGGATGCCGATCCAGGTCATAACAGTTCGTCTGATGAGGTCGGCGAAGTCATCTTGTTCTTCACCATTTAGAATCATAAAGGCCTCATCTACGGAATAGACCTCCACAACATCGGCAAAAAGGCGCAGGATATTCATTACCCTGCAGGAGAGATCGTGATAGAGGGTGTAGTTTGATGAGAAAACCTCAATATCGTACTTTTTTATATACTGTTCCACTTTGAAAAGGGGAATCCCCCGGGGTATTCCCAAAGCTTTTGCCTCGCTGCTCATGGCAACGACACAACCGTCGTTGTTGGATAGAACTATAACAGGTTTTCGTTTCAGATCGGGACGGAAAACCTTCTCGCATGAAGCGTAGAAGGTGTTACAGTCAACTAATGCGTATTTCATTGGAATTTTGCCACAATATAGCACCCGGGTTTTTATAGAAAATTGTGGATGGCATTGGTCACCACTCCCCATACCTGGAATCCCATCTCTTCGGTTATTTTAATGACAGGATAGTCGGGATTTTCCGGATAGAGATAATAGAGACCCAGTTCTTTCACCAGCCTTTTGACTGTGAACTCCCCGTTGATGACAGCCACAACTATGGCATTGTTTGTCGGTTTGACAGAACGGTCTACAACCAGGAGGTCTCCCGAATTTATTGCCGCGCCGGTCATGGAGTCCCCTTGAACACGGACTATAAAAGTGGCAGCTTTATTTTTTACCAGATATTCGTTGAAATCCAGAGAGCTGTCTGAGTAATCATCAGCGGGAGAGGGAAATCCCGCTTTTATCAAATCGCAGAAGAGAGGAATGAACAGAGGTTCAGGATCCTGCTGCGGAGGAATAAAAACACTAATCATATGTTAAGTATAAATGAGTTGGAGTTAATGGTCAATAATTATCCTGAATTCTTCCCGCTTTTGGAAGTGATAGCCGCAATCTCATCGCCAGAAGTCTCAATCCCGTGGTCAGAGCTGCCGCAGACAATATGGATGTTGTCGGGTTTATCTTTAAAGTATCGGCACCGATCAGGACGAGTGAACCAATTACTGCGGCTGTGGCGTAAAAGTCTTTTCTGATAACCAGAGGGACTTCATTGACCAGCATGTCTCTGAGAACTCCTCCTCCCGTTGCCGTTATGGCTCCAGTCAGGATTATTCCGATTGTCCCCATTTCGTAGGATATCCCTTTCGCAGCACCGATAGCTGCAAAAAGTCCCAGTCCGATGGCATCGCCAATTCTTATAATTTTCCAGATTTTGACAATTTTAGGTGCGAGGAAAAAGACCGCCAGAGCCGATATTATGGAAACGAGGAAAAAGGTCTCATCGAGAAATGATGCGGGAGGTGTGTCTCCGAGAATCAGATCCCTTAAAATGCCTCCCCCGGTTCCGGTTATGGAAGCCATTACCAGAATCCCCAGGATATCAAGTTCGTGCTTGACTGCTTTCAGCGCACCGGTTATGGCGAAGACTGCTGTTCCCAGTATTTCAAGTGCATATATCAACATAAACTGAAGAGTAATTATTCATCGGGGGAAGAGCAATAGCTTTGCTCTTAAAAGCAAAAAAAAGAGCCCCGAAAGGCTCTTTTCTGCATGATACTGAAAAAACTACTTAGAGTAGTACTCAACAACCATCTGTTCATTAGCAACAGAATCGATGTCAACTCTGAATGGTATTCTTTCAACTCTACCTTTGAGCGCATCTTCAGAGAAGCTGAGCCATGAAGGCATTGATCTGTCGTTTTTAGAAACACATTCTCTCAATACTTTTTTTGTAGCATCGTTATCTTTTACAAGAATCTCATCACCTTCTTTCACAACGATTGAAGCGATGTCTGATCTCTTGCCGTTTAGTCTGATATGTCCGTGACTTACGAACTGTCTTGCCTGAGCACGGCTCTGAGCCATTCCCAGTCTGTAGACAACATTGTCGAGTCTTCTTTCAAGAAGAATCATCATATTGTCACCGGTAAGACCGTCAAGTTTTTTAGCTTTTACGAAAATGTTGTAGAACTGTTTTTCGCTCAAGCCGTATGAAAACCTGATTTTCTGTTTTTCTATAAGCTGCTTACCGAAGTCACTTTCTTTTTTTCTTACTCTTTTCCCTTTTTCTATACCGGGACCATGAGGTTTCTTTTTCAGTAATTTATCGTATTTATGGTTACCATAAATGTTGACACCTAAACGGCGGACAATTTTACCTTTCGCTTTGGAATTTCTTGCCATTACTTTACCTTATCCTTTAAGTTTTTTCCGATTCAACCTGAACCGGATTCCAATAATACATCCGAATAAATGGGAGTGTCAATAAAGGGGAGATGCTCTTTAAATCATTATTTGATTAATTATTGGATAAATTCCTTAGAAATATATTATAAATAAAGAGACTCTGAAAATATTCGTGAGGAATCTATGATTAAGCATGTTGTCATGTGGAAATTGAAGAATATTTCCGATGGTGATGAAACTGTAAAAAAGCTAAAAAATCTGGAAGGTCGCATTCCCGGACTAATAAGTATAGATGCAGGTACCGATACTAATAAAGGCAGTGCCGCATTTGATGTTGCTTTAATTTCCAGGCATGACTCACAGGAAGCACTTAATTCCTATCAGGATCATCCTGAACATGTGGAAGTTAAAAACTTTATAGGTTCTGTAGTAAATGAGAGAGTTGTGGTGGATTTCCACAATTAATCTTTAAAAAATAAGGATAAGTTTTAATCGAGAGATTATATTGAAACTATGGCTGTAAAAAACAAACTGAAGCGTATTTTAGAAATTGATTCCGACCTCAACCGCCTGCAGGACCTTGACCTGCTGCTTGATAGAGTTTTACTTGATGCCAGAAAGTCTGCAAATGCTGATGCAGGTTCTATATACATTGCTGAAAAGGGAAAGCTCAATTTCAAGTATTCACATAATGATACAAAACAGAAAGAACTTAAAGCGGGACAAAAACTGATTTATTCCTATTTCACAGTGGATATAAATGAAGCGTCCATTTCGGGGTATGTTGCAGCCAATCAGATACCCCTGAATATTCCCAATATGTATAAAATACCAAAAACGAAACCTTATAGTTTCAATTCCTGGTATGACGAGAAATCCAATTATAAAACTATTTCAACTCTGACTATTCCACTTATCTCCAACCAGGGAGTAGTTTTGGGCGTTCTTCAGTTGATAAATGCCAAAAATGAAGAAGGGGAGATAATACGTTTCAAAAAATCAGATGAATCCTTCCTCATGCATTTCGCCAGTGTCGCCACAGTAGCCATACAACGGGCTCAGATGACCAGACAGCTTCTGCTTAGAATGATTGAAATGGCAGAGATGCGCGATCCCAAAGAAACGGGACCCCATGTAAAAAGAGTTGCCGGTTACTCTGTTGAAATATACGAAGAATGGGCAAGGCTGAAAAATATCCCCAAAGAACAGGTCGAAAAGGAGAAGGACGTCCTGAGAATGGCTGCCATGCTCCATGATGTGGGAAAAGTGGGAATTTCAGACCTGATACTGAAGAAACCAGGACGGTTTACAGAAGAAGAATTTATTATAATGCAGTCTCACAGTTATATTGGTGCACGATTGTTTATTGGAAAACAATCTGAGTTTGATCAGATGTCCATGGATATCTCTCTCTACCATCATGAAAACTGGGACGGGAGCGGTTACCCCGGACGCGTGGATATGTATACCGGTCGTCCGGTAATAGATGAATCTAAATCATATAAAGGCCTCAAAGGTGAGGAAATTCCGATTTTTGCGCGAATTGTCTCCCTGGCAGACGTTTACGATGCTCTTTCCTGCCGACGGGTCTATAAAGAAGCCTGGGACGAGGAAAAAGTTCACGAAGAATTGAAAAAATGCCGAGGCACAAAATTTGACCCCGAACTGATAGATATTTTCTTTAATGTGTTGCCGCATATTAAGCAGGTTAGAGAACAACACCCCGAAAACGATTAAAGGGGCTGATCTCAGCTCAATCTCTTCGTTGCTCAAAGAACCTCAGTGCTCATTTAGAGTACTAAACTGTGCGCTGAGAACCTTTTCGTGCCTCAATCTTGAGCTGATATCAGCCCCTTGGAAAGTTCAATTTCTCAATCTCTTCGTTGCTCAAAGAACCTCAGTGCTCATTTAGAGTACTATACTGTGCGCTGAGAACCTTTTCGCGCCTCAATCTTGAGCTGATATCAGCCCCTTGGAAAGTTCAATTTCTCAATCTCTTCGTTGCTCAAAGAACCTCAGTGCTCATTTAGAGTACTAAACTGTGCGCTGAGAATCTTGCCGCGCCTCAATCTTGAGCTGATATCAGCTTCTTTATTCTCGGAATTTCAGGTAGCGTGGGTCTTTTTCATTTCCCGATGGAATTGCCAGTGCTTTGTATAACTCCGGCCTTCTCCCTTTTATCCAGTTTCGGCCCAATGATTTCTCCAGCAGAGTCATGTCAAACTCTGCAATTACCATATCATTTTCAATGGATGAGGACTGTACCAGAATTTCTCCAAAACAGTCGATCAGCATGGCATTTCCCGTTCTGATTTCATCATCATCCCGTCCGACACCATTGCTGAACATCAGAAAATATCCATTATCATGGGCTCTTGCGGGCAACCATCTTTCCAGCCATTTTTTTCCTTTTATTCCGGAAAACTCATTTCTCAGAGCCTGTGGATTCGCAGCTCTGTTTTCCCAAAGATCCACATCTATTGTGCCAAGAACATGTCCGGAACTATGTTTGCATCCCCCGGTCTGATGGGGGGCTAACAAGATATCAGCTCCTGCTAATGCAGTCATTCTTCCATTTTCTATGAGATTGTTATCCCAGCATATCAATATCCCGAGCTTTATACCGAGAGATGTTTCCACGACGGTAAAACTACTTCCCGAGGACATGTGAGGAGATATGAAACAATGAAGTTTTCGGTGAAATCCCAACGGTCTGTCAGGTTGAACTACTACATATGTATTGTAGAGTTTTCCATCATCGGCCAACTCTATTAATCCGGCACCAATTATCAGATTGAGATCTTCTGCCAGGTTTTGAAGTTTCTCGATTGAAGGACTGTCAGCCAATGGTTCAGCCATTTCTTTGACTTTGTTTTTTCCTAAATCCCTAATATACCAATATCCGGTGATACACATTTCCGGGAAAGTAATTATCTGAATTCCTTTGGAAGACGCGTCTCTGCACATACCTTCCATAATCTTTAAATTGTATTCTTTGTCAAAGGCTTTGTGATTGAATTGCGTTGTTGCCGCAAGTATTTTATTTCTCATGGCTTTCTCCTTATGTTTTATATACATCATCATATAGTCGTCCGAGCGATTCCGGAATAGATTATTTTTATAATTATTTGTATTATATTATGATGAGGATTGATGAAAATTACCAAGGAGTGCCAAGATCTCTGAGCAATCTTTTTGCCTATCATCTCCCTGGAAATGAAAATAATAACTTGCAGATAAATGGTCTTGCCATGAAAGAGCATATGAAGCCATGCCGGAACATCCGAAATCAGGGCAATGCTGATTATCTTATTCTTTATTTTTATGATCCAGTTTTGTTTAAACTAAAAGATTGCGAATATGAAGATGCACAATATAAATGGATTATATTATCTCCGGGAGTTCCCCATACATATGGGAATATTCAGGAGAAATGGTCACATTCATGGATACATCTTTCTGGTCCTTTCTTCGAAAAATTGCTTCATAGCCGGAATATCCCACTCAATAGCCTGATTGTCATGAAAGATCCTCACATTTTTGAAAATCTGCTGATTAGGCTCCATGAAGAAATCTACTATAATCCGGATCCCGAGATGTCAATTTTATCAAATGAAATTCATTCAGCATTTGTAAGGCTTTTCAGACTTTTTAATAAGCCATCGAACCAGAGCAATATCCCCGATCCTATCAGCGAAATTAAACAAGTGCTCGATTACAATTACCGCAGCCATCACAGTTTGAAATCTCTCTCTGAGCTATCGGGATATTCCATACCATATCTCTGCGAGAAGTTCAGTCAACATTATCAATATCCGCCCATCGAGTACCTGATTAGAAGAAGAATTCAGATTTCCACATACTTTCTGGAAAATACAGATTGGAATATTAGTGAAATTGCCATGAAGGCCGGATACGATGATTTGTATTATTTCTCAAGGCTTTTCAAAAAAAGGATTGGAGTCAGTCCTTCACAATATCGGAAACATTTATTATAATTTCTCAGTAAAAAAAACTGCTGAAATAATCAAAAGCGGTCTGGATTTACTCGGTATCAGTGTTATTGACCGGGTGTAGTTAAACCTTTGACACCGCCGATCCTCTCAATTAGTCTTAAGGTATAGAGGATTTATATGCTTGGAAAAAGATGTTTCCTGTTTTTTCTTGTTTTGATCATCTCTTCAATTCCGTTGATGGCTCAAGTTGAATCTGTGCCCGACGGTCCTGTCTATGTTATCCCCGTAAATGAAGATATTGATCAGTTTCTTGTGATTTTTCTAAAGAGAAGTATTCTGAAAGCGAAAGAGGATAATTCTCCCATGATTATATTTCAGCTGAATACTTTCGGCGGCCGGGTTGACTCCGCTCTGGAGATAACCTCACTTATCGGTTCAGTCAGCTGGGCGGAAACAATAGCTTATATTCCATCAAGTACGGGAGGGACCGGTGTCAGCTGGTCAGCGGGAGCGCTGATCTCATTTTCCTGCGATAGCATATATATGGATGCCGGCACTTCCATCGGCGCCGCTGCTCCTGTTTATCAATCTTCCGAGGGCATGGTCATGGCTGAAGAAAAGACAGTCAGTGCCGTCCGGGGACAGATGGCGGCTCTTGCAGAGAAAAACGGTTATCCCCAGTCCATCGCGCTGGCTATGGTCGATCACGATGTTGAATTGTATGAAGTGGAGACTGAAGAGGGTATCCGCTTGATGACTCCTGATGAGATAACAGAGCTCGAAAGAACTTCCGGTGAAAAACCGGTTCAGGGAAAATTGGTTTCTGCCAAGGAGAAATTGCTGACACTAACTGCGGGAGAAATGGAAAGATACGGTGTCTCTTCTGCTACAGTTTCCGGTGTAGAGAGTCTCTATAAAGAACTGCTTATAACAGAGTCATCTATTATCACTCTGGAAAAATCCCGATCGGACTGGCTCGTTGCTTTTATAAGCAGCGCAGCTGTGACAAGTCTTCTTGTTCTCATCGGAATGGTAGCTCTCTATCTGGAAGTAACCAGTCCCGGATTCGGAGTTCCTGGAACTATCGCATTGGTTTGTTTTGCCATTGTTTTCTCTGCCAGTACACTTATCGGCAATATGGGATCTCTCGAATTGCTCCTGTTTCTGGTCGGGGTCGTTTTATTGCTGGTCGAAATATTTATAATTCCCGGTTTCGGCGTAACCGGTATTAGTGGAATTGTTTTAATTCTCCTGGCTCTTGTTCTGGCTCGTCAGGATTTTGTGATCCCCGAATTTGACTGGCAATGGAATATGTTTAAGAAAAATCTGTTATACGTATCGCTCAGCCTTGTTGGAGCTTTGGTTCTGATCGGAGTACTCATGGTTTCCCTGCCTCACTCCAGATTATTCAGCAGACTCGTATTGAAACCTGCAGATAAGAAAAGCACTGGAAATACTGGTGATCAGAATCAGGTCTCTCAATCAGCTAATAGAATCGGAGAAAAGGCTATTGCTCTGACAGATCTCAGACCTGTGGGAAAAGCTGACTTTGAAGGAAATGTTTTAATCGTCCAGACAGATGGTGAGTATATAGAGAAAAATTCGGAAGTTATTGTTCTCCGTAAAGAGGGACTGCGTCTAGTAGTCAAAAAAGATATTTCGGGTGATGCCTAACGTCGGATCCGAGGAAGCATGGGCGAGCAGCAGGTTTACCTGCGACCAGCCCCGAATATAGTTGAAAGAGAGGTTAATATGTTTATCGCGTTGTATATAGTAGGTGGAATTTTCAGTCTTATTGTTCTCATGATATTCATTATGTTTTTCGGTTTGTGGTTCAGAGCTCTCTTATCAGGAGCTTCTGTGAGGATGAACAGAATCATCGGAATGTGGATACGTAAAGTCAGCGCAAAGCAGATTGTAGACAGCCGGATAATGCTGGTAAAGGGTGGTCTTGGAACTGATTCGGACCTTCTGGAAACTCACTATCTCGCCGGTGGTGATGTTCTCAGAGTCAGTAAGGCACTTATAGCTGCGAATAAAGCGGAGCTGGATCTCTCTTTTTCCAAAGCGGCTGCAATTGATCTTGCGGGGAGAGATGTACTGGAAGCTGTTAAAACCTGTGTTAATCCCAAAGTGATTGACTGCCCCAATCCCGCTAAGGGAAAACAGACTATTGATGCAGTAGCCAAAGACGGTATTCAGCTCAAGGCCAAAGCTCGTGTGACCGTCCGGACAAATATAGAACGCCTTATCGGTGGTGCAACTGAGGAAACGATTATTGCCAGAGTGGGAGAAGGTATCGTTACAACAATCGGTTCTGCTCAGACATATAAGGATGTTCTGGAAAATCCCGACAAAATATCTAAAACAGTGCTATCTAAAG
>Ga0209692_10001044_pt1 | contig 43200 bp, 30 predicted proteins | sample tdDd472_FD_187129 | JGI IMG/M metagenome (GOLD analysis project Ga0209692, IMG submission 187129) | Marine sediment microbial communities from the Atlantic coast under amendment with organic carbon and nitrate - tdDd47.2 (SPAdes)... | ecosystem: Environmental > Aquatic > Marine > Coastal >...
CAGTTCTGAAATATGTATTAAGTAAAAACTTAATTTTTCTTAGTTAGACCAAGTATTTACGATATGATAAATAGGTCCTGTTGTTGGAGTTGGGTTAACTCTAATAGTTACTGTTTCTCCAATTGCATAATAAGTAAAAGTATCATCAGTTCCTTCAACACCATTTTTTGCTATGAATTGACCGAAACGAGAAGCCTGATCGTTAATACTTGTTAATGTATAAGTATAAACTGTTGCGCTTGCATCAATAACAGTATAACCACCAGCAACTGAAGTAATAGCATGAGCACCACTAGCACCAACAGCTTCAGGAGCAGCAGTAGTATATTCTTCTGCTAAAGGAACAGGAGTCGTTGTTTTGTCAGTGTCATAAAAATCTTTATCTGCTCCAGCAGAAGTAAGAGTTTTAATTTCTAAAGTCCAAACTAAACGATAATTTTGCCATCCTTCTGATATGGTAGCAGAAACACCAGCTGGTAAGCCAGCATCGCCTTCACAAAGATTATAAGAAGCAGTACCTGTAGTTATACCATCGTTCAACTCAGCAGTAGGCTGTGCAACAACAGTTACAACTATATCTTGACCTAATCCATCGTCACAACCACCCCATGCTGCAGGAGCAACCTCCAATGCATTAATAGTATAAGGATTTGTACCAGCAACTGTAAACCCTGATATTGTTACATAGTTATCTTGAGCGTTGTTCTGGCTAAAAACAATGTCTCCAGTAGCATCTGCATCAGTCCAAGTCCAAGTGAAACCAGCTGTTAAAGTACCAGCAACATCAGCATCATACGATGGGTGAAAATAAGTGTCTGGTAAAGCATAAATAGGTACAGTAGTACCTTCCATTACAGTAAGCGCTCCTGTAGTAGCATAATCAGTTGCTGCACCAGGAACATCAGTACTTTGTGCAAAAGTTCCTGTAATTGCCATAGCTAATACAAGCGTAAAAGCAATTTTTAAAAAGTTCATTTTTTTCATTCTGTAAAAGTTTAAGTTTATATTCATTTTTTATCTTCTGTATTAAAATTAATTATCTGTTTTTGTAATTAATACAGTCTTTCCGTTTTAGTTAATTTAACGTCAAATTATATAATTGGTTTCATTATTTACTTTATGCTTTGATAAACTCGTTTTTAAAGCTTGTAAAAGTATCATTTTAAATGATTAGTGCCAAATCTCATTTTATTAAACTCTCCTTTTTGTACATGAATAAACTCTTTTTATAACATTTCAATTATTTTCATTCATTCAAACCAAATATGAACTAAGAACAATTCTATAAAAGCAATTAAACATCCAATCAATTATTATATACTAAATTACTATTATTTACTTTAATCAAATTATTTACAATCACCAGTTTATTAACAATCTCTAATCTGTTACTTTAAACATAATTTATTATTGTTAATAATTTTTCATTTATTCTAATTACCCCAAGTATCTTCTATATGATTTTGTGGTCCGGTTTCAGGAATTTTAAATACGGTCACCTTTTCATTTCCTAAATTAGTGCTTGTACAACCATTGCTATCCGTTATGGTTGTTATCATATAAAAGTAATCTGTAGTAATATTACTACCACCGTCTATCCATACAGGAGCAACCGCAGGAGTATATGTGTACGGATCAGCTGCAATACCTACAAGACTTTCAGGAGTAGTGCCATCGGTAATTGTAAAATTATATGGTCCAGCACCTACAGTAAAATCAATTTCAATTTCAGTATTATCGCCTGTACAAATTGTATCCAATGCTGCGTTTGCAGTTAATGTAGCTACCGGTAATGGATTAACAGTTATATCCTTGCTTCCATTCATAGTTTGTGAACACAAAGTTGTTGCATTAACTGCTTCCACAGTATAATTTCCTGCTACCGTCTGATTTCCAAATGAAATTACAGCATTAATACCAGCAACAGTAATACCGGTAGTAAACCCATCTCTAAATAATGTATAATCTACTCCAACGGCTGATGCATCTAATCCAATAGCGACTCCGGCACCTCCTGTACAATAAGGACCTCCACCAGTAACATTATATGCTGTTGGTAATAAGTTAACAGTAATATCTACTTCTCGCGGAAGACTTGTACCACACCCATTTGTTGCCGTAACACCTAAAGTACCGCTTGTTGCAGAAGCATCAAAATCAACACTTGCTGAGTTTCCTGGTCCAATTTCTGTAATTGTTTCACCGGTGCCTGAATAAGCCCAATCGTATGTTACAGTAGGGTCATTCGAAACGGTATAAATAACATCCTGTTCACCTCTACATACATTTGTTGAACTTACAATAAATAAACCTGGCTGAACAGGATTCAAAGGAAATGCGATTATTACAGTATCTCTAGATACACAACTACCATTGCTAATAACCCATTCTAACTCGTAAGTTGTACCGTTTGTACCGTTAAAATCACTATCGAATACAGTAGGGGAAACAACAGTTCCTCCAAGTCCACTAAGTATATTCCATTGTCCTGATCCAACTAAAGGATCGTTACCTTCCAAAGCTGTAGTTGTTGCACCACAGTCAGATTGATCGAGACCAGCATCTGCAGTTGTAGGAACTGTATATGTAGTAACAATAGTAGGATCAACCACACCTGAAGTAGGACTAGCCGGATCGTTATAAGTAAAACCAGTAAGTTGGTATGTTGTTCCGGTTGCATCTGTTGGCAATGTGTAAGGTAAAGCACTAACTGTAACAGGAGGTTGAGCAACTCCACCCTTTTCATAATTTAAGATATAATCAAAATTAATAGGGAAAGAAACAGTAAATGTAACTGGTATTCCATCGCCACCACATACAGCAGCTGGTGGATCTAATCTTGCCCTTGGTTTTGTTGTATTTATACAAGCTAAAGTATAATCGCTTGATCCTGCAGCAGGTATGGTAATTCTGCTTGTAGTTTCAACTGTACCATCACTATCAGTACCAGAAGCCGTTGATGCAACTTCTTCCCAATTTGTAGTACCAGTGTTATAATTTGCAACACGCATATCTGTTAAGCCATTTTGAGTCATTAAAGGAGTTAAATCGCTTGCTGGATCCCAATCTAATTCTACAACTGCCTCACTACCTGAAGCGGCGCTTACGGTCCAATAATCCATTGAATTTACATAAGAAAGAGGAGCTGCAACACTGGTTGATGTTGCATTAGGAGTAAAGTATTCAGCAGTCCATAATATAGGACCAGGTTGCGTAGATGATACTGTAAGTTTATTACCTAATTCAGTTCCTTTTCCAATTGGGAAAAGAAAATCATCACCTGTATTTATTTTCTTAATTAAGGGTCCATCAACAAAAGATGCAGCACTTCCACCTAAAGGTGTAACAGAGCTAAAAGGAGTATTTGTAATAGTTAATGTATTAGTTGCTGAAGTTGTAATATTTCCATCAGTTAACAGCAAATTGCCGGCAACTTCAATAGCGCCTCCGGCATTTATTGTCAGACCAGCACTATTATTTATCTCCAAATAATTGAAATCATTTGCACCCGTGAAATCACCTAATACACCTCCAATAGTTTGTGCGGCTGAACCTTCAAAACTAACAACTGCCCCTGCACCTGTACCGCTGATAAACGCACCTGTATTATAGCGTTCCATTGTACCCTGAATAGTAAGTTTTTTATTGTTTACGCTATTATCGAGTGTTGGTCCATCAATTAACAATTGAGTACATATTGTTAAATCTTTATTTGGTAAAGTCCTAGTTCCTGTTCCAGTAAAATGTAAATTTGGGATTGTTGAATATAAATCGGCTATTAAGGTATAATCAGTACTTCCACTATATTCAAGTGTTGCGTTATTTGAGCAATCAAAGAAATCAGTATACCTACCAGCAGGGAAAGTTCCATTCTCAAGATATAAAGTACCAGAACCAGATACGGTTCCTAAATTATGACCAAAGGTTGCCGCTGGCACTATTAATTTTCCATTAATTTCAATTCTATATGCAGAAGCATAATTTGCATCTAATGTAACCGTATCATCTACAGCTATTTCTGAAATAAATCCATTTGGACCACCAGCAGGACAAGGAAATGTATCACCTGCGACTTGCTCCCAATTTAATTCATTAGACCAAACATCATTATTATAAGTTCTATATGCAGGAACATCATCTGGAATTGCAACATCTATACCTGCAGAATATTCACCACTTAAATTATCAGTACCAGAGTACTCAAATGTTATGGTATCATTAACTTCGTCAACATTATCTGTTCCTGGTCCGGGTGCAGCTTTACTCCAACTTGTACCTTCAATAATTAATCGTGCGGCTATATAATCTGCTTCTGTATTCACTCCAGTTACTTGAACATCACTGTCCTCGTATTTTAAATCAAGTGAACCATTAAAGCCTGTTATACTTTCACTTTCAAGCTCCCACCAATAGTCTAAAACATTATTAGGATCAATTACACCAGGGTGATTGCCAGTTATGCAAATAACACGGATAAATCCCAATTGACCATTATCACTGTAGGTTAATTTAGCAGGTGTATATTTACCTGATGTACCCATTGGATAAATAAAAATTTGATCGGCTCCACTATACACATCGTAATATTTACGTAATCCAAAATCACTAAATACTCCATTTGTTGTAATCATTTTAGTAGGACCAAAGGAAGTTCCCTCAATAGAACTACTAACACTTAGAGTAAGTTGGTATTCTCCTAAATTAAAAATACCATTTGTAAGTTTGAAGTTTTTCTGCAAAGTAATATCATTATCTAAGGTAGCACCATCAGAGTTATTCAATTCTAATCTTCCAAATGTACCTGTTCCAGACACATGTTGTAATCCTGTTCCATTTAAAATCACACCACCTTGATTAACATCTCCATCGTAATTTGCATTATTTATAACATCACCTTCCACATTAATATTAAATGTACTTCCTAATAACTGACCAGAACTAAGAGTAAGATCATTATAAATAGTAATATCTCTAATTAATGAAAGTGATGTAACAGGATTTACTAATAAATCATAAAAAGTAGTTGCTGTAGAACCCTGAATTGATTGAGCTCCACCACTAAAAATGGTAAGATTATTATAATGATTGTACAATCCATCATTTGTAAATCCTCCTTTTATAGTTACCTGAATATCATAATTCGTATTTGCATCGAAAATACTATTTGCATTACTAATTGTTAAATCACCATTCATTACCAAGTCGCTGGTAAAAAGTGTTACAGTAGCATTACGCGCAGTACCAGCAGTTTTACCAGTAATAGTCAAATCGTTTAATGCTAAATTTTGTGCATCAAGAATATAGTCTTGAACAGCATCCACAACAGGCCCAATTGAAGGGCTTTGTGTAAATACTATTTCTCCTCCTGTTACACTACTGCTTGCGGCTCTTAAATATAAATCACCATAAGTTGTACCGCCACCGCGCACTATAGTAAGCGTTCCACCTGACATATCAAAAACACTTCCAGCATTACACACTTCAAGTTTTGCATTGGATGTTATAGCATTTTGTCCGTTAATTACAACATCACCGGCACTTTGAGTATAACTCAACACACCGTTTGTAGTTGCAGGGTTTCGACGAACTTGTCCATTTACGATCAAACTACCACCTTGAATATCAATAGCAGAAGCTCCGCCCCCTGAATATTCAATATCATTATTATTATTATCGGTTCCATTGGTTCTTCCAATATATACATCACCATTAACAAGAGTAAGTTTACCGTTCAAAAACACATCATTTGTATTTGAAGCAGCATTTGCAATTAAAATATTTTGACCTGTTGCATTATCTGGGTAATCTATATATAAACCTGCTGTTGAAGGTATAGTAAATGTACTTGTTGTTGTAATAGTAAAATCGCTACTTGGATCGGTACGACTATATTTTAAAGTACCATTCTGTAAAGTTAACCAATTATTTGTTGGAGTAGTTAGCGTTCCATCAATATCAATTGTAAGTGTATCGGTTTGCGAAGTGCCTTTATTTATAGTTACATCATCAAAAATGGTATAATTAGTAGTACCCGATGTATTAGTAATTGCTTCATCTGAAGCTCCAAAAAATGTTAAAGGAATATTTCCAAAATCGCCTCCTCGGTATCCATCAACACCTCCACCAGGAGCTAATGAATTATTAATTAAACTTCCGCCAATTGAAATTGATTGTGTATTTGCAGTTCCATTTGTATATACCTGTATGCCAGCATCAGTGTTAATAATTAAATCGCCATCAATAACAAAATCTTGAGCACCTGTATTGTTTCTGTTGTAATATACAAAAGCACCTCCCTGAAGATCGAAGTTTCCATTAATAGTAATTGTTTTACCAACAGGAACTGTTGGAACAGTCGGATATAGTGAAACTCTCCAACTTGGACAATACCATGATTCTGAATTTTCCCCCTTTGCTGTTAAGTTCCCATAAATTAACAAATCATGATTCGGAAAAATAATATTCGAACCACCATAAGGTGAAATAATTAAATTTCCATAAGAAATAATACCATTAGGCAACCAGAAAACGGTACCTGCCTGAGCATTTACAGTATATAACTCTGTGGACCCCAGATTTACATTAAAATCTGAAAAATCACCAGAAGGAAAAGCGAATGTCATCTGACTATCAAAATTAGCAGCATTTCTTGTTGTTATCCTAATTTTACCATTCCCACTGGCATGGTTCAAAACAATTCCAAAATTACAACCAGGATTATTTTGAATATCTAAAACAGAACCAGTCTCAATCTGCAAACTTGCACTATTTACAACAGCCTTATCTAACTGATAATAGGTTCCAGCTGGATTTGGGTTAGTAAAATCCCAAAATGGAGGAACCTCATTAGAAAGATACACAGAATCTTGCCCCCCAATAATTACAACATCTGAAGCGCCAGGAACAACTCCCGGAGGATTGTCTGTTAGATGGTCTGTTAATGACCAAGTATTTACATCGCTCCACAATCCTGTTTGACGACTATAATATACTACTGGTGTTCCAAATGGGTCAGTCGCACCATCATCTCCTGCAGTAAATTCTCCATCTATATATGTAACACCAGCCAAGGTTGTACCTGCACCTCCTATTATATTACTAACAGCATCGTCTACATCTGCAATTACACCTTTTGTCCAGGTATATGTTGTGTTATCGTAACTAGCAGCCAGATATTCATTTTCGTTTATATCTCCACCTGTTACTACATCATTTTGAGAATAAGTGTATGAATGCGTTAAAGTTCCTACACCCATAACAAATCCTGAAGATTTGGTTCTCCAAAAATAGGTGAGACTTCTACCTTTATTTGTAGTATTAGGATGTTCGTATCCTACTGGAATAATGGTTATTGATCCGTAAGTTGTTGGATTAGTACCAAATGATAGTGTTGCCGGTGTATATTCAGTTGCGGCATGTCCAGTTGAAGGTGCTCCAATTGGAAAATCAAAACTAGTAGATGTTGTTGAATATGTTTTTGTTACACCTCCATCACCTGCGTTCCCTGCAGATTGAATATATCTTGTTGCACTTGCATTGGCAATTGATGATAAAGCACCTAAGGTTATATTATTAGTATTTATATCAAAAAGCTTATCTTGCGAAAATGTAAGTGTTCCATTAACTGTTATATTAGCTCCTAAGGAAACTGGAGCTGCTAATGCATTAGTATTATTTATATCAAGATTTTGAAATACTCCACTTCCATCACCCGTTATAACCTGAGGATCATCATCAGACAACATAATTTTACCCGCTCCTGAATGAATTCCTGAGTTATACAAATACGATGTTGCGGAAGTTGTAGAAGTTTTAAAATCTATAGTCTTGCCTCCATCAGCTAAATTACCATTAAGTATCATTAAAGAGTCTTCAACTGAAATTGTTGATTGCGTACCTCCAAGCGTTAAAGTTGTACCGGAAGGTTTATCTATTTTTAATTTCTTTAATGCAAAGGTTGTGGCTAAATTTACTGCAAGACTCTGACTTCCAGTACCGTTAAAAATGGTCCAATTTGTTCCCGGAGTATATGTAGTACCTGTTGAAACTAAAAAGGTTCCCCCTATTGAAACATCAAGATTATTAGATATTAATTCCCCAGATGTTAGTGATAAATTTTTAAGTACGGTCAATGGATATGTATCTAATTGCACTGTGGATGTTCCACTTGGTCTGAGAATATTAACATTACCTAATGCAGCATTTGATCTAATTCTATAAATTGGAGAATCAACACCTCCGCTACCTGAACTAAGAAGTATTTGTAAAGTACCATCAGTAACATTAATATTTCCTGCTGATGATTCCACTTCAAAAACCTTTTGTTGTTCTACAACCGATCCATCACCACAAACATCATAAATTCTAATTGTCCCTCCAGACATGGTAAAAACATTCTCAGCTTCGTTCAAATTGAAAGTTCCCAATGTTGCACCGAGCGAACCTGCATTTGCTCTAACTGTATTTACCGTTGTGTATTTTAAAGCAGCAATACTTGAATAATCCAGATTGTGTTGAAAACGTCCACGCAGAATAAATGTACCTCCCGATTGATCAAAGGAAGCTAAACCTCCTCCGGCCCCAGCTGAGCGAAATTGTTTAGCATCAATTGTACCGCCGTTGATAACAAACTGTCCAGATGCATCATCCCAGGTAATTATACCCCCTGATTCACGTGTAGAAAAATAGCCATTGTTAACCTGGAACTTTCCAAGCACAGAAAAAGAACTACATCCTCCTTGTCCTACTCCTATTGCAACATCGCTGGGTGCAGCTAAAGTATATGCTACATTTATTTCGCGGTAATCATCAGCAGTTGATAGCACAACTACTTCTGTTCCATCAAGAACTAAAGCTCCATTTGCTGGAATAAAGTAATCTGAATTTGGATCAGCTCCACCTTCAGCACATGTACCTTCAGAAAGAGACGGAATAATTGTTTGACCTTGTAATTTTAATGTTCCAGTACGAATCCACAATGCCTTTTTAAGGTTTGGATTACTTCCACCACCATCTCCACCAGCTGTATTTGCTCCAAACAATCTAAAATTTTGATATCCTGATGAATAAACTGTTAAAGAGAAACTTTGATCAATACCTTTATCTATAATAATATTATAAAAATCAGTAGTATTATTACAAATTAAAGTATTATCGGTAGCACCTCTAAAATAAACGGATGCAAATCCTGTTGTGGCATCCTGCACAGTTGGTGGAAAAGAATCAAATATTGGATAAGCTAAATTTGTAAAACGAACCGATCCATTATTTGTAAAATCACCATTAAAAACTATTCTGTGCGACTGCGCATCATAATATTCAATAAAAGGTGCGGCACTTACGGAAGCAATATTTAATGGACTTGTCTGGGTGTTTGTGACACCTGTACCAACACTAAAAGATGCTCCGGCATCTACGGTTACATCACCATTAATAGTTAATTGTCTTCGTGCAGCAGTTGTATTATCATTTATTCTGAATGTTCCCTGTTCAATTTTTAAATCACCATTTAGGGTTATATCACTCATTTGAGTTGCGATAACACCTGTTGCATTTATTTCTAAATGATTGTATGTTGTTTGTGCAACTGGAAGAGTAAAATCAGCTGCATTGTAATATTCTGTAGTACCTCCACCAGTATTAACAAATGTATTTGTTGTTACTGTTGGAAAACTTGTTGAAGCTAAACGTAATTTACCTTGACCGTTTAATTCATTTAAGCCTCCTGCATCACTAAATGCAAAAGTCGCCATATCAAGAATACCACCATCATTTATATTCACTTCGAGATTTGCTGAATCGCAATCTTCTGTAAGAGAAACTGTTCTGCCGGATAAAATAACTACAACATCACCATTTCCTGGTACCGTAGTTCCAACCTGAGTTGTTCCTCCGGGATCCGATGTCCATGTTGTTGAAACATTCCAAGGACCTGTTTGATATGAAAAATATGTATCTGATATTCCCACAGCTTCTGCTGTCCACAATGTACTTGTATTAACAATATCCGTAGTATTTGTAATAGTAAATGAAGTTGCTGTAAAACTTTGTGTGCCAGTTGGTGTACTCCAGGTTCCAGTATTAACATATATATCTGTAGGGGTATTAGGAATTTCTGCTGCATCAAATGCAAATGTTGCAGTAATTGTCCTGCCTGTGATACTAGCAATAACATCAAAGTACTTATCAAGATAATTTGAACCAAGAGTAAGATCCGGTACGGCTCGAACACTAATTGTTCCTGCTGTAGTTGGGCTAATTGCGGTAATACTTGTGGGTGAATAATAGCCACCTGAACCAATTGGAAATTCTATTGGTACTGGTGTTGTTTCGCTTCGTATAAGATAACCGGTACCATCAGTTTCTATCATATTTGTTGCACTATAAGCAGCACCTTGAATAGCATTATTAGCAGTATTGACAATAGTTAAATCGTTATTCCCTATTTGTAGAACCCCTGAAGTTAGGATAAGATTGTTATTAACCGTTGTTGCGCCAACTAAAGTTTTTGTATCTCCATTTGATGTTTCCAGATTATGATAGGTATAAGCTCCTATTTGTTGTGCACTTATACCATAATAATTCACAGTTCCTGAGGTAGGAGGATCGGTTAAATGTCCACCAGCGGTGCTCGTAATGGTACCTCCACTCATATTACCACCAACAAAGAGTGTTCCTGATCCGGTAAATAGAATATAAGTTCTTCTTCCGGTATTAAGTAAATCAGCATCTCCTAAAACATATACTTCCCCAGTAGAAATTCTTATATAAGCATCTCTGTTATTATTATTACCACTTGATATTTCTAAACTACCGGTTGTAAATGTTCCTCCATCTACAAAAATAGCCTTATGATCACCAGTTGAATTTGAACGTAATCGTGTTTGTCCTGTTACTTCCAATGAGTTTGTTCCACTAAAAGTTAAATATGAATCTTCATTTCCTAGCCTAATATCCATAGAACCAATAGGATTTGCAGGAGATACGTTTAATGTTACAAAATCATTGTTACGTATAGTAACCAAACCAGTACCTGCATTCTCTCCAGGATAACCTTCTCCTGCAGTAGGTATAACCCAAGCTCCTCCATTATATCGCTGCCAGGTATTCAAAGTATTCCAATTCCCGCCGGCGCCTCTGGTACGATAATCACCTACCGCTTGGCCTTTAGCCACAAATGACAAACTGCCTATTACAACCATAATAAGCATTATTTTTCTTAAAAAATTTCTATATTTTTTCATAATAATTATTGTCCATTAATTACTATTTTTCTCAAATCGATCTCAAAAAACACAAATGTACTAATTGTTTACCGTTAAACCCTACTAAATGTTACACTTATACCTTGTTAAATTTATTATTTTATTAATTAATTTGACGAATGATATGGTTTGTTACATAAAATATTGTTTCATAAAATAGAATATATTCAAATATATAATTTTTCACCAAACATTTTATATCAAATTTATTTTTAAAATTGTTATTTTTAGTTACGAATAAGCTTTTCTATATAGTTCTTATACATTTTCTTAGCTAAAATTATCGTATAGTCCAAAAAGTACTTAAACTGTCATTACTCACTCTGTTCATGAGAAAAGTTCCCTTGAAAAAGGGAATCTCTTATTTGATTGCATTACAACTCAATATAAGATCTCCAATCAAGCCGGAGATGACAATAATTGTCTTTTTGGACACCCTCTTTAGTGGACTATACTGGATTACTCGTTCATTTCGTTCACTCATGAGAAAGTTCGAACCAGAGACCCTCCCGACTTATTAGTCGGGAGGGTCTGAACCAGCTGCATTGAGGTATTTTATCTCAATGGACAAGCACGGACAATATAAAGGCGCAAACTTTACAATAAAATTAATCTTTTATGCAACGTATAGAAAAACCAACTTCCTTCGCATCACCACTCTTAGGTCCACTAGTATTATTATACCAAACACTTCTATACCATGCTCCTCCAAATAAATTATCATCTTGCGCTGTAGAAGACCACCATCCTCCAAGATTTCCAAAATACTGAAAAGATCCATCAAAGTATCGGTAGCCACTTGGTAAGGCAGTAAAACCTGATTCATTTGTTGCTCCTGTATTAGGAGTCGCCCAATTTGTTGTGCCACTTTCTTTCAACTTTCCCCCAGCAACATCTTCACCTCCCAAATAATCTGTCAATATAGCCCATTCAGCGTCTGAAGGTACATGCCAGCCCTCTGGTGCTAATTTACCTGTATTTACAGTGAACCAGTTATATAAAGCACCGTTTGTGTTTTTATAAGTAATTTCATCATTATCATACCAACAATAAGCTCCCATACCTAAAAAAGCTAAATTAGTCCATTCTGTATTTTCAGTTACTAATGATATGTTTGTACCATCATTGTATCGGGTTACTTTCAAATTTTCGATCATCCAGCATTGGTTTCCAATCTGCACAGTGGCATAAACATTTCCATCTATATCTGTTACTGTTGAAGGACAATCACAATCAGCTTCATCTAAAAACACCTTTAAAGGACCGTGATCGTCACTGCTATAATATTGTTTAAGCTCCTCATTAACAATAGTGTCTATAAAGATTTCGTAGCCATCTTTTGCAATCGTAATAATATAGTTGTTGTAGCCATCTCTTATACTTATGTCATTGGTAATGGCTTCCAGTTCATTAGAGTATAGGGTTATACCTTCCGATGCTACCATTAGGTTAGCCGTTGTAAGAGCATAATTTACAATTGATGTATCATAAACAAAAACACGTACTAAAAAATTAAATGTTTCAACAACAGTAAATGAGACTGTTGTGTACCCAAAATCTTCTGGTGTGCCATTATCCGCATTAACTACTTCGGGAACTATTTTAGCTACCTCATCTTTAGAAATAGTAAAATCAATCGGTAATGGAATATCAACCAAGTATGCATTGTTTGAACCTTCTATTGGAGCAATATATAGAGCGTTTCCCAGCGCGTCGGCCACAATAAACTGAGTTAGCTCATAGTCACCTATAAGTAAAGATATAGGTTTAGTAATAAAAGATTCATTCATTTTAATTAATGGAAGCTGTTCCAACTCGTAAACCATATCACCATCAGCATTTCTAATGCTAATAATAATTATAGCTGCGTCATCAATTGATGCACCTTCCTTAAGTGCCTTGTCTTTTGTTGAAACACTATTGAAACTGAATACAGCTTCACCTTTCAGTTCGGTTTGTACATCATCATCTTTCTGGCATGAAAAGAAAATGCCAATAAAAATCATAATTCCCAAACCTACAAGTAATAAATTTTTAGTTTTCATTTTATAAAAATTTTAGTTAATAATTGTTGATTTTTCAAACACACTTTTTAAGTAGATATTATAACATATTTTATTTCAGTATTTTAGAAAGGTGCTTCACGAAGCTATGTATAAATTTCAAATTAACATCATTGAATTTGATGAATAAATTATAACAATACTTAAACAGACTTTTTGTGGTGATGACTAAAATAAATTTCGATTTCAGTGCTTCGTTAATTAAAAATCAACTCTTATTATCAAGTTTTACTTTCGCGTTATTTTATCTAGCCTTCTATTCGCCAACTCTTTTAGAAAAAACTTTTCTAAATAAACACACTACTAATTTGCTATACCTTTAAATCCTGTATGATTTGAATTATGTTTTCGTAATCTTTCTTCCAAATTAGATGTATGACCGATGTAGAATTTATCGAGAGTTTCTGAACGCAATACCAATTACTTATCAAAATGCGCTTTAGACATAAAGCACGTTGATAATGTATCGGCATTAACCATTGTAAATATTTAAAAGCACTTTCAGGTCATTTAAATATACAATTGGAATAATATGTAGAAGCAATATTTTTTCATATAAAAAAACCCCGACTTTTGCCGAGGTTTGTGGGAGATACTGGATTCGAACCAGTGACCCTCCCGACTTATTAGTCGGGATGCTCTGAACTTTTACCCAATATTAACTCTTGTATTCTAACTTTACTTTTCCATTTCTTTACCAGACGCTCTCTGGAATAAGCTTCTTCTTTTGTAGCATATTCTTCAGAATAAACAATTCTCCAATCATTTACTTTCCCTGTAAATCCTTTATGATTTGAATTATGTTTTCGTAATCTTTCTTCCAAACTAGATGTATGACCGATGTAGAATTTATCGAGAGTTTTTGAACGCAATATGTAGAAGCAATATTTTTCCATATAAAAAAACCCCGACTTTTGCCGAGGTTTGTGGGAGATACTGGATTCGAACCAGTGACCCCCTGCTTGTAAGGCAGGTGCTCTGAACCAGCTGAGCTAATCTCCCTAATTATTTTAATATATTTTATTTTAAGAACGTTGACTATGTGACTCTCCCGATTTTTAATCGGGATGCTCTGAACCAGGTGAACTAATCGCCCTTTATGCTCATTTGTTTTTTAAAGCGTTGCAAATATAAGCCTCTTTTTTTTTCTACAAAAATAATTTTAAACTTTTTTAAAAAATTACACAACTTCTGCCACTACAAAGGTACTACCACCAATGAATATCAGATCGTTAACTCCTGCATTTTTTTTTGCATTATTTAGTGCATCTTTAACTTTTGTAAACGATTTCCCATTTAAACCTGCTCCTTTTGCTTTCTCTTTTAAGATATTTTCATCAAGTGCACGTGGAATATCTGCTTTTGTAAAATAATATTCAGCAACCTTTGGCAATATTGTTAGCAATTTTTCAATGTTCTTATCATCAACAACACCAAATACCATATGCAACTTATTATAAGGCGTTTGCTTTATTTGATCTAAAACTAAAGTCATTCCTTCCAAATTATGTCCTGTATCACAAACTATGGTTGGATTATAAGCAAGTATTTGCCAACGACCTTTAAGTCCTGTATTGCTAACCACATTTGCCAAGCCGCCATAAATTTGAGATTTTTCAATTTTGTATCCCTGTTCATTCAATAAATCGATTGCCCGTAGTACTGTAAAGAGGTTTTTCTTTTGATAGTTGCCTGTTAAATCAAGAATTAAATCGGAATATTCAATATTATCTTTATGTTTTATATTGAACAACTGCTTATTATCAACTGTAAGCATAGAATAATCAGCCTCATAATACTGATCAGCAAAATGTAATTTTGTATTCTTCTTTAATGCAAATTCTTCAAAAACAGACTTAGTTTCTGCTTGAGTTTCACCAATAATTACAGGCACCTCCTTTTTAATAATCCCTGCTTTTTCAGCTGCAACTTCAGGTACTGAATTTCCTAAAAATACAGTATGATCTAATCCAATATTAGTAATAATTGACAAGTCTGGAGAAACAATATTTGTTGAATCCAACCTTCCTCCCATCCCAGTTTCTACAACTGCAATATCTATTTTCTCTTTCGCAAAATAATCAAATGCCATTGCTACTGTCATTTCAAAGAATGATGGTTGTATTTCTTTAAATTTTACTTGATGAGCTTCAACAAACTCAACTACAAACTTTTCAGATACCATTTCTCCATTTAATCTTATACGCTCTCTAAAATCTTTTAAGTGAGGTGAAGTGTACAAGCCTACTTTATAACCTGATTCCTGAAGAATCGATGCAAGCATATGCGAGACAGAACCTTTTCCATTAGTACCTGCAATATGTATACTTTTAAATTTATGATGTGGATGATTAAAATATTGATCTAATTCCAAAGTATTCTTTAAATCAGCTTTATATGCTGCTTTACCCTGTCTTTGATACATAGGCAACTGACTAAACAACCAACTGAGTGTTTCCTGATAATTCATACAGTTCAAAATATTGAGATCTCAAAATTAATTAAAATTACCATGCATTATAGTGAATTCTTTCAGGTTTAAATCTTTCAGGGATTTTTTTTTCTTCATTAGGATATCCTATTGAAATGATAGACATAGGTTGTATATTTTGTGGTAAATCGAATAACTTACGAATTTCATTTTTTCTTTCTTCTCTTGGATGAACTCCCAACCAAACTGCACCCAAACCTATGTCATGTGCTGCTAATAAAATATTCTGTGTAGCGGCAGAACAATCAACAACCCAGTATCCTTTACTTAGCTCCCGTTCTTCATCTCCACAAACTAATATTGCTAATTGCGCTTCTGTCAGCATTTTTGCATAAGGATGTACTTCTGCAATTTTATTTAAAATCATTCTATCTGTAATAACGACAAAATGCCATGGTTGTTGATTACTGGCAGATGGAGCATACATCCCTGCTTTTAGCATTATTTGTATTTGATCATCAGAAACTTTCTTACTAGTATATTTTCTAATACTTCTTCGTGTTACAATTCCTTCGATGATTTCCATAATAAAATCAATGTTAGTTTGGTTTAAAAAGAAATAAATATATTAAATTAGTAAGGAATAAAATTAAACAGACCTTACTTGATAAAAAATAAATCCTATGAAAAAAAATAAAAAAGTATTTGTAATTGATACTAATGTTATTCTACATGATTTTAAATGCTTATACAAATTTCAGGAAAATGATATTGTTTTGCCCATTGTTGTTTTAGAAGAATTGGATCATTTAAAGAAAGGCGATAGCCAAATCAATTTTCATGCGCGTGAATTCACTAGAGAGTTAGATAAGCTTTCAGGTGATAATCTTTTTAATGGAGGTATTGCTCTTGGTAAAGGACTAGGTAAACTTTCAATTGAAACTGGAAAACCATATTCTGATAAACTAAAAGAGTCATTCCCAGAACCTACGCCAGATCACCGAATACTAGCTATTTCTGAAGATGTTAAAGAAAAGAAAAAAGATTCTGAAGTAATTCTGGTTAGTAAAGATATTAACCTCAGAATGAAAGCAAAATCGCTAGGCATTTTAGCTCAGGATTTTAAAAACGATCAAATAGCTGATATTGAAAAGATTCATAAAGATATTGAAACAATTGACAATATTGACGATCAGCTTATTTCAAGATTTTACGAAACTAATGAAGGTATTCCAGCAAGTGAATTTAAATTTAAAACGAAACCTTTACCTCATCAGTATTTCATTCTGAAAGGGCAAAAATCTTCGGCTTTGGCGCATTTTGACCCTATTGAAAATGTAATGCATAGAGTTGAAAAGCACAGAACATACGGAATAGATCCCAGAAACGCAGAACAAACATTTTCTCTTGACGCCCTAACAAGACCTGAAATACAATTAATTGCATTAACAGGAAAAGCAGGAACAGGAAAAACATTACTTGCTCTTGCAGCTGCTCTACATCAAGAAAAAAAGTTCAACCAAATTTTGTTGGCAAGACCTATTGTTCCATTAGCAAACAGAGATTTAGGTTTTTTGCCGGGTGATGTTAAAGAAAAAATTCTACCATACATGCAACCACTTTTCGATAACTTATCAGTAATTAAAAATCAATTTAGATCACAAAGTAAAGAGTATATGCAAATTGAAGAAATGCAAAGATCTGAGAAATTAATAATTAGTCCTTTGGCATATATCAGAGGTAGAAGTTTGTCGAATGTATTTTTTATTGTTGATGAAGCACAAAATCTTACTCCACATGAAGTAAAAACAATTATTACACGTGCAGGAGAAGGAACTAAAATGATTTTTACTGGCGATATTCACCAAATTGATTCTCCTTATTTGGACTCAAAATCAAATGGATTAAGCTTTTTAACAGACAGAATGAAAGGTCAGGATATTTTTACACATGTTAATTTGGTAAAAGGAGAAAGAAGTTATCTTGCCGATTTAGCAAGTGATTTATTATAATACTTAATGGGAAATTATAAAGATTTATTTATTGTAAGGCATGGTAAAGCGATATCGGATTATCTTAGAATATCCGATATCGATCGCCCCTTAAAAGAAAAAGGTATAGTCAATAGCGCAAATATGGCTAATCGATTATTGTCCAAAGATATAATGCCTGAAAAGATCATCTCAAGCCCTGCGGTTAGGGCATTTCATTCTGCTTCTGTTTTTTGCAGAGCTTTTGATATTTCTGTTGAAAAAATTCAGATAGAAGATAAATTCTATTTATCAGGACCAAGCACATTATTAGATGTAATTGTTAAAACCGAAAATAGTGTAGGATCCTTAATGATTTTTGGTCACAATCCCGGTTTTACTGACCTTGCTAACTATTTTCTAAATAACAGCATAGATAATATGCCTACTTCAGGAGTTGTGAGTATAAGATTTAACACAAAATCGTGGTCTGAAATTAGTAAAGAAAAGGTTGAAAGTTCGTTTTTTGATTACCCTAAAAACAGTTTTTAGTATTGATAAATAAGTCATCAATTTAAATTAGTTTAAGAACATCAGCAATCAACAAAATTCAAATTAAATAATATAACTTTGCACTCTGAAAAAGGGATTAAAATGGGTAATTCAGAGGGTAATAATAAAAAAGTAGCATTTCATACATTAGGTTGCAAACTTAACTTTTCAGAGACATCAACAATCTCACGCAATTTTAAAGAAAAAGGATTTGATGTTGTTGGATTTAACTTGGAAGCTGATATCTATGTAATTAACACATGCTCAGTAACTGAGCATGCTGATAAGAAATGTCGTCAATCGATAAAGAAAGTTCAAAATATAAATCCAAATGCTTTTATTGCGGTTGTTGGATGTTATGCTCAGCTTAAACCTGAAGAAATTGCTCAGAATTTAGGAGTTGATCTAGTATTGGGTTCAGAAGAAAAGTTTAATATCCTTGATCATTTAAACAATTTGGAAAAGAATAAGACCCCTGAGATTTATTCCTGTGAAATTTCAGAAGTAAGTAGGTTTGATTCATCACATTCCGAAGCCGATCGCACAAGATCTTTTCTTAAAGTTCAGGATGGATGTGATTATTCGTGTTCTTATTGCACAATTCCATTGGCTCGAGGCAAAAGCAGAAATAAAGAAATATCGGCCTTAGTAAAAGAAACTGAAGAAATTGCAAAAGCAGGAATAAAAGAAATCATATTAACTGGAGTTAATATTGGTGATTTTGGCAGATCTACAAATGAAACTTTTTTTGATCTTATAAAAGCTCTTGAAAAGGTTGAAGGAATAGAAAGAATCCGCATTTCGTCAGTAGAACCAAATCTTTTGCATAACGATATAATTGAGCATGTTTCAAAATCTAAAAAAATACTGAACCATTTTCATATTCCATTACAATCAGGATGCAATAAGACTCTTGCTAAAATGCAGCGCCGTTACAACAGAGAATTATTTAAATCCAGAGTTGATAAGATAAAAGAATTAATGCCAGATGCATTTATAGGAGTTGATATTATTGTAGGTTTTCCGGGAGAATCTGACGAGGACTTTTCTGATACTTGCAATTTTCTAAAAGATTTAGATGCATCTTTTTATCATGTATTCTCATATTCTGAGCGACCAAATACAAAGTCAGCCGAATTTGAAAATAAAGTTCCACATAATATTATTTCAGAGAGAAGTAAAGAACTTCATAAGCTGACTGAAGAAAAGCAACTTTCTTTCTATAAAATGCATCGGGGAGAAGAATCAATGGTGCTGTTTGAATCAAGTAAGAAGGATGGTTTAATGTTCGGTTTTACTGAGAATTACATTAAGGTTGAAACAGAATACAATCCAAATTTAGTGGGGAAAATTATTAAAGTTAAATTATTAGATATATCAGAAAATGGAAATGTAAAAGTTAAATTTCTTTAAAACATCAATTTACTTAATAATTAAAAAGATACGTTTATTATATTTGAGAATAATTTTTATATATGAATCACGAAAAAATTTGCAAACAAGTAGTTGAATTAACCAAAAAGGTTGGTGAATTTATCCTCTCCGAACAAAAAAAATCAAATAGTTTAAAAGTTGAAGTAAAAGGATTACACGACTTTGTTACTTATATTGATAAAAGCTCAGAGCAAAAATTAGTTGACGGACTTGAAATTATTCTTCCAGAAGCTGGTTTTATTGCAGAAGAAGGAACTTCAGTCAAAAAAGGAGAAAAATATAATTGGATTATTGATCCTCTGGATGGAACCACAAATTTCATACATGGACTTGCTCCCTTTGCAATTAGCATTGCTTTAATGGAAGATAAGGAGATTATTCTTGGAGTTGTTCATGAACTTAATTTAGATGAGTGTTTTTATGCCTGGGAAGGCAGTAATGCATTTTTAAATGGGAATGTTATAAACGTATCCTCAAAGAAAAAAATTGAGGATAGTCTTATTGCGACAGGTTTTCCTTATTATGATTTTGAACGGCTTAAGCCATTTATGGAGACGCTGGAATATTTCATGCAAAATTCACATGGTGTAAGAAGACTTGGATCGGCAGCAACAGATTTGGTTTACGTTGCCTGCGGAAGATTTGAAGCTTTTTACGAGTATAGCTTAAGCCCTTGGGATGTTGCGGCAGGTGCATTTATTGTACAACAGGCAGGAGGAAAAGTTAGCGACTTCTCTGGTGGGGAAAATTATATATTTGGCAAAGAAATTGTTGCTTGTAACAATCTTGTTTTTAGCGATTTTTCAAATATTGTAAAACAATTCATGGTTTAATAAGAAGTGAAAAAGTTAGGAGTATATATTTTTATTGGATTTAGTTGGTTACTTAGTAAAGTGCCTGAATTTATACTATACGGAATTGCCGATTTTTTATATCTAATTCTGTATTATATTGTTGGCTATCGCAGAAGCACTGTTAATGCTAATTTAGTTAATTCATTTCCAGATAAACCTGAAAAAGAAATAAAACAAATCACAAAAAAATTCTATCACCAATTAAGTGATATTTTCATCGAGAATATTGCCATTTTGAAAATGTCAAATAAAAGAATTTTGCGAATGGTAGAGTTTGAAGAAACCGATATTTACAAAAAGCTTTACAAAAGCAATAAAAGCATTATTGGTATCGCAGCTCATTACAGTAACTGGGAAATGTTCTTAACTCTTCCTGAAATTGTTCCACATATTGTATTAGGAGTATATAAGCCTTTAAAAGACGTTCTTTTTGATAAACAATTTTATAAAATGCGTGGGAAATTTGGCGCTTTCCCTATAACAATGAACGATACCTTTAAAACTGTTTTAAGATATAAAAAAGAAGATAAATTAACATTTCTTGGTTTAATAGCAGATCAAAGACCGATAAAAATAAATAAGAAATACTGGACAACTTTCTTAAACCAAGAAACTGCAGTATATATTGGTCCTGAAAAAATTGCTCAAAAGTTAAATCCGGCAATCATTTTTACTTATCTTGAGAAAATTAAAAGAGGACGCTATAGAATAAAAACAGAGTTATTACTCGAAGATGTTTCTCAATGTAAAGAATACGAAATAACTGAAACTCATTTACGTTTTCTCGAAAAATTAATAATCGAAAATCCGGAAAACTATCTTTGGACTCATAAAAGATGGAAGTTCAAAAAAGGAGATCCTAATTACGATATATAACAATTAAAAAATGAAAAAAGTCCTATACTTTCCACTTGATTTATTCTTTCTGATTTTGGCTATATTGCCAAAACCAGTTCTTTATTTATTTTCTGATATTGTTTATTTTATTATTTTCTATTTAATAGGATATAGAAAGAAAACTGCAGTTAAAAACATTAATGAATCTTTTCCCGATAAAACAAAAAAAGAAATAAATCATATAATAAGGAAGTTTTATCGTCATTTAGCCGATATAACTATTGAAAATGCGGCTCTCATAAAAATGTCAAAGAAAAAGGTTACTTCTTTTGTACATTATAAAAATCCAGATTTCTTTTCAGAATTATATAAGCAAAAGAAAAATATCATAATGGTATTCGGACATTATGGAAACTGGGAGGTTACATCTACTTTACCACTTTACACAGAATATCTGTATGTCCCTGTTTATAAAACCGTTAAGAGCGAGTATTTTAATGAGAGTTTTCTTAAAATGAGATCAATATTTAATTGTGTTCCAATTCCGATGGAAAGTACATTAAAACGAACCTTGGAGTATTACAAAGCTAAAGTGCCAATTATTCTTGGTTTAATAGCTGATCAAAGACCGTTAAGAAAAAATATCCAACACTGGACAAACTTTTTGAATCACGAAACACCGGTATTTATGGGCCCTGAAAAAATAGGTAAAAAGATAAATGCAGCCATTGTTTTTATTGATATCGCTAAAGAAAAAAGAGGATTATATAATATTGAGTTTTCAACCCTATGCGAAAATGCTGCAGAGACTAAAGAATATGAAATAACAGAACTTTTTAACAAAAAACTTGAAAATCAAATCCAGGAAAATCCTGAATTTTGGTTATGGTCGCATGATAGGTGGAAACATAAAAGATTTAAGTAAATCTGATTCTAAAAAAAACAAAATATGCTTAAAACTGCAGTTGTAATTCTAAACTGGAACGGTGAAAAATTTCTGAAGCAATTTTTACCTTCATTAATTAAAAATACTTCAGATCCTGAAACTGAAATTATTATTGCAGATAATGATTCAAAGGACGATTCTATTGCTTTTTTAAACAAAAATTATCCAACATTACGTCAAATTATTTTAGATAGGAATTATGGTTATACAGGTGGTTATAATAGAGCCTTAAAACAAATTAAAGCTGAATATTTTGTTCTTTTAAATAGCGATATTGAGGTATCTGAAGGCTGGCTTACTCCTCTTATTAGAATGATGGATTCTGATAAAACAATTGCCGCATGTCAGCCTAAAATTTTATCATACGATCATAAAAACGATTTTGAATATGCTGGTGCAGCAGGTGGATTTATTGATAAATATGGTTATCCTTTTTGCAGAGGTAGGATTTTAAATACAATAGAATCAGACCAAGGACAATACAACGAATCCATTGATGTTTTTTGGGCTACAGGTGCTTCTTTAGTTGTTAGAGCCGAAATCTTTAATAAAGTAGGAGGTTTAGATGATGATTTCTTTGCCCATATGGAAGAAATTGATCTTTGCTGGCGCTTGAAAAATATGGGATATCGTATAGTTTATAATCCCGAGTCAGTTATTTATCATGTAGGTGGAGGGACGTTACCAAATAATAGTCCATTTAAATTGTATCTAAATTTTAGGAACAATTTGTTTTTACTTTACAAAAACCTTCCAAAAGACACGCTTTTCAGCATTCTATTTATACGAATGATTCTTGATGGATTATCTGCATTCACATTCCTAATTAAACTTTCTTTTAAAGACTTTAATGCAGTATTAAAGGCTCATTTACACTTTTATAAATCACTAAAGAAACTTCGTGAAAAAAGAAAAAAACTGCTACTTAATGTAGAAGTTTCTAACCACAAAGAATTGTATAAAAGAAGTATTGTTATTGATTACTTTATTAATAAAAGGAAAAGCTTTAATGATTTAGACTTTAAAAATTAGATTGAAAGCATATTTTCAAGATTACTAAATCTCTCTCGATAATCTTCCATTGATAAATTAATTATTTCATGTGCTTCTTTTATTCCAAAAGTATGTGTTATTTCTACATCTGCCTTGTTACCAGGCAAATCTTTATAAGTTAAGAAATAATGTTTTAACCTATCAATAACCAAATCAGGACAATCAGTTATATCTTTATAATTACCATAAACAGCATCATTGTTCAATACTGCAATAATCTTATCATCTGATTCATTTCCATCAATCATTCTAAAACCACCTATTGGCCTTGCTCGAACCAATATATCACCATGAGTAATTTCCTTTTCAGTTAAAATACAGATATCAATTGGATCTTTATCACCTTCAATTCCTTTTTTTCCGGTTTTATCTGCACAGAATTTGGCTACACGTTTACCGCTATATGTCTGAGGAATAAAACCATATAACGCAGGAACTACATTTGAATATTTCTGAGGTCTGTCTAACCTTAAGTATCCACTCACCTTGTCAACTTCATATTTAACGGTATCTGTTGGTACCACTTCAATATAACTAATTAAAATTTCAGGAGCCTCTGCTCCTGGTTCTACTCCATGCCATGGGTGAGATTTATATCTTAAACCCATTAATTTCCCAACTATCGGATCCACTATCCTATTTCCCATAATACTAAATTATAATTGTTCTACAGCTTTTTCTAAACCAATGCCTCTTGATCCTTTAATAAGGATATTTGAATTTTCAATTTTATTGTCACTGATCCACGCTATAAGTTCATCAACATTTTTAAATTGAATAAAATTATCAGGTACGGTTAAGCTATTATATATATTACCTATAACAATTTTTCGCTTAACATGTTCTTTATTAATCAATTCAACTATTTTCTTATGCTCTTTTATGGAATCATTTCCTAATTCCAACATATCACCAAGTATGATAATTTTATTTGAGATTTCTAAAGATAAAAAATTTAAAACTGAAGCATGAACACTTGAAGGATTAGCATTATATGCATCAAGGTATATGTTATTCTTAGCTGTTTTAAGAAACTGAGATCTATTATTCTGAGGTGTATACTTTTTTAATGCATCTACAATTAATTGAGCTTTTATCTTAAAATAATTTCCGATACTTGCAGCTGCTAAAACATTATCAAAATTATAACTTCCTACTAATTGAGTTTTTAGTTCAATCTCCTCTTCGTTAATTAAAACGTTCATTTCTAAAAACTTATCAGAACCCTTAAGTTCACCAGTAACTTTAGAACCTTTGTCACCATATGATATTGACTTAAATTCCAAATCATTGATCTTACTTTTTAAGAGGGTATCATTTGAGTTATAAAAGATAGTACCTCCCTTATCATTTATGTAATTATAAAGTTCTGTTTTTGCCTTAATTACATTATCGTAAGATCCAAAACCTTCCAAATGTGCTCTTCCGATATTCGTAATAATTCCATAATTAGGTTCTGTTATCTTACACAACAATTCAATTTCATTTAAATGATTAGCACCCATTTCAACTATCCCAATCTGCGTTTCTTCATCCATAGATAATAAGGTCAATGGAACGCCAATATGATTGTTTAAATTTCCTTTTGTATAAGATACCTTAAATGTAGAATTAAGTACACATGAGGTTAATTCCTTTGTGGTTGTTTTACCGTTTGTGCCAGTTATTGCAATAATTGGAATATCTAATTTTCTTCTATGATAATTTCCTAATTCCTGAAGTGTTTCTAATACATTATCAACTAAAAAATATTTATCTCCATTTACACAGTTTGGGTCATCAACTACAGCCAATGCACAACCATTATTTAATGCTTTTTGAGCGTATTTGTTACCATCAAAATTATCTCCTTTAAGTGCAAAGAATAGAGAATTCTTCTCAGCAGTTCTGCTATCAATTGAAATTTTCCTGAACTTTAAAAAGTAGTTGTATAATTCTTCTGTTTTCATTATAGCTTAAATAAAAAAACCTCATTAATTCATGAGGTTTTTTTTAATATATAATTAAGTATTCTTTTTAATATTTTCCACTAGGACTTCCAACTCTAATCATTGCGCATCTAAAACCAAGATCGTCTCTAGCTTCATCCTGATCTAAGAATCTTCTTGTAGCTGGATTCAACCAATAAACTCTGTCTTTCCAAGAACCACCTTTATAAACTCTTACTTTATCAGTAATAAGTGAAGTCATATCAGTTGGTTTTTGAGAGTACATTTCACCTGTTGATACATTACCTCTTGCAGCTTCTTGACTATCATAGTCAGTTCTTGATAAAAGGTCTCCATCTCTATAGTTTATATAGTCAGCGCGTAAATAATTAGTTCTACCAGCAGCCTCTTCGTCAGTAATTGGTCTAGTCTTTAATCTACCTAAACTATCTTTAGCAGCAATAGTTCCATCTTCGTTTCTTACGAGTGTTTCAAAAACATTACCACGGAAAGGTCTGAAATCACTAACATCTTCATACGAAAGAGGTCTATAAACATCTAATACCCACTCATTAACATTCCCAGCCATACAATATAATCCATTATCATTTGGCCAATAAGAAGCAACAGGAACAGTAATTGCTCCATTATCATTTAAAGCACCGGCAGTACCCATCATATCACCACGTCCACGCTTAAAGTTTGCCATCATTACACCCATATCTTTACCGTGAGTATAACGAACATTATGTCCATCCCATGGAAACATTCTTCTTTCGTACATTCTTTCATCGTAAGTGTTTCCAATTAAAGCAACTGCAGCATATTCCCATTCTGCCTCAGTTGGGAGTCTGTACTTAGGTAATAAAATACCATCAGCCATATTAACTCTTCTGCTTTCTTTATTTGGATCTAATGAAGGAAGATTTTCAATTACAAGTCCTTCGTACTGACCTGCAAGATATGCTCCAGTATTGAAGTTTTCACGTCCAATTTGGTTTGGATCCATATCAAGAATACCTTCATTAATAAGCATCAACTCATTTACTCTATCTGTTCTCCAAATACAAAAATCGTTTGCTTGTAACCAATCTACCCCAACAACAGGATATTCGTTGTATGCAGGATGTCTAAAATAATATTCAACGTAAGGCTCATTATATGCTAACGGACTCCTCCAAACCAATGTGTCAGGAAGGGCATTTCTATGAACATCAGGATAATCAATAAAAACTCTGCTTATCCAGTTTAGATATTCACGATAATCTACATTTCTAACTTCAGTTTGATCCATATAGAATGAAGTAACCGTAACTCTTCGTGGAACATTATTCCAATCATAGGTTACATCTTGTTCTGTTTGTCCCATGGTGTATGTACCACCTTCAACTAAAACAAGCCCTGGACCAGCAACCTCTAAATAATCGGTTTTAACTTCAAATCCTCCATTATCTGGATTGTTATATTCCCAGCCAGTAGTTTGTGATGAGTTACCTGTTTGAGAAGGATCACTTCCTCCACCTAATAAACTACAACCGGATACAATTAGCACACTAATAAGCACTAATGGGATAAATTTTAACTTTACGTTCATGGTAATGTTATTTTTTTTATTTCAAATATAATAATTTTTATCTTCTACAAACAAGATTTGTTATACAAATATAACTAAATTTTAGGACATTTTATTGCCTTTATTTTTTTTCTCTTGCTTTTATACATGAATTTATACAAAAAGGTTACTTCATGTCCACCTGAAATAATTCCACTAAATCCGCCAAGATAAAATGGAACATCATAACTATAGGCAAATGTACTATTTTCGGTAAAATAACCAAGCATTAAAACACATCCAGTAAGATTAATGCTTGTATTTGTTTTTAACCAAAGTCCTGCAGTTATACTTTTTTTGCTTAAGTACGTGCCCAAATTTATTTTTGATGAAGCTCCTTGCATCTGAACAATAAAATTAGGTGACAATGTCATGTGAACCCTATTTAAGCTATTGTAATAAGGAATTTCCATTCCTCCATGCACCGTGTATTTTCTGGCAATCGGACCTGGATCGTCACTTCCTAGAGATATTTTAGGTTCAGTAATATGATCAATTGTTGCTCCCAAATAGTAATTTTCGTACCATGTTAGCATTCCAAATGAAAAATCAAAATATAAGGATTTTTGGTAAAGTCCTGATTCCATGCCTGAACTGGAAACACCTTCTACAGCATCAATCATATCTGGATAAACCAAACTATTCCCGTTTAAAGTTTTAGAGTTATATCCTACTTTAAAACCTGTATTTAAAGCCCAATTTTTTCGAATCTGCGTATGAAAAGAATAAATCAAGCTAAAACCCAAATTATTAATAATGCCTTGAGCTTCTCTGTCATTCATAACCTGAAATCCCACTCCACCACTTAATCCATCAAAATACTTGTCGACTGATGCACTATAAGTGCTGTAATCGCCATATGAAATTGGTAAAAGTGTGCGGTAATTTAAGGACAATCTTGTATAATTATCAGAACCTGCAAATGCTGGATTCAGATATAAAGGATTAGCATAATATTGAGAGAACTCAACATCCTGGCAATATAATTGTGTGACAATTAATGAAAAAAACACTACTAAACCTTTTTTCATATAGAAATATACTCTTAAATCCTTTTATTTACAATATTAATTTAATCCGAATCGTTTCTATTATTTAATATAAAACAAAACGAATAAAAAAATTCCTTATTATTTTCTGTGCAAAGTTTTGTTTCTTTGCATAAAATTAAACACCTGATGAAGAAAATTTTAATTTTTATCCCAATATTTTTTATCTTTTTTTACACATTTAGTCAAGATAGTAAAAATGTTAGAATTATAAACTGGCAAAATCCTAAATCAGTTTCTCATTATTTCAATATTGATCAAAAAAACATTAATAAATCAGAAATCCTTGTTTTTGATAATGCTAGCTACAACCAGAACTCTTTACTACCATATTATTATGAATTAATTAAAGTAAATTCACTAAGATCTGAAATAAAAGTTGCAAATATAAAATATAAACAACTTACAAGAGAAGAGTTATTGGTGTTAAAAAACAAGAATTCAATTCCAGAAATAATAGAATATGAATCAATAATTAATTATATAAGGTCGAAACCCTATATTCAATTTAGTTTATTACCAATTAGAAAAAATAGCTTAACTGGACAAATTGAAAAAGTAATTTCTTTTGAAATTGAGATTGTGCAAGCTTCATTAGCTACATCTCAAAAAAACACTAGAACTAAAAGTTATAGTACATCATCAGTTTTAAGAACCGGTGATTGGGTAAAAATCAAACTAAATAAAACTGGAATATATAAAATTACTTACACGGAACTTACCGAAATGGGCTTCACAAATCCTGGGAGCATAAGGATATATGGAAATTCTTCTGGTTTGTTGCCAATATCAAATACAGAGGTATCGCAAGACGATTTGACTGGCAATGATATTTTTATTGAAAAAGGAAGTGATGGAGTTTTTAACAGTGGGGATTATATACTTTTTTATGCTAAAAACGCAGACCAATGGAGTTATGATGAATCAACCGGATTCTACGATTTAACAAAACACATTTATTCTGATTATAATTATTTCTTTCTTTCAACAAACGCTGGTTCAACAGGTACAATAAATACTGCCACAACACCTTCTGGTGCTGCAACACAAACTCTAACCACTTTTACAGATCTAATTCAATATGAGGATGACAAAGAAAACTTGATTGAATCAGGTCAATTATGGTTCGGGGAACATTTCGATATAACAACCAGCTATGATTTTGATTTTAGCATTTCAGATTTAATAAAAACTACACCGATTAAATGCAAAGTAGTTGTTGCTGCCAGATCTTCTGAAATATCAAGCTTTAATATAAAATACAGCTCTCAAACAATTGCTAATGTTTCAATTCCTGAAGTTGAAATGAGCGGTGAATTAGAATATGCTAATAGTGAAATTGCCGAAGGTGATTTTACAAGCTCTAGTGATAATTTTACAATTAATGTTAATTATAATAAATCCTCGTCTTCTTCTGAAGGTTGGCTTGATTATATTTGTTTAAATGCCGAAAGAAAAATAAAATTAAGCGAGGATCAACTTAAATTCAAGTATTACAATTCAGGTGCTGTCTCAGAAATAATTGAATTCCAAATTCAAAATGGAAGTTCAGCAATTGTATGGGATGTAACTGATCCAAACCATCCTCAAAAAATTAATACTTCAGGTATTGGAGGAGGAACGGTTGAAATAAAAGTGAATGCTGTTCCTGGATTAAACGAGTACATTGCTTTTAACAATTCAAACTTTCTAATAACTGAGGAAGTTGGAGAAATCAGTAACCAAAATCTGCATGCAATTAATCATAAAGATATGATTATTGTTACTCACCCGGATTTTATATCACAGGCTAGTGAAATTGCAACAATACATGAAACCAATGATAATATATCAGTTGTTATAGTAACACCTGAGCAAATCTACAATGAATTTTCATCAGGATCACCTGATGCTTCAGCTATAAGAAATTTTGTTAGGATGATTTATGAAAGAGCTACTTCTTCGGATACTCTAAAATATCTTTTGTTTGTAGGTGATGGATCTTATGATCATAAATCAATAACGACAGAAAACAATAACTATATTTTAACATATCAATCAGTAAACTCATTATCACCAACAGGGTCGTTTGTTACCGATGACTTTTTTGGGTTACTTGATGCTACAGATAATGTTGAAAACAGCAATTCAGGTCTGGTTGATATTGGAATAGGAAGACTGCCTGTAAGATCTTCAGAAGAAGCGCAGCAAATGGTTGATAAAATAAAATCATATCTCGATTTTGGAAATTATGGTGACTGGATGAATTCAATATGTTTTATTGGTGATGATGAAGATAATAATACACATATGACAGATGCCGATAAACTGGCCACATTTGTTGATACAATTTATCCCTATTTTAATATTAATAAAATCTATCTCGATGCTTTCCCTCAAGAATCATCAGCAATTTATGAAAGTTATCCTGAAGTAACCCGATTAGTGAAAGATGAAGTAAACAACGGTGTTTTAATATTTAACTATACCGGACATGGTGGAGAAAATGGTCTTGCTCATGAACGGATTCTTTCAATAGATGATATTAATTCGTGGGTAAACTTCACAAAACTTGCTATTTTCATGACAGCTACCTGTGAATTTAGCCGTTTTGATAATCATAAATATACTTCTGCTGGTGAACAGGTGCTTTTAAATCCAAATGGAGGTGCAATAGTATTATTCTCAACAACAAGGCTTGTTTATTCAAGTCCTAATTATACCCTGAACAGGAACTTTTACAATTACGTTTTCGAGAAAGATAACGAAGGTAACAACAGAGCTTTCGGAGATATTATTCGTCTTGCAAAAAATGCTTCAGGAATTGGGATCAATAAAAGAAATTTTACTTTACTCGGTGATCCTGCTATAAAAATGCATATCCCTGAATATAATGTAATAACTGATTCCATTAATCATCGAAATGTTAATGATTATACTGATACCTTAAAAGCTCTTTCGAAAGTAACGATACATGGACATATTGAAAGTAACGCAAAATCTATAATATCTAGCTATAATGGAATAGTTTATCCTGTAGTGCTTGATAAAAAGAAAACTATTACAACCTTAGGTAATGATGGTGATACACCTATGGATTTTGAAGTACAAAATAATATACTATTTAAAGGTAAGGCTAGTGTGATAAATGGTAAATTTGAATTTAGCTTTGTAGTTCCAAAAGATATCTCATATAATTTTGATAATGGAAAAATTAGTTTTTACTCATTAAGTAGTAATAAAGATGCTAAAGGTTCTTTCAAAGAATTTCTTATTGGAGGAACAGATGAAAATGCTGAACCTGATAATTTTGGTCCGGAAATAAAGCTTTATATGAACGATGAGAACTTTGTTTCAGGAGGTGTAACTAATGAGAATCCTAAGCTAATTGCGGTATTATCTGATAGCAGTGGTATTAATACTGTTGGAAATGGAATTGGCCATGATATTACAGTAACATTAGATAAAAACAGTAGTGATGTAATAGTTATGAATGATTACTACGAATCTGATCTTGATGATTACCAAAGAGGAAAAATAGAATATCTATTCTCTGAACTTGAAAATGGAGATCATAATTTAAAATTAAAAGTATGGGATGTTTATAATAACTCATCGGAAGGTGATATGGATTTTATTGTTGCCGAATCGGAAAATCTTGCCATTAAAAATTTATTAAATTATCCGAATCCATTTACCGAATCTACTGCTTTTTATTTTGACCATAACAGACCAAATGAAGATCTTGAAATTTTAATTCAGATTTTTACAGTTTCTGGAAAATTAGTAAAAACAATTTCTACTATAATAAATTCGAATGCTTTTCGTTCTGATCCTATTAGATGGGATGGCCTTGACGATTTTGGGGATAATATTGGTCGAGGAGTTTATATATACCAAATCCGCGTTAGAACATTTGATGGCGAAATAGTTAAGAAGATTGAAAAGCTTGTAATACTTAAATAATTTATTGTTAACCGACAAATAATTTTATATTTGCACTCTTACATTTTGAAGTGAACTATAATGAAAAAACTAATTTTTACAACTCTGATTTTTACCTTATTTGGGCAAATAGTTTTTGCTCAGGATGGTATAACAACTGAAGAACTTGCTGGTTCTAATAATACACTAGAATATTCAGCATCATTTTTAACAATAGCAACTGATTCAAGAGCGGGTGCAATGGGTGACGTTGGAGCAGCAACTTCTCCAGACTATAATTCAATGCACTGGAATCCTGCAAAATACGCATTCATTGACAGTGATATGGGAATTTCAGCATCTTTTACTCCTTGGTTAAGACAACTGGTAAATGATATAAATCTTTATAATGTATCTTTTTATAAGAGAATTGACAATAAACAAACTGTTGCTGCAACATTACTATATTTTGATTTAGGAGATATTCAGTTTACCGATGAATATGGTGAATACAATGGACAACACACACCATATGAAATGTCATTAGATATTGCATATGCAAGAAGTTTCTCAGAAAGAATTTCCGGTGCTATCGCTTTCCGATACATTCGTTCAGACATTACTGGCGGAGCATTTGTAGGTGATGCTGAAACAAAACCAGGGAATGCTGCTGCTGCTGATATCGCAATGTATTATGTTAATGATGACATTATGCTTGCCGATAAAAATGGAACATTTTCATTTGGTATAAATATCTCAAATTTGGGTAATAAGATTTCTTATACCGAAGTAGAAAAAGACTTCTTACCTGCCAACCTCAAAATTGGAGCAGCATATAAATATGAAGCCGATGATTACAATTCAATAACATTAGCTTTTGATATTAATAAGTTTTTAGTTCCAACTCCTCCAGCTACAAATGGAGATACCATTATTGCAGGGTACGATCCTGATGTTTCAGTACCTGAAGGATTAATTCAGTCGTTTTACGATGCTCCAGGTGGTTGGGAAGAGGAACTTCACGAATTAAAATATTCTGTAGGTCTTGAATACTGGTATGCAAACCAGTTTGCTGTTCGCGGTGGATATTTCCACGAACATGCAACAAAAGGAAACAGAAAGTATTTTTCACTAGGAGCTGGTTTAAAATTGAATGTTTTTACAATCGATTTTTCTTACCTTTTACCAGTAAAACAAAACAATCCATTAGCTAATACAATTAGATTTACTTTAGGATTAGATTTCCAGGCATTTAGAAAATCGCAGAGAGAAAACGGATAATTATGAGTATAAGAATTGGACATGGATTTGATGTACACAAACTTGAAGAAGGAAGAGATTTCTTTCTTGGTGGAATTAAAATTCCCCACATCAAGGGTTGTGTTGCTCATTCCGACGGCGATGTTCTTATTCATGCAATTTGTGATTCACTTTTAGGTGCTGTCGCATTACGAGATATTGGCTATCATTTCCCTGACACTGACGGAAATTATAAAAATATCGATAGTAAAATTTTGTTACAGAAAACAATGAGTTTGCTTACAGAAAAAGGATACTCAATTGTTAATATAGATTCAACTATTTGTTTGCAAAAACCTAAAATTCAGAAATTCATTCCAGAAATGATTAAAACCATTGCTAATGTACTTAAAACTGACTCTGGAAATGTATCTATTAAAGCCACAACGACTGAAAAATTAGGTTTTGTTGGACGAGAAGAAGGTGTTTCTGCTTATGCAGTGGTTTTAATTCAAAAACTTGATTAAATACTTCTTTTATTCTTGGCTTATTTTTGTTATCTTTCAAAAAGATTTCTTTGTTATATTCTAAATTAAAAAATGAAAAAAACTCTTGTTTTAGGAGCAAGCCCGAATCCAATAAGGTTTTCGCATAAAGCTGTAAAAAGTTTAGTTCGCCATGGACACGATGTAGTTCCAATTGGAATTCGTGAAGGTGATATTATGTGGCAGAAAATTATAGTTGGCAGACCTGAAATGGATGATATTCATACTATCACACTGTATCTTAATCCTAAAAATCAAGAATCTTATTACGATTACATCATAAGTCTTTCTCCAAAAAGAATTATTTTCAATCCAGGTTCTGAAAATCAAGAACTTATTGAACTTGCAATTAAAAATAATATTGAAGTATCAATAGCCTGCACATTAATAATGCTTAATACGCACAAATACTAATGCCCGAAAACATTACTTCATTACAAGAATTTGACGACTCAATTCAAAAAAACGATGCTATTCTTATTTATTTTTCTCATGATAAATGCAATGTTTGTAAGGTTTTAAAACCTAAGATTCGTGAGATGCTTTCCGAGAATTTCCCTGAAATAAAAATGTTTTATTCAGATACTGTACTTTATCCTGAAATTGCAGCACAAAATTCAATTTTTACTGTTCCTACAATAATTATTTATTTAGACAAAAAAGAGTTTCTTAGAAAAAGCAGAAACGTTGGAATAGAAGAATTGAGAAAGGAACTACAAAGACCTTACGATCTGTTATTCAAATAAATATATATTTTCTTGATTTTATTTTACAATAATTTAAAGTATATTTTGTTTAATTATTTGTAACTTACCATATAAATAAAAAGTGATTGGATGCTTAATATTAAGAAAATATTTAGGAAGCAGAATAATCAAATTGAGCCAAATAGTGAAAACTCCTACTTTGACAATTTTCTTCTTGAGTTGGGAGGTTTAAGCCATTTTACATTACAATTTTTCAGAGAACTTTTTCGTCCTCCTTTTGAGCACAGAGAATTTTTACGACAAGCATATAAGATTGGATTAAGTACTCTCCCATTAATTGGAATTACTGCATTTATAATGGGATTAGTTTTAACCTTACAATCAAAGCCTGTAATGGCAGAATTTGGCGCAGAATCTTGGTTGCCAGGAATGGTTTCTGTTTCAATTGTACGAGAAATTGGTCCAGTTATTACAGCTCTTATTTGTGCAGGGAAAATTGGTTCAGGAATTGGTGCAGAACTTGGATCAATGAGAGTTACAGAGCAAATTGATGCTATGGAAGTTTCTGGAACTAACCCTGTTAATTATCTTGTTGTTACTCGTGTATTAGCAACTACTTTTATGATTCCAATTTTGGTAGTTTATGCTGATTTTATTTCATTTTATGGATCATATGTTGCAATTAATCTTCATGATTATATGTCATTAAGGTTGTTTGTAAACTTAGCCTTTGATCCATTACATTACTTTGATTTAATACCTGCAACTATTAAAACTTTCTTTTTTGGATTTGCAATTGGACTTATTGGTTGTTATAAAGGTTATTTTTCTGAAAATGGAACCGAAGGTGTAGGTAAAGCAGCTAATTCAGCCGTTGTAATTTCATCTCTTGTGATATTTATTATTGATTTAATTGCTGTTCAGTTAGCCGAATTAAGTAGTAAATTTTTTGTTTAATGATAGCAGAAAACAACATATCTAATTTATCCATTAAGGAATCAGTTATTGAGATTAAAAACCTAAAAAAGGCTTTTAATGGGAATACTATACTAAAAGACATTAATCTTAATGTAAAGAAAAGTGAGAATGTTGTAGTGTTGGGGAAATCAGGAATTGGGAAATCGGTATTAATCAAATGTATTATTGGATTAATTCAGCAAGACAGTGGTTCTTTAAAAGTATTCGGGAAAGAAGTGTCTGAAATGAACAAAAAAGAATTGAATACATTAAGAACAAAGGTTGGATTTATTTTTCAGGGAAATGCTTTATACGACTCAATGACAGTGCGGGAAAACTTAGAATTTCCGCTTCGAAGAAATAAAATTCATAAAAACTCAATTGATATTGAGGGTCTTATTGTAGAAGCTCTCGAAAGTGTGAATTTATTAGACGCTATTGACAAAATGCCTTCAGAATTATCGGGAGGAATGAAAAAACGAATCGGAGTAGCAAGAACCTTAATTCTTAAACCAGAAATAATTCTTTACGATGAACCAACAACAGGACTTGATCCACTGACATCGCGAGAAATAAGCAATTTAATTTTGGAGATTCAAACAAAATCTAAGGCTTCATCAATAATAATAACACACGATCTTAATTGTGCCAAATTAGCCTCTAATAGAATGCTTATTTTACACTCAGGGGAATTTTATGCAGAAGGTTCTTTCAATGAGCTTAAAAACTCCGACGATGAATTTGTGCGAGCCTTTTTTAAAACAGAATAAAACAGTAAAACAATGAAAAACACAAGAAAAAAGAATATCAGGTTAGGTTCATTTGTTGGAGTCAGCATTGTCATTTTTATTCTTGCTATATATTATATTGGAAGCCAAAGAAGTATCTTTAGCAAATCCTTCATGCTTAGCGGTGTTTTCGAAGATATTAGTGGTGTTAAAATTGGAAACGATGTTCGCTTTTCGGGTATTAATATTGGAACCGTTTCAAAAGTGGAAATTCTGAGTGATTCTCTTGTAAAAATAGATTTATCAGTTCAACAAAACGTAAGACAATTTATCCGTAAAGATTCAAAAATGGAAATTATTCCTGAGGGATTAATGGGAACAAAAGTTGTAAATATCTATTCAGGAACAAACCTAACGAAAATTGTAGAAAATGGTGATATTTTAGAAACCATTGAAGCAGTTCAAATTGATGATATTCTGCGACAATTAAATACATCAAGTATTAACACAGCCATAATAACAAAAAACCTAGCAGAAATTACTAATAAAATAAATAAGGGTGAAGGTGCATTTGGGAAAATATTTGCCGATGAATCATTAGCTACTAACCTTAGCAGAATTGCTGAAGAAACAGCAATCTTGACCAATAATTTTGCAGACATTACAGGAAAAATTTCAAATGAAGAAGGTTCCATTGGGATGTTATTGTCAGATACTACTCTGGCAAAGAAAATATATCAAGCAGGCTCGAATCTTGAAAAATCAACAGCGAATTTGGCTGTAATTACCGATCAGGTAAATAATGGTAAAGGTATATTTGGAGAGATATTTATGGATACTACATTTACCTCCGGATTAAGCAGAGCAGGAAAAAACCTTGATTATACTACCGAAAAAACAAAAATTCTTTCTGAAAATCTAGTGAAAATTACCAATGAAATTAATGAAGGACAAGGACTTATATCAAAATTAATTTACGATACAGCTTTTGCTGATAGTGTTGAAATTGCAGTGCAAAATGTAAATAAAGGAGCTAAAGAAGTTGAAGAAGCTGCCAGGGTTGTAAAGCGAAACTGGTTAATTCGTTTGTTTTCTAAAAAGGAAAAGAAAAAATAAAAAAATCACACTTCGACAAGCTCAGTGTGACAAGAAATGAAAAAAAGTTGTCATGCTGAGTTTGTCGAAGCATTAGCAACTTTCTTATCAACTTCTTATTGTTACATAAAAAAAGCCCTGAATTAAAATTCAGGGCTTTAACTCTATTATAGAGATTCCGGCTCTTCGGCCGGAATGACATTTTGCTTTAAAATAATTTATCAATCATTTTATCATCAGCAAGGTTAGGAACAGTAACTTTTAAATCTGGTGTACGTTCCATTTCGCGTTTAATAGCAAATAATGCTCCATCGTTTCTTGCCCAACTTCTTCGAGCAATTCCATTGTTTACATCCCAATGTAACATCATTTTTAATCTGCGATCGGCATCAGCACTTCCATCGAGCACCATTCCAAAACCACCATTTATTACTTCGCCCCATCCTACTCCACCACCATTGTGAATAGAAACCCATGTTGCACCACGGAACGAATCGCCAATAACATTTTGAATTGCCATATCGGCTGTGAATTGCGAACCATCGTAAATATTTGAAGTTTCACGGAAAGGTGAATCAGTACCAGAAACATCATGATGATCACGACCTAATACAACTGGAGACGATAATCGGCCATCTTTTACTGCTTTATTAAATTCTGCTGCAATTTTGGTTCTTCCTTCACAATCGGCGTATAAAATACGTGCCTGTGAACCAACAACCAATTTATTCTTTTTTGCTTCGCTTATCCAACGAATATTATCTTTCATTTGTTGAGAAATCTCAACAGGCGAATTCTTTGCAATTTCTTCCAATACTTCCATTGCAATTTTATCTGTTAGATCTAGGTCTTCTGGTTTTGATGAAGCACAAACCCAACGAAATGGTCCAAAACCATAATCGAAACACATAGGCCCCATTATATCCTGAACATACGATGGATATTTAAAATTACCATCTTCTTTCATTATATCTGCACCTGCTCTACTTGATTCTAATAAGAAAGCATTTCCGTAATCGAAGAAATATGTTCCTTGTGCTGTCATTTTATTTATAGCAGTGACTTGTCTTCTTAACGAATCCTGAACATGTTTTTTAAATTCTTCAGGATTTTCAGCCATCATTTTAACTGATTCATCGTAACTTAATCCTGCAGGATAATAACCACCTGCCCAAGGATTATGTAATGATGTTTGATCAGATCCTAAATGAATATGAACTTTTCGCTCAGCTAATCTTTCCCATAAATCAACAATATTTCCTAAAAAGGCTATTGAATACGCTTCTTTCTTTTCGCTATATGCTACTGCAGAATCAATTACTTTATCAACATCCTCAATCACCTCATCAACCCAACCTTGCTCCTGACGCTTGTAAGCGGCTTTAGGATTTATTTCTGCTGTAAGACTAACAACACCTGCAATATTACCTGCTTTTGGTTGAGCACCACTCATTCCTCCTAAACCAGAAGTAACAAATATTTTACCTTCGGTGCCTTCACCCGATTTTGATATTTTTCTACATGCATTTAACACAGTAATTGTTGTTCCATGTACAATTCCTTGTGGACCAATATACATAAACGAACCAGCGGTCATTTGACCATATTGAGTAACGCCTAAAGCATTAAATTTCTCCCAATCATCAGGTTTTGAATAATTTGGAATCATCATTCCATTGGTAACCACAACTCTTGGAGCATCTTTATGCGAAGGAAAAATTCCCATTGGATGACCAGAATACAATACCATTGTTTGCTCATCGGTCATCTCAGCAAGATACTGCATAGACAATAAATACTGAGCCCAGTTTTGGAAAACAGCACCATTACCACCATAAGTAATTAACTCATGAGGATGTTGAGCTACAGCATAATCAAGATTATTGCTTAGCATTAACATGATTGCTTGTGCCTGACGAGATTTTGCAGGAAAATCGTCAATAGAACGTGCATAAATTTTATAATCGGGACGAAAACGATGCATATAAATGCGACCGTATTCTTCTAATTCTTCAGCAAATTCTTTTGCTAATACTTCATGATGCTTTGTATCGAAATAACGTAAGGCATTTTTAACAGCTAATTTCTTTTCATTAATTGTTAAAATTTCTTTGCGTTTTGGAGCATGATTAATTTCCGTTTCGTATTGTTTCGGAGAAGGTAATTCTGCAGGAATACCTTGTAAAACTACTTTTTGAAATTCTTCTCTTGTCATTATATTTATTTTTTTGATTTTAAATTTGAATGATAATAAAAACTTTCTTTTGTCATTACTCACTTTGTTCGTGAGACAAGTTCCCGTGCAAACGGGAATCTCTTTATTAACTTCATATGAGATCCCCAATCAAGTTGGGGATGACAGCTAATACTTTTAAGTAACCTTACTAAGGATAACGAATCCTCAGTCTATTATCAGCTAAAAAAGGATGGCGCTGTTTAAAGTTCATATTGAAATCTTTTAAAAAATTAATTTAAAACAATGCCAAAAATACAAAATATGAGCTTATTAAGAAAGATAAAAATCATGATATGGCAAATAAGCATGACAAATCTTCTGAATTAATTATGTAGCATAGAATTTGATACATGCAGATATATATTTAAATTTGATAAATTACTAAATCTTTAAAATTATGAAAATGAAAAAATCGTGGATAACTATAATAATAGTTGCTGTAATAGCTCTTTTCTTTTATTCATCTATAAAAGGAAATTATAACAAAATGGTATCAATGGACCAAAATGTTGTTTCGCAATGGGCTCAGGTTGAAAATGTATATCAACGTCGAGCTGATTTAATTCCAAATTTAGTTGCAACAGTAAAAGGATACGCAGCTCACGAGAGTGAAACCTTAACAGGAGTAATTGAAGCAAGAGCAAAAGCTACTTCAACAACGATTGATCCAACAAACTTAACTGCAGAAAATATGCAAGCTTTTCAACAAGCACAAGGAGGACTAAGTTCAGCTTTATCCAAATTAATGGTTGTTGTTGAACGATATCCTGACTTAAAGGCAAATCAAAACTTTTTAGAGCTTCAAGCACAATTAGAAGGAACAGAAAATAGAATAGCCGTTGAAAGACAAAAGTTTAATACAAGTGTACAAGGCTATAATACTTTTATAAAACAATTCCCTAAAAATATTTATGCTAACATTTTTGACTTTGATGAAAAAGCATATTTCAAAGCGCAAGAAAATGCAGAACAAGCACCTAAAGTGGAGTTTTAATTATGAAACGAACATTAATTTTCATCTTTCTAAATTTGTAAAGAATGATTAAAATTTTTGTGAGTTCCTGAATGTCTTAATTTTTTTTAAAACATTCAGAAATAAAAAAATAAACAGATGAAACCATCACAATTCTTTAACGAAGAACAAAAGAAAAATATAACCGATGCTATTAAAGAAGCAGAATTAAATACATCGGGAGAAATACGACTACACATTGAATCTGATTGTAAAGAAGATGTTTTAGATCGCGCTGCTTATATGTTTGAAAAACTTGCGATACATAAAACAGAATTACGAAATGGAGTTCTTTTCTATTTATCAATTAAGGATAGAAAATTTGCAATTTTAGGCGATGCCGGAATTAACGCAGTTACACCAGATAATTTCTGGGAAGAAATTAAAGAAACAGTACTTAATCATTTTAAAAAGAACGAATTTGATACTGGATTAAGCACAGGAATTAAAATGGCAGGGCAAGCTTTAAAAGAGCATTTTCCTTATCAAAAAGATGATGTAAATGAGCTGTCAGATGAAATTTCATTTGGAAAGGAGAATTAATATTATGAAGATGAAAATAAGAAATATTTTAATCGTTTTATTAGCTTTTGTATCATTTAACACAACAGCTCAAAACTTTCCTGACAAACCAAATCGCATTGTTAATGATTACGCAAATTTTCTGACTGCTCAAGAACAAAATGCACTTGAAAGTAAATTAGTTAGTTTCAGTAATCAAACAACATCTCAAATTGCAATAGCAATTGTAAAATCATTGGATGGCTATGACAAAGCTTCTTACGCTTACGGTCTTGGCGAACATTGGGGTGTTGGTCAAAGAGGAAGAAATAATGGAATATTAATTTTGGTTAAACCAAAGTATGCAAGTGAAAAAGGTGAAGTTTTCATAGCTACTGGTTATGGCATGGAAGGCGCTGTGCCTGATGCAATTACAAAACGAATTGTAAATAATGAAATTCTTCCATATTTTAAGCAAGGAATGTATTACAAAGGCTTAGATGAAGCAACAAACAGAATTATTGAGCTTACCCGAGGTGAATATACAGCCGATCAATATAGAGAAGCAACAAAAGGTTCTGCTGGTTCGGCAATTCCTGGAATTGTTATCTTTCTAATTATAATCACATTCAGTTTTATAGGTAGAGCAAAACGTGCTCGTCATTATGCAGTTGGGCACAATGTTCCTTTCTGGATTGCAATGGGTATGTTAAGTTCAAATAGAAGTCATGGTGGAAGCTTTGGAAGCTTTTCATCAGGAGGTGGAAGTTTTGGCGGAGGTGGATTTGGAGGCTTCGGCGGAGGAAGTTTTGGTGGTGGTGGAGCTGGCGGAAGCTGGTAAATAACAGTAATTAGATTTTTAATATCAAGATGTAAGATTAATAATATTAGATAATAAGAAGGCCTGCTGTTTAACAGCAGGTTTTTTTGTTAAAACACAGAGTTTTAGGGATCATATTCCAAAACCTGATTTTTCTCCTTTTTTTTTGTGAAAAAATATTTTAATTATGCGTTATATTTAAATAAGTAGATAGTTTAATAAAATAAATAACTTAATAAATAAAAAGATATGTTTAATAAATTAATCGCGGCAATGTTGCCATTCTTCCCTAAGAAGTTCGTATGGTTATTTTCAAAGCCTTACATTGCAGGAGAAGATATAGATGATGCAGTAAAAGCTGCTAAAGATCTAAATTCTAAAGGTTGTATGGTTACCATGGATATTTTAGGTGAATTTATCAAAACCTTAGAAGAAGCTGAAGCCAATACTCAAGAGTATATTGAATTAATTGATAGAATTGAAAAAGAAGGTATCGATGGAAACTACTCTGTAAAACCAACTATGTTTGGTTTATTAATCGACAAAGAAGCTTGTTATAAATACATTCGTCAGGTTGTTGCAAAAGCAGCTGAATATAACAACTTTGTACGTGTTGACATGGAAGATTCTCCATGTACAGATATGACCATAGAATTATACAGAAAATTAAAAGCTGAGTTTCCAAAGAATGTAGGATTAGTACTTCAAGCTTATATGAAACGTACACTTAATGACCTTGAAAATTTAATGGATATTCACACTGATGAAGTTCCTTTAAATTACAGATTATGTAAAGGCATTTACATTGAGCCAGCTGAGATTGCTTATAAAAAGTACGAAGAAGTAAATGAGCATTTCCTAGAAGACATTGATTTCTGTTTAAAAAATGGTGTATATCCAGGTATTGCAACTCACGACAAACCAATTGTTGAAGGTTCGTATAAATTACTTGAGCAATACAAAACTCCAAAAGAAAAATACGAATTCCAAATGTTGTATGGTGTTACTCCTAAGTTACGACAATCAATTATTGATAAAGGACATCGCATGAGAGTTTATGTTCCTTATGGAAAACAATGGTTCGGATATTCAACAAGAAGATTAAAAGAAAATCCAAAAATGGCTAATCATATTATGAAAGCTATTTTCTTTAAAGGATAAAAACAGCTATTAGCCATTTGCTATTAGCTTTTAGATAAAAGTAAAGCCCGAATCTGTTGATTCGGGCTTTTTATTTTTTATGTCTATTCATCATCCTTCGATAAACTCAGGATGACACTACTCAGTGCGATAAATTACATTTAAGTTGTCATACTGAGTTTATCGAAGTATGAACAACTTCTCGAACTATTCTTCTAATTATTTTATAAGAGATTCCCACCTGCGCTGGAATGACATTTGGATTACACTTTTTCTACTTTGCAAGCAGTTAATTTAAATGCTGCAATTTTCGAGAATGGATCT